>Ga0105055_10010957_pt1 | contig 11257 bp, 10 predicted proteins | sample BON03_FD_78090 | JGI IMG/M metagenome (GOLD analysis project Ga0105055, IMG submission 78090) | Freshwater microbial communities from Lake Bonney liftoff mats and glacier meltwater in Antarctica - BON-03 | ecosystem: Environmental > Aquatic > Freshwater > Ice > Glacier meltwater | place: Lake... | reverse complement strand
GTTAGGAGCTTTAGCTGTGGCTATTCTCCTTGTGTATCTTTTCAAAAAAAATGGAGTAGGCAGAAGTCATCCACTTCCAGTTTTAATTTATGGTTTTGCTTCCATTTTTCTGCTCTCTATGAGCGGAACCTATCATCTACTGGAAAGAGAGACTACCGCTCGCTATGTGCTGAGAATACTTGATCACGCAGGCATATTTTTATTGATTGCAGGCACTTTAATAGCTATTCATGTGCTTCTATTTACAGGTTTCATGAAATGGGGCATCACTAGTATCACATCAGCCATTGCGGCTCTTGGTATTACATTCGGATCGATATATTTTGAAGATCTCCCCGAATATATGACGCATGCCGTATTTTTGATATTTGGATGGCTGGGAATGGTATCCGTGATTGGAATCTGGAAATTAAAGAACGCTATATCCTTCAAGTACTTGGTGTATGGAGGGTTGGCCTACACAATAGGTGCAGTCATTGATGGGATGAATTACCCAGTTCTGATTCCTGGCTACTTGGGTCCTCACGAAATCTTTCATTGTGCAGTATTACTGGGAGTTGGATTTCACTGGACTTTTATCATTCAATCAATTCAGGCAGTTTCTGGGGATAATCCTGTTAACAATATTGGAAAACCCTCCTATTCCATTTCCAAGAATTAACTTCTTTCGAGAGTCAACTTGCTTTTCCAAGCTGGGCCCCATCCCTATTCCTTTGAAAAATCTTGCCTAATCGATCAGGGGCCAACTTCATCGTTTTTTGCCTCAATCCATATTTGGTAAGCAAAACTGATCTAATCCAAGTGATGGTGCATCAAGTGATGGTGCTTCATATGTGATAGCAGAGACTGGAATTCCATAGGGTGAAAGAGGGAAAGCTCTAGTTTGCTGTTTTGATGTATTTCTTAAACTTCGTGAGTTGACTATTCTGGCAAGTCCAAAGACTGTTCTGAGAACAGTCTTTAAAGATGATAGTGCTGGTGACCCAACGGCGATTTATGGAAAGCTAGAAACAGAAAAGGCAGAATAAGCTTAGAATCAAGGGGATATATGTAAGATTTAATGATTTTTCTCCTGCTCTCCAACTTTCTTGCAGCTAGGTAGGATAGAAATCCAGGACGGGACTGCTTCACCTTATAATATGTAATACTATGACGAACTATCTTTCCCGGAAATTTTACGTGCTTTAAGCTACAAGTTGTTCGAAGATCAGCAGAATTAGTACGGTGTGATGACCGCACTGGATTTGCAAGTAGGTCGATCGAGAGAAAAGCTGGAAGAGCTGGGGGTGGCAGAAAATACGATATTATTTTACACCAGTGACAATGGCCCAGAAGGGAAGACTGTAAAAGACCGTACCCAAGGTCAGACTAAAGGGCTAAAAGGAAGGAAGAGAAGCCTCAATGAAGAGTGGAATCCGTGTGCCGGGTATTGTAGAATGGAAGGGGACGATAGCTCCTGGGACGAAGGCGAGTGCTCCAAGCTCTACCTCTGATTATTTCCCAACCATTGCAAATTTGTTAGGAATAGATTTTCGTCAGGTTAATAGACCTTACGATGGAATAGATTTATTTCCATGTTTGATGGGAGAGGAGACTATCAGGAAATAACCATTAGCTTTCAAATTTGAATCCCAAGCGGCATTGATTGAGGAGGATTATAAGATTTATCGAAAAACAAACGACATGGAATTTGAACTCTATTATGTCAAAAATGATCCTGGAGAAAGAAATAAGTTGGATCTGGAACAACCAGAAAAACTTTAAGAAATGATCAAATATTGGGAAGAATGGAATGGGACAGTTGTCCGTAGTTCGCAAAGAGCTGATTATTGAAGCTAAGATTGATCGGGATTGGAAGGTGTTTTCTACTTTTTAATCTCCTTCTGTGTTACCGATTAGAAATCCTTGGGAAGTTGCGGGTACACAAAACTGGATTTACTTTCGGTATGTTGAGATTTTGCTGAACTATGCAGAAGCTCAGAACGAAGCCTTAGGGCCAGATGCGAGTGTATACAGTGTCATCAATTCTTTCAGAAGTAGAACAGAAGTAGAAATTCCTACTTTGCCAGCTGGTCTTGGTAAGGAAGAAATGAGAGAAAAAATTCATTATGAGAGAAGAATAGAGCTTGCTTTTGAAGAGCTTAACTACTCTGATGTGCGAAGAGGAATGACTGCTGACGAAGTGGAAAATATTCCAGCTTATGGTATTGAGATAGTAACGGCTAGTGATGGCAGTTTGACCTATACAAGAAAAGTATTTTTGAATGGGAAGAAGTTTGAGTCGCAGAATTACTGGCTGCCAATTCCAAGATCTGAAATATTAGCTTCAAATAATCAACTGGAGCAGAACCCAGGCTATTAATAGTATAAAGGGAAGCTTTTTAGTTTCCTTTTTTTTCAAACCTTTGGAATATGATAAGCAAAAAAATGATAGGGAAAAGATTCTTTTTAAAAGCTTTTCTTTTTGTGTTGTGTGCTGTACTCTATGCATGTCAGACCTCTGGCCAAGAGAAAAAGATAGAAACACTTCCTGAAGAGACCATAGAAATTAATGTAATCAGTAAGGAAATGTACCAAGTAATAGCGCATTTCGGGGCTTCAGATGCTTGGTCAGCCCAATTTGTTGGTCTATGGCCTGACCAACAGAAAAATGCAATCGCTGAGCTACTTTTCAGCTATGAGTCTGATACTAATGGAAGCCCAAAAGGAATAGGTTTGTCGCTATGGCGGTTTAATGTTGGGGCTGGTAGCGCTGAGCAAGGAGAGCAAAGTGGTATTCGAGATGAGTGGAGGAGAGCAGAGTCATTCTTAGATGCAAATGGTTCTTATAATTGGAATAAGCAAGCTGGCCAAGTATGGTTTGCCAAAGCCGCACAAGAACTTGGCGTGAGTAAATTGCTGATATTTCCAAATAGTCCGCCTGTTTCTATGACCAAAACCGGAAAGGCTTATGCCAGTGATGGAAAATCCAATTTGGAGGAAGATAAATATGAAGCTTTTGGTGAGTACCTGGCTCAGGTTATAAAAGGGCTTGGTGAAAAAGGGCTCAAGGTGGACTATGTAAGTCCCGTGAATGAACCACAATGGGACTGGTCGGATGCAGGGCAGGAAGGAACACCTTTCTGGAATAATGAAATAGCAGGAATTACCAAAGCAGTAGACCAAGCACTGGGCAAAAATAATCTAAAGACCAAGATTGATGTAGCCGAAGCTGGAAAAATCAATTATCTCTATGAACAAGCAGACAAGAATGGTAGAGGCGAGCAGATTAAGGATTTTTTTAGTCCAGAATCCTCGAATTTCATTGGAGACTTACAGCATGTGAGCTGGTCAATTTCAGCCCATAGTTATTTCACTACATCGCCTTACGAATCAGCCGTTCAGCAGCGTACTAGTCTTAATTCTGCTGTAAAATCAGTTGAGGGTCTTAGTTATTGGATGAGTGAATACTGTATTTTGGGAGATAACGGCGGTGAAATCAATGGAGGTGGGAGAGACCTCGGAATTGACCCTGCGCTGCATATCGCTAGAGTGATTCATAATGATCTTACCGTTTCCAACGCAAGTGCTTGGCATTGGTGGACTGCTATATCACCATATAACTATAAGGATGGCCTGATATATATCGATAAAGAAAAAGAAGATGGTAATTTCTTCGAAAGCAAAATGCTGTGGGCTCTGGGTAATTATAGCAGGTTTATCCGACCGGGCTACCAGCGTCTTGCAGTAGAATTAAATCATCAAGACCAGCAGAATCCAGAATTGTTGGTTTCCGCATATCAATCTGCTGATGAAAGTGTAGGTGTTTTAGTAGTTGTTAATTCTGGAATCAAAGATGTGAATGTGAATGTGAGCGAAGATGGGATTTCCAAAACAGTCACAAGCTTTTACATCACCTCAAAGGACAAGGATTTAGAGTTTATGGAAATTGAGGCAATAGGTAATCAACTCATTATTCCCGCTAGGTCAATCGTGACGGTACTGACGGAGAAATAGCGACCAGGTTATTTGTAGCTTATAGCCTAGAGTACTATTTATAAGGCTTTAACCCTTCTTATGTAGCAGTGTCATGATTAAAATCTTGCTAATAGGGGATTCAGAGCTAGTAATCCTAAGTATTCTATTATTCTAAAAAAAACGGTTCTACCACGAATTTAACGGAAGGCAGGAAGTGAAAGTCTGGCCTCCAGCTAAACTCCAGTTATAAAAGCTTGATATTCAGTATCAATTAGCCGCCCGCTTATTACCCACTAGTATTTAAACCTAATAAGAACCATAGTTTCCATTTACTTAAGGGTAGAAAAAAACAATAACACTAGAGATAATATTTTCACAAATTTCTATCCCGGCTTAACCCTCAAAACCTAAAAATTTTACTCGCAAAAGATTAAAATTTGGTAATGCTCAAGAGGGCACTAGTTAGGTTGTCCGCAAAAAATTGCGATGAGAGGGTATAACTGAAAGAAAATGTCGAATAATATCACATTGTTCTAAAATGTAAAAACCAATTATTCAGCATATTCTGATCAATTTAAAAAAAGCTGGACTCTCTGATACATTTTAATTTTTCTTTCTGCGAAAAAATAAGAACCTTACAATCGAGTTTTGGAGCTAAGTGTCTTTTTTTAATGTAAAAAGAAATACGTCCGTTCGTGTAAAAGCTTGCTTAATCTTAAGATATAAGCCTGATTTTTCACAAAATTCTAAAAGAGTCGATTGTTTTTTGAATTTAAAAAATGATAACTTTAAAACTCGATTCTAGAGTAGAAACCATTTAACCTTTATCACAAGTCTATTTAAAATCCACATTATGAGAAAGTTAATCGCTTTGTTCATGCTTGCAGGCATCCTATTTGTACCCGTTTTTGCTAACGCACAAGACGCACAAGATACTGTAGCACAAGAAGAAACAACCCCAGTAGCAGTTCAACCTGCTGCATCTCCCACAATTGTAGATGATGAAATCGTCGCAGAGGAGCAAAGTTTTCACCAAATAGTTAAAGAGAAATTCATCGAAGGTGATCCTCTTTACATGACTCCAGTATTGATCTGTTTGATCTTGGGTCTTGCTGTTGCTTTAGAAAGAATCATCACCTTGAATCTTTCTACGACCAACACTAAGAAATTGTTGCTCAAAGTAGAAGATGCTCTTGAGTCAGGTGGAGTTGAAGCAGCCAAAGATGTGACTAAAAACACCAAAGGTCCTGTAGCTTCTATTTTCACACAAGGTCTTATGAGATACTCTGAAGGAATCGAAATGGTAGAAAAGTCTATTATTGCTTACGGTTCTGTAGAAATGGGTAGATTAGAAAAAGGTCTAATTTGGATCTCTCTATTTATCTCTCTAGCTCCAATGTTAGGTTTCATGGGTACTGTAATCGGTATGATCGGTGCATTCGATGCTATTGAAGCAGCAGGTGATATTTCTCCTTCTCTCGTAGCCGGTGGTATCAAAATCGCCCTTTTAACTACGGTAGCTGGTTTGATCGTTGCGATTATCCTTCAATTGTTTTACAACTATTTAGTGTCTAAAATTGATTCATTGGTTAATGACATGGAAGACGCTTCTATCTCATTAGTTGATATTTTGGTTAAGCATAAATTGACAGGTAAGTAAGTCTTTAGTTTGACATACTTATAAATTTATTAACCTAAAAGATAAACTACATTATGGATACTTATGACATCTTATTATACGGAAGTTACATCCTAATCGCAGTTGGTGCTGTAGTGGCGGTTTTTATGCCATTGATCAAGTCTTTGGATGATCCAAAAAGCTTGGTTAAAACTGCAGCAGGAATTGTCGGTATAGTTGTGTTGTTCTTCATCGCTTATTCAATTTCTAGCAATGAAGTTCTTCCAAAATTTGAAGCTTCTCCTTTCAATCTGACTCCTGCGGGATCTCAGTTGGTTGGTGGAATGCTTATCACCACTTACATTCTTGCAATCGTTGCTCTAGGAAGTATCGTATTGACAGAACTTACTAAAGCGATAAAGTAATATGGCTAGAAAGAAAAATAGAATGGGTGCGGACGTCAATGCAGGCTCTATGGCAGATATTGCTTTCCTGCTGCTGATCTTCTTTCTCGTCACCACTACGATCGCGTCAGATAAGGGTATTTTGAATATCCTTCCTCCGAAGCAGGATCCTAATATTCCTCCGCCCGAGATTGATCTGAACAAACGAAATATTTTCAATATTCTGATCAATGCGAATGATCAACTTTTGGTTGAAGATGAGTTTAGAGACGGTCCTGAAGGACTAGAAGATGATGTGAAAGCATTTATCCTGAATTTCGGTGATCCGAATGAAGAAGGTATTGCATTATACAATGGTTTACCTGCATCTATGAAAGCATTGGCTGGAAGAAATCCTGATTCGTCTGATCATCCTGCAGTAGCAGTTGTGTCGATCAAAACTAATCGTGGCACCAGCTATGAGAAATACTTGGAAGTTTTCGATTTAGCTAAGAAGGCTTATTTCGATATCTATGCGGCCAGAGTTAATCTTAGTACAGATGAATATAGAGCTCTGATGGGTCAAAATGATGCTGAAGTTAGTCTTCAAGATCGAGGAAAAGAAGGAATCCCTATGGCGATTTCAATTGCTGAACCTGATAAAATAGGAAGTTGATATGTCAAAGTTTTCAAATAAACAAAAATCAGAGCCTACTATTTCAACGGCTTCTCTTCCAGATATCGTTTTCATGTTGTTGTTCTTCTTCATGGTTACAACTGTGTTGAGAGAGCAAGATCTACTTGTTGAGCAGAAGCTTCCTCAAGCTACCCAGCTTCAGAAGCTTCAGAAGAAGACGCTTATATCCTATATTTTTATAGGAAAGCCAAAGAATACTTCTCTTTATGGTACTGAGCCTAGAGTTCAGGCAAATGATGCGCTCTTAAATACTCCTGATATTGTTCAATGGGTGAATCAAGAGCGAGATTTACTTGCTGAAGCTGAACGAGGATTAATTACTATTTCCATGAAAGTGGATAAAGATGTAAAAATGGGACCTATCTCAGATGTTCAGAATGAACTAAGAGAAGCTGATGCTAGAAGAATTCTTTATGCTTCAGTCGCTAAAGTGCAAAGGTAATTATAGATTATTTTAATCTAAAAGCTATCCTCAAAAGGGATAGCTTTTTTTGTTTATAACATGCTTTCAACTTTTAAAAACACTAAGAAGGTTCAAAATGCATGGGCTATGTACGACTGGGCTAATTCTGTATATAGCCTAGTTATTACTTCTACTATTTTTCCGGTTTATTTCAACAGTGTAACAAAAGGGCTTAATTCGGATGATAGGGTTGACTTTTTTGGTTTTGAGATCGTCAACACGGTTTTATATTCCTATTCCATATCTTTTTCTTTTTTAATTATTGCTTTGATTTCGCCAATACTTTCAGGTATAGCCGATGCAAGTGGCCAGAAGCTTCAGTTTATGAAGTTCTTTGCATATCTAGGTTCCATTTCCTGTATTGCTCTATTCTTTTTCGATGGAAATAATTTGGAATGGGGTATTTGTTTCAGTGTTTTGGCAAGCGTAGGATATGCTGGGAGTATCGTGTTCTATAATGCCTATTTGCCTGAGATCACTACACCGGATAAATATGATATTCTAAGTGCAAAGGGCTTTGCTCTTGGCTATATAGGTAGTGTGATTCTTTTGGTTGTCAACTTACTTATGATTCAGTTCCCTCCTTGGTTTATGCTTTCCGATGATGGTATGGCTGCTCGGTTATCATTCTTGATTACTGGAGTTTGGTGGGCTGGGTTTTCCCAGATTCCGTTCAGAGTTCTTCCCCAAAATTCTTTTGGAAAAGATATCAAAAGAGAATTTTTGCTAAAAGGCTTTCAGGAAATCAAAAAAGTGTGGAATGAAGTAAAGCAGATTAAAGTAATGTATCGCTTTCTCGCATCCTTCTTTTTTTACTCCATGGGAGTGCAGACGGTAATGTATTTGGCTGCCATGTTCGGAGATAAAGAGCTTGGGTTACCCGGTGATCAGTTGATCATGACTATTTTGATTATTCAATTAGTAGCGATAGCAGGTAGCTATTTCTTTGCTTTTATTTCAAAGAAATATGGTAACAAGCAAAGTTTGGTGATCATGGTTCTCATATGGATTGGAATCTGCGCTGGCGCATATTATGTATATACTGTTTATGAATTTTTTGCTTTGGCATTTGTAGTAGGATTAGTCATGGGAGGGATACAGTCTTTGTCTAGATCTACATTTTCCAAGTTGATTCCCAGGAACACCACAGATCACGCTTCTTATTTTAGCTTCTATGATGTGACTGAAAAATTAGCGATTGTTTTGGGGACATTTTCTTATGGGTTTATTGAACAAATCACTGGAAGTATGAGGAACTCTACTCTTTCCCTAGGTATATTTTTTCTTGTTGGCTTAGGTTTCCTACTTTTAGTTACTATCCCTAAAAAAGGGCTAGATATTGAAAGGGGATAACTATGCAAAAAATACTCTCTGGAGTTCAAGTAAAGGAACTGGACTCCCAACACGTCAAACTTAGTGGTCATAGTAGCCTACAGCTCATGGAATCTGCTTCCCTAGCTTTTGTTAAATGGTTTCGAGACCAAGGATTTTCCACTGAACTGCCTATTCATGTCGCTGTCGGTGGAGGAAATAATGGAGGAGATGGTTTGGCTATATCCAGGCTTTTATCGGATTTATCTTATGAAGTCACAATTTTCAAGTGTTTCGATTCAAAGGAATCATTAAGCAAGGATTCACTTTTGAATTACAATAAGCTTCCTGAATCAATTCTAATATTAGATTTTGAAGAGTGGAAATTCTCTAAAAAAGGAATTTTGGTAGATGCTTTTCTTGGAGTTGGATTAAAAGGAGAGCTTAGATTCGATGCGATTAAAATCATCCATAAGCTAAATGAGTTTCAAGGAACAGTCATTAGCATAGATGTGCCTTCTGGTTTGCCTTCAGATGAAATGCTGAAAGGGATTGCAGTTCGAGCGGATTTTACGACAAGTTTTTCATTTCCGAAGCTTTCACTTTTATTTCCCGAGCACGCAGAATACGTGGGAGAGCTTGTGGTATTGAAGATTGGTTTATTAGAAGATGCCTACAATGATCTGAATTCCACTTTTTACTATTTAGAAAGCCATGATGTGCCGTCTTTACACAAAATATTTAATAGGTTTAGCTACAAAGGTGACATGGGCAAAGTTCTACTCGTAGGCGGAAGTCCCGGTAAGATGGGAGCGCTTATTCTTTGCGCAAAGAGTGCGCTGAGGACTGGCTCGGGATTAGTTACTTGCCATATGGAAGATTCGGAGCTGTTAATTCTTCAGACCGCAGTTCCTGAGGCAATGGCTTCTTGGGGTTTAATCCCTAATCCTGAATTTTATGATGCCGTAGGTATTGGACCAGGATGGGGGACGGAAAATCGTGCACGTTTATTCAAACAGTTTTTGCAAGATTTCAAAAAGCCGATAGTAATTGATGCTGACGGACTTAATCTTCTGGCTAGAAATCCTGATTTACTCTCTTTGCTATCCAAGAATTCAATTCTTACTCCACATATAGGTGAGTTCACCAGGCTAGTTGGTTCAGCTAAGAATCAGTTGGAAAGGCTTGAGATGGCTAAAGAATTTGCGGTTGAAAATGAATTGATTTTGGTGCTGAAGGGAGCAAATACAGTCATTAACCTTCCAGACGGAAGACAGATTGTGAATTCATCCGGAAACAAATACATGGCAACTGGTGGGTCTGGAGATGTGCTCACGGGGATGATTACTTCCTATTTGGGAATGGGCTACTCTCCTGAAAATGCTGCACTTTGCGGCGTGTATCATCATGGTTTGGCAGGAGAAATAGCTTCGATATCTAAAAGAAGATCTATGATAGCCAGCGATATTATTGCTGCAATACCAGAAACATATATTCAATTGAATATTTCTTGATTCTTTGTTCTTAGACAAACTTTATTAGTTCTAATTGGCTTCTTCGCACATCCATTTTTTACTTTGAACAAAGAAAAACTTCTGCTTTGGACTTTAGCAGCTATTAATTTTATTCACATCGTAGATTTTATGATTTTGATGCCCTTAGGGCCTCAACTTATGAGGCTCTTCGATATTTCGCCTAGTGAATTTGGATTGCTAGTGTCCTGCTACACATTTAGTGCAGGAATTTCAAGTTTCTTCGGAGCCTTTGTTTTGGATCGATTTGATCGTAAGAAAATACTGGTTTGGGTATATATAGGTTTTGCAATTTCCACCTTGGGTTGTGCTTTGTCGCCTAGCTATCCTTCCTCTTAGCCGCCAGAGTTGTCTCAGGCCTATTTGGAGGACTAACCTCGGCCTTGATATTATCAATTATTGGAGATGTAATTCCTGATTCCAGACGAGGAAGAGTCATGGGATTAGTGATGGCAGCGTTTTCAGTAGCCTCAGTACTTGGCGTTCCGCTTGGATTATTTCTCGCTAGTATGTCAGACTGGCATACTCCTTTTTATATCCTTACAGGTCTTTCGGTTTTAAGTCTGGGGATGATCATGAAATACATCCCTAATATCACTGAACATTTAAAAAATGACATCATAAGACCAAACCCACTGGTAGTGATCCGAAGAGTGACTAGTGACTCCAACCAAATGAGGGCTATTGCACTTTCTGTAATGATGATGTTTGGGCAGTTTATGATTATACCTTTTTTGAGTGCATATACGGTTGCTAATATTGGGTTTACTGAGCTTCAACTCACTTACATCTATATGGCGGGCGGGGCATTTACAATTTTCACATCCCCTTGGGTTGGAAAGCTTTCTGATACCTATGGGAAACAGAAAATCTTTAACATTTTCATGCTTCTTAATTTAATTCCCATTGCCATCATTACTCACTTAGGTGTGACGCCAATTCCTTTTGTGCTGATGGTCTCTACCATGTTCTTTGTGACTTCAAATGGTAGATATGTCCCCGCTGCTGCTATAGTGACTGATACGGCAAAGCCTGTGAATAGAGGGAGCTTTCTAAGCTTCAACTCGGCGGTGCAGCAAATGGCAACTGGGATAGCTACCTTAGTGGCAGGAATAATAATCGGTGAGAATGCTGTAGGAGAATTGACCAATTACAACGTGGTGGGCTACATCGCTTTTGCATTCAGTTTAGCTTGTATTCCGCTAGCGATGAGGATAAAAGTGGTGAGTTAAAGGTTTATGTCGTTATATGAAATTATGCTATCGGCTTTTATTTACTAGCACTCCGGGCTGGAAG
>Ga0105055_10010956_pt1 | contig 11257 bp, 9 predicted proteins | sample BON03_FD_78090 | JGI IMG/M metagenome (GOLD analysis project Ga0105055, IMG submission 78090) | Freshwater microbial communities from Lake Bonney liftoff mats and glacier meltwater in Antarctica - BON-03 | ecosystem: Environmental > Aquatic > Freshwater > Ice > Glacier meltwater | place: Lake... | reverse complement strand
GGCGTCCGGGCGATAGAGTAAGTTGGCATGCGTCATGTCCAGCACAAAGTTGACCCTTTGGCCGGGCATGACAGATGTTCGCAGCGCTACTTCTTATAAGAAATCCGATAGACCGCGCCGTTCCAGTCGTCGGAAACCAGCAGCGAACCGTCTTTCATCATTTCGACGTCGACCGGGCGGCCGATATAGCCGTTGTTCTCGATGAAGCCGCCGAGGAAGTCCTCCATCGACTTCAGGTTGCCCTTGTCATCGAGGTGCGCGACCACAACGCCTGCGCCCGATTTCTTGGTCTGGTTCCAGGAGCCGTGCCGGGCGATGAAGATGGCGTTCTGGTATTTCTTCGGGAACATCTTGCCGGTGTAGAAGCGCATGCCGAGCGGCGCGCTGTGCGGGCCGAGCAGCGCCACCGGCGGCGTGTAGTCCTTGCAGTCCTTGCCCCAGCCGAATTCCGGATCGGCGATCGTGCCCTGATGGCAATAAGGGAAGCCGAAATCCTCCTTGCCCGGCCGGGTTATGCGATACAACACGTCGTTCGGCAGGTCTTCCGACATCCAGTCGCGATTGTTTTGGGTAAAGTAGAACTGGCCGTTCTTCGGATTGAAATCGAAGCCGACGGTGTTGCGGATGCCGCGCGCTACGATTTGTTCGTCGCTGCCGTCGAGTTTGATCGAGCGGATCTGTCCGTGCGTCGGCGGCGGCAGGCAGATGTTGCACGGCGCGGAGTTCGCGACGTAGAGCCGGTTGTCCGGTCCGACCGCGAGATAGCGCCAGCCGTGTGGGCGCTCTTCGCCGAGCTTGTCGTAGATCATCTGCAACTGCGGCGGCTTGTCGAGATTGTCCTCGATCTTCTCGGCCTTCGAAATCTTGGTGTGCTCGGCGACGTAGAGCGTGCCGTTGTGCAGCGCCAGACCGTTCGGCCAGTCGAGTCCTTCGTAGATCGCCTTCTTCTTTTTGCCGCCGTCGGTGACGGCCCAGATCTTGTTGGCCTGCCAGTTGCCGACGAACAGCGTGCCCTTGTCGCCCATGCGCAATGTGCGCGCATTCGGGATACCCGAGGCATAGGTCTCGATCTTGAAACCTTTCGGCAGCTTCAGCTTGGCGAGCGGCAATTTGTCGGCCGGCGTTGTCAGCGGCGGCGGCGCGACCGGCGCGAGCTTCATGGCGCCTTCGGTCTTGGGGCGGCCGTAGAGCGGCGTGCCGGGCTTTGGTTCGTCTTGGGCAGAGGCCGGCAGGCCGGCGATCATCAGGGCGGTAGCTGCAATGGCCAGGAACAGGCCGCTACGCGCGGTCCAGGATGCAGTCATGATTTCCTCCGTTGCGGATGCCCTAACGTTGGCCGCGAGGCTCGCCGAAATGTTTGCGTGCATCCGGCGACTGGGAATCCGTCAACGACAGTCTTTACAGGCCGCGTGCGCAACGCAAGGGAAAGCTGTGTTGCGGCGCGAATACACGTTATCTGTCATGTGAAATTGCGCACCAGCGCCAGACCGGCGAACAGCCCGCCGATCGATATGGCGACGGAGGCCACCACATAGAGCGCCGCCAATCCGGTCGCGCCGCGCTCATAGAGAAGAACGGCATCGAGTGAGAAGGCCGAGAAGGTGGTGAAGCCGCCGAGCAGGCCGGTGGTGAAGAACAGCCGCCAGTGCTGGCCGGCGTCGCCCTTGAAGGCGAAATAGGCGGCGAGCAGCCCCATGGCGAGCGAGCCCACGGCATTGACCGTCAGAGTTCCATAGGGGAAGGCGACTCCAAGCGCGCGTGCGGCGGCGATATTGACGCCGTGGCGCAGCGCAGCGCCGATGCCGCCGCCCAGAAATACGATCAGATAGGCCATGGCGCTCACTTTATGCCGTTTGCGTAGGTCTTTAGCGCAGCAGAAGCGCCCGCTCGCTCCGGGTCAACCGGCATATCGGCACCCCAGTATTGACATCTCCAGCCTTTCCCCATAATTGAGTGAACGTTCATTCTCTTTATGGTGCGCCGCATGATCGCCGGCGCCGGCGCGGCCGGACAATTTTTCAGCGGCCACGACTGAACAGGGGCAACATGCGACAAGCCAATCCACAGCGCCAGTCCGATCGCCGGACTGAGATTCTTGACGCGGCCGAGCGCTGCTTCGCCCGCGCCGGCTTTCATCGCGCCTCGATGCAGGACATCTGCGGCGAGGCCGGCATGAGTCCGGGCAATCTCTACCGTTATTTTGCATCGAAGGAAGCGTTGATTGCCGGCATCTGCGAACGCAACCGTGCCGACGCCGTCGAGAGTTTTTCGCTGGCCGACAGCGCGCCGAACTTTTTCGAAGGCCTCGCCGGCCTCGCGCGTCATCACCTCGTCGACCGTAGCGACGATGAAGTCGCGCTTTGCGCGGAGATCATGGCCGAGAGCCGCCGCCATCCCGAAATAGCCAAACTCTACCAGTCAATTGAAGCAGACATTCAAGAACGCATCGCCGCCATGCTGCGGTTGGCGGTCGAGCGCGACGAAATCCGGGCCGATGTCGATGTCGACACCGCCGCCAGCGTGCTGATGGCGCTGGGCGACGGCATGTCATGGCGACGCTCGGTCGATCCCAAATTCGAAGCCGAGGCGGCGCTGCCGCTCATTCTCAACATGGTTCACTGCCTGCTGGCTAAACCTGACGCCAGCAAGAACGACGCCGGAGTAAAATCGTGAATAAAGCCAGCCGTATCACCGCCGTCGGTATCGTCGCCGCCGCGGTTCTGTGGATCGCTTCGGGCCATTTGCTGCCGCGCGACAACGCCGACGGCCAGGCCGCCATCCGTGCCGGCGACACCAAAGCGCAGCCACTGTTTCGCGTCGCCGTCGCGCCTGCCATTGTCGAGCCGCACAGTCCGACACTGATCTTGTCCGGTCGCACCGAGGCCGACCACAAAGTCGCTATCACCGCGCGCACCGGCGGCACGCTGACCGAACTGCGGGTCAAGCGCGGCCAGCACGTCGAAAAGGGCGAGATTGTCGCCGTTCTGTCCGACGACGCGCGTCAGGCGCAGGTGGCGCAGGCGGAAGCTTTGGTCGAGCAGCGCAAGGCCGAACTCGAAGCCAAGCGCTCGCTGATTTCGAGCGGCGCCTTGCCCAAGCTCGATCTCGTTAATCTCGAATCGCAATACAAAACGGCGCAGGCGGCGCTGGGCAGCGCGCGCGCCGAACTCGAACGCAGCGTCGTGCGCGCGCCCTGGGCCGGCGTCATCACCGAGGTGCCGGCGGAAGTCGGTGGCGCCGCCTTCTCGATGGCCGGCAAGGAAATCGCCACGCTGGTCGCGCTCGATCCGATGCTGGCAGTGGTCGAAGTGTCCGAACGCAAGCTGGCCGGCATCAAGGTTGGTGAAACGGCGAAGGTCAAACTGATTACCGGCCAGAGCGTGACCGGCCGCGTCCGCTATGTTTCGAAATCGGCGAGCGCCACCACGCGCACCTACCGCGTCGAAGTCGAGATGGACAATACCGACGGCACGATTCCGGACGGCATTACCGCCGAAGTCGTGGTCTCGCTCAAAGCCATACCGGCGGCCAAGGTGCCGCGCTCGGCGCTGACGATTTCGTCGGCCGGCAATATTGGCGTGCGCGTTGTCGGCGAAGGCGACAAGGTTGACTTCGTGCCGGTCGAGATCGTCGAGGATTTGCAGGGCACGATGTGGCTGTCCGGCATTTCGCAAGGCGCGCGCGTGATCGTGCGCGGTCAGGACTTCGTGCGCGAGGGCCAGCAGGTCGCCACCGTCGATGCCTCCAAAGAAAGCGCGGCACGCTAAGGCGTAGCGAGAGTAATCATGTCCGGTTTTATCAATTATGCGATCAATCATGCGCGCCTGACGCTGGCGACGCTCGCCTTCCTCCTGCTTGCGGGCCTCGTCGCCTATCAGACGATCCCGAAGGAGGCCGAGCCCGACGTCAAGGTGCCGATCATTTACGTGCAACTGACGCAGCGCGGCATCAGCCCGGAGGACTCCGAGCGCCTGTTGCTGCGTCCGGTCGAGACGCAATTGAAGTCTGTCGGCAACGTCAAGGAAATGCGCTCGACCGCCTATGAAGGCGGCGGCTATGTGCTGCTCGAATTCGAAGCTGGCTTTAACTCCGACGTCGCGCTCGCCGACGTGCGCGCCAAGGTCGATCAGGCCAAGCGCGATCTGCCGAAAGACGCCGACGAACCGTCGGTGCAGGAGGTCAATCTCTCGCTCTACCCCGTGCTGGTGGTGACCCTGGCCGGCGATCTGCCGGAACGCTCGATGCTTCGCATCGCGCGCGACGCCAAGAACAAGATCGAACAGCAGCCCGGCGTGCTGAAAGCCGAATTGCGCGGCACGCGCGACGAGGCGGTGGAAATCACCGCCGAGCCGATGCTGATGAAAAGCTACAATATATCGCTCGACCAGCTCATTTCGATCACGCAGTCGTCGAACAGCCTGATCGCCGCCGGCGCGCTTGAAGGCGAGAGCGGGCGCTTCGCCGTCAAGGTGCCGGGCCTGATCGAACAGCCGCAGGACGTGCTCAAGATCCCGGTAGCGTCGACCGCCGGCGCGACCATCACGCTGGGCGATGTCGCCACCGTCAAGCCGACCTTCAAGGACGCCACGTCGGTGACCCGCGTCAACGGCAAGCCGGCGATGACCATCGAGGTTTCCAAGCGTACCGGCGCCAATCTGATCGAAACCGTCGACGGCGTGAAAAAGCTGGTCGGCGATATGGAGAAGACCTGGCCGGCTGGCGTCAAAGTCGGCTTCACCCAGGACAAGTCGACCGTGATCCGCCAGATGCTGGCCGATCTGCAGAACTCGGTCGCCACTGGCGTTCTCCTGGTCGCGGTCATCATCCTGTTTGCCCTCGGCTTCCGCGCCTCGCTGTTCATTGGCATCGCGATTCCCGCCTCGTTTCTGGCCGGCGTACTCGGCCTTCAACTGGCCGGTCTGACCGTCAACATCGTCGTGTTGTTCTCGCTCATTCTCGCCGTCGGCATGCTGGTCGACGACGCCATCATCGTGTCGGAATATGCCGAACGCCGTATGTCGGAAGGCACACCCCCGAAGTTGGCCTATGCCCAGGCGGCCACGCGCATGTCGGGCCCGGTGATTGCCGCCACCGCCACCCGCGTCGCCGCGTTTTCGCCGCTGCTGTTCTGGCCCGGCATTGTCGGCGAGTTCATGAAATACATGCCGATCACGCTGATCGCGACGCTATCAGCCTCGCTGGCGGTGGCGCTGTTCTTCACGCCTACGCTCGGCGCCTTGCTTGGCCGCGCCTCGCTGGTACCGCACGACGAGCGTGCTTCCGAGCGCGGTCTTTATATGCGCACGGTCAAGGTCGCGCTGCGCCGGCCCGGCCTGATCCTGGGTCTTGCGTTCGGCCTGCTAGTGGTGGTCATCGGGGCCTATGGCAAGTTCGGCCACGGCGTCGAGTTCTTCCCCAATGTCGAGCCGGACTACGGTCAGGTGATCGTGCACGGGCGCGGCAATCTCTCGCTCGACGAAAAGGACAAGGCGGTCGCGCGGGTCGAAAAGGCGGTGCTGGCAACGTCCGGTCTCAAGACCGTCTACACCCGCGTCGGCGAGCAGCCGCGTGGCTCAAGCGAAATTTCCGAGGACACGATCGGCGTCATCCAGTTCGAGTTTGACAATTGGCAGCACCGCCCGTCGGCGCACGAGATCATGGCGGCGATCCGTGAGAAGACGGTGGGGATCGCGGGCATCCTGACCGAAGTCACGGCGCCGAACGCCGGTCCGCCGACCGGCAAGGCGATCCAGGTGCAGTTGTCGGCGCTCGACCCGGCCAAGCTGCCGGCCGCCGCCAAGAAGGTGGCCGAGATCCTCGGCAAGGTGCCGGAGGTTCGCGATCTCGACGACGGATTGCCGCTGCCCGGCATCGACTGGAAGATTCAGATCGACAAGGCGGAAGCGGCGAAATACGGCGCCGGTCTGTCCACCGTCGGCAACGCCGTCCAGTTGGTGACCAACGGCTTCAAGGTCACCGAATACCGGCCGGCCAATAACGACAAGGCGGTCGATATCATCGTCCGCTTTCCGGACGACCGTCGCAGCCTCGACCAGATCGACGAGTTGCGCGTGCAGACCGATGTCGGCCATGTACCGATCGGCAATTTCGTCGAGCGGGTTCCGGCCGCGCGCGTCGGCTACATCAACCGCGTCAACGCCCAGCGCGTCATGACGGTGTCGTCGAATATTGCCGATGGCGTGCAGAATGCGGTCGTGCAGAAGGAGATCGTCGATAAACTCTCTAAAACCGATCTCGGCGACGGCGTCAGCTTCAAGCTCAAGGGCGAGGACGAAGAGCGCGAAAAGGCCGGCGCCTTCCTCGGCAAGGCCTTCGGCACTGCGATCTTCCTTATTTTTGCGATCCTGCTGGCGCAGTTCAATCGTTTCATCTCGGTCATTCTGGTGCTGAGCGCGGTGATCCTGTCGACCATCGGCGTGTTGCTCGGTCTGATGATCATGGGCCAGCCATTCGGCGTGGTAATGACCGGCATCGGCATCATCGCCAATGCCGGCGTGATCGTGAACAACAACATCGTGCTGATCGACACCTACGACCGGCTGCGGCGCGAGGGCCAGCATGCCTATGAAGCCATCATGGAAACCTGCCGCGAGCGTGCGCGTCCGGTGGTGTTGACGGCGGTCACCGCCATTCTCGGCGTGTTGCCGATTGCCTTCGGCATCAACCTTGATTTCCTTGGCCGCGAGATCACGCATGGCGCGCCGGCGACGCAATGGTGGATCAGCCTGTCGACCGCGATCGTGTTCGGGCTCGGCTTCGCGACCATCCTGACGCTGATCGTGACGCCGGCGGCGCTGATGGCCATCGCCAATATGGCGGAACGGCGCGACCGCTGGATGGCGCGCTGGCGGGATCGGCGGGCGGCCAAGAGCGGCGTGCCGGCGGAATAAAGTGGGGCCGCATCTCTTGTGCGAGCGCCGCGCCTTTGTGCGTTGCCGCCATTTTTTCAGCAGGCCATCCGTCTGCGGCGGCGCCATTGCCTAATTATTAGCGCGCCGTTCCGATTGATAACCCGATGGAAATTTTATCGAATCGGCAAAACTGCTGAAAACTAGATCAATTTCCAGCCATTGTGTGCATTGGCACACGATTTGCTGAGTTCCCTTTTAGGCGTCGACTCCTGCGCGAACATTGGCGGCCCGTCTGGCCGCCTGAACGCCGGTCGATAAGGGAAGCCAGCGATGACCCAGATAGCCGCCGAGCCTGTGCCGATCGGGATCGATCTCGCACGCACCGCTCTCATCATCATCGACATGCAGCGCGATTTTCTGGAGTCGGGCGGTTTCGGCGAAACCCTCGGCAACGATGTCGGCCTGCTCAAATCGGCGGTCGAGCCGTGCAGGCAGGTGCTGGCGGCGGCGCGCGCCGCCGGCATGCTGGTCATCCATACGCGCGAAGGTCACTCGCCCGACATGCACGATGCGCCGCCGGCCAAGGTTGCGCGCGGCATGCCATCGAAACGCATCGGCGATCCCGGCCCGATGGGCCGCATCCTCATTCAGGGCGAGCCCGGACACGACATCATCGCCGAACTCTATCCGATCGCGGGCGAGCCGGTGATCGACAAGCCGGGGAAGGGCGCGTTCTACGCCACCAATCTCGGATTGATCCTGGCCAATCGCGGGATTGAGAATCTTCTGGTCTGCGGCGTCACCACCGAAGTCTGCGTCAACACCACCGTGCGCGAAGCCAACGATCGCGGTTTCCGCTGCATCGTGCTGTCCGACTGCTGCGCCTCGTATTTCCCTGAGTTTCACAAAATGGGCCTCGCCATGATCAAGGCGCAGGGCGGCATTTTCGGCTGGGTCACCGGATCGCGGCAGGTGCTGGACGCCATGGCGGCGGATCTGGCGGCGTAACGTTCGAGCGTACAGCGGCGGCACTTTTCTGATTTTTTGGGGGAGTTGAGGACATGAGCACGACAGCGAAGCCGGCTTTATGGACGCCCGGCGACTGGAACGCCTTTTTCGGTTTCGGCACCAACATTCTGGTCAACATGCTGGTGCTGACCGGCCTGTTGCGGTTTGTCCTGAAGATGCCGGATTCGATTGTGTTTGGCCGCATCCTGCCGGCGCTCGGCCTGATGATGTGCCTGAGCACGTTCTACTATGCCTATCTCGCCTATCAGTTGGCGAAAAAGACCGGCCGCTCCGATGTCTGCGCACTGCCGTCCGGCATCAGCGTGCCGCACATGTTCATCGTTACTTTCGTGATCATGCTGCCGATTTCCATTTCTACCGGCGATCCGATCAAGGGCTGGGAAGCCGGATTGGTTTGGGTATTCTTTCAGAGTTTCATCCTGATGGTCGGCGGCTTCATCGCACCCTTTATCCGAAAGGTGACGCCGCGCGCGGCGCTGCTCGGGACGCTGGCCGGCGTGTCGATTACCTTCATTGCCATGCGCCCGGCGCTGGAAATGTTCATGACTCCGGTGATCGGGCTAACATGCTTCGCCATCATCATGGTGAGTTGGTTCGGCGGCTATAAATATCCCAAGGGCATTCCGGCGGGCTTGGTCGCGATCGCGGTCGGCACCATCATCGCCTGGGGCTCCAACATTTTCGGTCTCGGTCTCGGTGGCCTGAGCCTCGCTGGCGTCACGGCGGCGTTCTCCAATTTCGGCTTCTTGGTGCCGCTGCCGGCCTTCGACCACGTATTTTCTGGCTTCCAGTTTCTCGGCATCATCCTGATTACCGCCATTCCTTACGGCATCTACGATCTGGTCGAGGCCATGGACAACGTCGAGTCGGCCGAGGCGGCCGGCGACGAATACCCGACCACCCGCGTTTTGACCGCCGATGGCGTGGTCAGCCTGATTGGCTGTCTGATGGGGAACCCATTCATCAACGCGGTCTATATCGGTCATCCGGGCTGGAAGGCGATGGGCGGCCGCATCGGATATTCGGCGGCGACCGGCGTGATGGTGATCGTGTTGTCCTGGTTCGGCGTCATCTCCTTGATGCTCGCCATTATTCCCGTGGTCGCGATCTCGCCGATCCTGCTCTATATCGGCATGCTGATCTGCTCGCAGGCGTTCCAGACAACGCCGCGGGAACATGCACCGGCGATTGCCTTGTCGCTGACGCCGCATCTTGCGGCCTGGGCCACGGTGTTGCTCAGCGGTGCGCTTGGCGCGGCCGGCATGAATTTCGGCGCCACGCACGCGCCGGAGTTCGTCGGCAAGATGGCGCAGAACGGCGTGCTGTTTCACGGCCTCGAAGTGATGGGCGGCGGTTCGATCCTGACCGGCCTGGTGCTGGGCGCGATCGCGGTGTTCGTGATTGAGCGCAAATTCATCAACGCGTCAGCCTTCTCGCTTGCCGGTGCGGTGCTGACTTACTTCGGCTTCATGCATGGCGAGGCGATCGGCATCGGCGGCGGTTTCGGCGTCACGCCATCGGTGGCGCTGGCTTATCTGATCATGGCCGGGTTTCTGTTCGCCCTGTCGAAGCAGCCGGCATATGCCGAGATGCCCGCCAAGGCGGTGCCGGCGGAATAATCTGAGCGCTTTTCGAAGACCCGCCCAACTGTAAACTTGGCCACCGTCACCTCAAAAGGGCCGGTGGTCATTTTTATGCGCGAATGAACGCAATCGCGCGTGAACCCGCTATAGTGCCCGGACGAATCCTTCAGCCATTTCAATTTCTACCGGGTCAAATTGAACAATCCACCTCCGCAACGTCGGCGTCGGCGTGCTTTCGATTGGTCGACCGCCGCCATCATCGCGATCGCGGGAGCCGCCGCTTTGCTTGTCTATTGGCGCGACGGCTCGGCGGCCTTCTTCGCCATTCTCGACAGCGATGTCGTGCTGTTCGCCGACATGCTGCCCAAGGTGGCGGCCGGGTGCTTGATCGGCGCGTTCACGACGCTGCTGATCCCGCGCGAACTGGTCGGGCGCTGGCTCGGCCGTGAATCGGGTTTTACCGGGCTTCTGATCGCGACCGCCTTCGGCGTCATTCTGCCGGGCGGTCCCTTCACCATCTATCCGGTGGCTGCCGCGGTTCTGCTGATGGGCGCCGACGCCGGCGCGGTGGTGGCCTTCATCGTCAGCTGGACCACAATCGGTTTCGCGCGTGCGCTGGTCTGGGAGTTGCCGTTCTTCGGCTCCGAGTTCGTGATGTGGCGCATTGTCGAAGCGCTGCCGCTGCCGTTGCTGGCCGGTGTGCTGGCGCGCATCGCGGTCAAGGCGGGATTTCCGCACGAGGCCCGGCGCAAAAGCGAGCCCGACAAATCATGACGCTCGTGATCGATATTCTGATGTGGCTGGTTGTCGGCGTGCTGGCGCTGCTGGCCGCCTTGCGCGGTCGCATATTGCTGCACGACGGTCTGCGCCAAGGCGCTTCCGAATTCATTCATCTGCTGCCGCGCATCGCGATCGGCGTGACCGGTTCCGGCTTTATTGCGGCGGTGCTGCCGGCGGAGATGGTCGTGTCCTGGCTCGGCCCGGAATCGGGTTTGACCGGCTTGTTGATCGCGACGCTTGGCGGCGCGCTGACGCCGGGCGGGCCGGTGGTCGGCTTTTCCATCGGCGCCGCTGCGCTCAAGGGCGGGGCCGGGGCGCCGCAGGTGATCGCCTATACCACCGCCTGGGCACTCTATGCGGTGCATCGGCTGGTAATCTTCGAAGTTCCGATGATGCCGGCGCGTATCGTCTGGCTGCGGGCCTTGGTGTCGCTGCCATTGCCGTTCATCGCAGCGGCGTTGGCGATGCTGCTGGCGAAGCCTTAGCGCGCTCCGGTCAGGCGGACAGTCGTGTCGTTGCACTCGCCAGTAACTCGTCGGCGATTTCACCGTTCATGACGTCTTCCAGCCGCTGCATGGCGCGCGCGGCCAGCACGCCGTCGAAGATGCGGTGGTCCCAATGGAAAAGCACTTCCATGGTATGATCCGGGCGCAACATGCCATACGTCATCACGCTCGGGCCCGGTGAATTGGCTACCACGGTTTCGGAACCGAGTGTCGCCACCGACGTAATCGCAAACGTGCCGAAATGATTGGCGCGCTGGCGTCCGATATTCAACGTGAAAGCCCAGATCAACCGCCGCAGCAGCCACGGCAATCGCGTAATGCGCAGGATGCGGTTGATCGAGGGCACCTCGGCGAGCGGCGCGCTCTTGCCGCTGAGGAGAACCTGGTCAAGCTCGGCCAGCGAGTGCTCGTCGGCGGCGCCAAGCTTCAACACCAGCGGGACGTCGGTGTCGAAACTGTCGCGGATGATTCCGGCCATGGTGACGCT
>Ga0105055_10010952_pt1 | contig 11259 bp, 10 predicted proteins | sample BON03_FD_78090 | JGI IMG/M metagenome (GOLD analysis project Ga0105055, IMG submission 78090) | Freshwater microbial communities from Lake Bonney liftoff mats and glacier meltwater in Antarctica - BON-03 | ecosystem: Environmental > Aquatic > Freshwater > Ice > Glacier meltwater | place: Lake... | reverse complement strand
GCAACCTGGAATGAATCAACAAGGTATACCTCAGCAGCAAGGTATGCCTAGACCTGGTATGCCTCAGCAACCTGGAATGAATCAACAAGGTATACCTCAGCAGCAAGGTATGCCTAGACCTGGCATGCCTCCGCAACCTGGAATGAATCAGCAAGGTATGCCTAGACCTGGCATGCCTCCGCAACCTGGAATGAATCAACAAGGTATGTCTATGCCTGGAATGAATGGCACTCAGCAACACAATCAAGCCCCTGGTGGTCAAGGCAATCCAAGAAGAATAGATCCAGCTCACATGCCAAGACCTACTCGCAAAGTAGAATCTGATCCATACTACACCCGCGGGTTTTTGGATAACAACAAGCGGCTGGTACCCCGTGCAACAGATACATTCGTAGCAATAGATGACGGTAATGCTAATCCTAGATACATGAGAATGACTTCGGTACAATACCCCAGCACTTCCAATCTTAGTGCATTAACTCACATTCCTTTAGGATGCGTGATGCAACCATTTGCTCCTGTAGAGCCAGGTGAAGAACCCGTACCTGTGATTGATATTGGGGAAGGGGGGCCTACACGTTGTTCCAGGTGCAGGGGGTACATCAACTTGTTTTGTGTGATGAACCATTCAGCAGGTGTCTGGAAATGCAATTTATGCAAACACGATAATCCTTTGACGGGGGCTTACCAGGGAAACTACAACAGTGTTTATGGAGCAAGTGCCCAGCCTGAGTTGTCGAAAGGCAGTGTGGAATTTGTGGTAGATGGAGTTTACGTGACTCGACCAGCGCAGCAACCGATCGTACTCTTCGTAGTCGATGCCTCCACCCCTTCCATCAAGTCAGGTGTGACAGCTGAATTGTTGAAAGGTGTGATTGACGTGATCCAAGGACATATCAATGGGTCTTCTCGCCTACTGGGTGGTGAGCACGCTAGAGTAGGACTGATCACTTATTCGGAGGCTGTTTATTTCTATGACATTTCCAGTTCAGGGTATAAAGTGTTCGTGGCATCTGATGTGGAAGATGGATTTAGTCCGTTGCCTGACCATCGATTATGTCTTAATGTCGATGCTCATGGGGAAGAACTACTAGAGGTTTGCAAATCCATCTTGCAAGATCACAGCAAAGACACAAGCGAAGGAACGGCAGCGGCTAGTGGGACTGCCCTCGCTGCGGCATTGAATGGTTTGAAAAAATGCGGGGGACGTATTGTGATGTTGATGGGAGAAGGAGCATCTCTTGGACAAGGGATCATGAATTCACAAAAGGGAGAAGTACCAACGGCGTATGGCACTGACAATGAAAGTACGATGTACACAGTGAATTCAGATATGAGTAGCGGATTCTTCGGTATCATTGGGAAAGGCTGCTGTTTAGCTCAAGTGTCTGTGGATCTTTTTGCATTTGGAACGTGCTTCAAGGATCTTGTTCAATGGAGTATCCCATCCAATATCACTGGTGGAAACGTCAACTGCTTTTCTGATTTGCTATCTGTTTCTGTTGTCGAATCGTTTCGAGATTGTTTAAGACATCAACTTTGCAGATACTCGGCTCTCGAAGCGGTGTTGAAAGTGAGAGGGTCTGTTGGAGTTCGAGTGGTTGAGTACTATGGCAATGGGCTCAAAAGAGTCAAGGGAGGTGAATTAGACATGGCGATTCTTGACCAAGATAATTCATGCGCAGTTATGCTAGAGCACGATGGAACCAATCTCGACAATGAGAAAGAAGTGTATATTCAATGCGCAGTTTTGTACACTACGCCTCAAGGACAGCGAAGGGTGCGGGTGCATAATTCTGTATGCGCTGTTACTGTTCTTCCACAAGAAGTGTTTAGAGGTTCTGATATTGACGCCGTGACTAACATCCTGACACGCCAATGCATCGATCGTCTTGAAAAAGGGGAGAACATTCAAAATGTGCATTCAGAGCTAACCTCGGTGTCCGTACGAATTCTCTCTGCATACCGAAAACATTGTGCTAAGAATCCTACGGGCCAACAACTCATTCTACCAGAGTCGCTCAAACTGCTCCCATTGTACTCTTTATGTGCGCTTAAATCACCTGCACTCAGAAAGAACATTGAGTCGTTGAAAAGTCATCGCAGCCCTGCCCAGGATGTTTTGGTTCGAACTGATTCTCGCGTGGAAAACTTCAATTTGTTGTCTAGAATGTCAGTGAGGCGCTTCATCAATTATATTTACCCATGTATGTTCGCGATCGCACCTAATGAAGATCTTCTCAATGTAGCTTCAAAAGAGAACATTGCTCCTTCAATGGTGAGCGTACAAGAAGGCTCGAAAAATGTGTACCTGCTGTTGAATGGCACAGAGGCCTTCCTCTACATCACGAGTACCAGCGATCCATCCATATATCAGTCTTTATCATCTCGGGAAGGCGAGAACATGCACGTTGTCTCTCCCCCTGGGAATTCATCCATTTTAGCGGCTGTGAATTCGATTTTGAAACAAGAAGGTATGTATCCGACAAACTCCCTTCGCTCGCTGAAGATCGCTGTGCAAAAGACATTGGCTGAGAATGAATTATTGCTTAAACTCGTGGAAGACTCGCAATTCCAATTGAAAAATATGCCTGCATACGATGACTTCCTGTGTCAAGTACACGGCTCCATTCAAAACATTTTAAGACAGTAGCTTTATAATTTCAAAATCTTTTATCATCATAAATATTACTTACCGACCACTTTTGACTCGGAACTATAAAACAGTCCTTTCACAACATCGATCTTCTATTTTTAAAACAACAAAAATCGATTTTATCATCGTGCACTTGCAGGATGTTTATTAAATGCCGGGTTTGAAATCATCCGAGCGCTTTTTGAAATCGGAGCTTGAAGCTCGTCTTCAGAGTCGCTGCTTTCAAAAGTCAACTTTTCACAAGCACGAGCCCATTTTAAAATCTTGTTTTGCTCAAGAGAATCTAATTTATCAACAACGCATCGTTGGGAGATTCGCTGGAGCCATTCTTGGTGTTTGGCCTCGTTTGATTCCTGAAGCCGAATCTGTTTTTGCAACATCTGTTTTGTGTTGTTCTGATACAAAGAGCTCCATTTTCGAAAATTGAACAGTGCCCGAAAGTTTCGCTGCAATGTAATGGTTGCCTTTAATTGAATTTGCATCTGATTAAACTGCTCGGTTCTTTGGCGAATTTTCCTAAACTCATTTTGAAGAATTCGTGCTTTTGCCTCTTTCTCTGCACGATCGAATGAAGACTCCTCCCTATCCGCAGCAAGCACTCGTTTGGTAGCCATGTACATAGAAATGGTTCGCTGTATAATAATAACGGCAGCTTTCTTTTTCTCCAAGTGCTGTCTCAATTCTTTTCTGTCTTGCAACACTCGCTGTCGAGCTAATCGACACAATTCAGTATAACCTGTCAACGTCGTTTTGCTTTTGATAACACGGCTATTGCGCGGAACTGGAATGCGTTTCTCCCCCCCTGCTGAATGACGATATGCTTTTTCTGATAGCCACTTACTTTGTTCCTGGCTGATATTGTTTCGTTTATGAAACTGGGAGGCAAAGTGCAACGATTGTCTCACAATTTCTAGAGGATCGTAGTCAAACTTTCGCAGCTCTTTGTCGCATCCTTCAAGAGCTACCATATGACTGACTTGGGGCTCTATAAGAATGGAAGATTCATCGTAAACAATATCCTTTCGTCCCGACGCAATAGTATTGGTTGAAGGAATGATGTCGAAAAGCTGAGGTACTGGTGACACTGGTCTGAATTCCTTTTTCTCTTTCTTTTTTCTACTCTTCTTTTTAGGTTTTATGGGAAGCATCTCCTTGAATTTAATTTCCTTCTTCGGCAGCTTTTTACCCCGAACAAAAGCCACGTACTCTCGCATCTCATCCTCGTACAAGTCACTCGTGTCAGGCAGTGCTTTCAAATCAAGAACGCTAAACCCATGAGTTATCGAATTCACCGGTTTTTCTTCTTCATCAGTGCAATATCTTTGTATCAACTCCAATGCTCTATCTCGTCGATCCATCAACTAATTAATGATTCTAACGAATCTATTGGGAACTGCGACGAAAATGAAATTTTTCCTCAACAGCAGTTGATTCAACTGCATCAGATAAAAGCATTGAGAGTGTGATGGAAAGCATCATGCATCCTCTCGGTCATACTGAATTCAGCTGGTCCTCCGGATTCAATGGGGAATGGACTCCTTCGTCGCACACGTTATTCAGTTGGGGTGTCGACAAGTTTAAGCATGTCTATACACATCTCATCTCAGAAATGGACTCAAAGCATTTCGATCTGTATATCTGTGGTAACCATGATTTCATGGATGGAGAGCGCACTGTAACAAATTGGGTTTGTCCTTGGCAACCTACTAGTACTGCTGCTATCCATGCACTTGCGAGTTTCGTGCCCCTAGTACCTGGGAATCTTTTAGTCGATGCAGGTTGTGGTGACGGTAGGGTACTTATAGAAACGGCACTGGCAATTGGGTGTTACGGTATCGGTATTGACATCTCTCTAGAGTGTATTACATGCGCTAACACAATCGCCGATAGAGAAGGGCTATCAATCAGGTTTGTTTGTGGCGACTTCGATGAATGTCCGGATGAAGCAACAGAGGCCAAGTGCATGTACATGTATCTGGTGCCTGCTGCGTTGAAGCGAGCAAGAAAATTAGCAGAGAAGTTGTCCAGAAACGGAGTCGCTATTGTAACTTACGAGTATCACTACAGTGATTGGAGTATTTCGAAACGCGATGTTTTGAACGATCTCGTAATGTACGAGCTGCTTTAAATTCTCTTGAAGCCATTTTCGGTGTGTCTTTTGAAAGAATCGTGGAGACCATTTTGAAAATTTAAACAAACCAAAGACTGATTTGTCATTTGGTAGCTTGCAAATAAGCTGTCTTGCGATGATAATAAAATCGATTTTTATTGTTTCTAAATATTATTAAAAACACCTTGAATCCGTACAGGATGTTGCATTCGTCACATTTACATATAGTTCAACTTTTCACATTGAAAACTGTAGCTTGTTGAATAAATGTATGGGGTCCAATTGTTCAAAATCGAAAATTTTAGCATGCAAGCCTTAGCATCAATACATAAATATCCAAAACTTACTGTTCATGAATGTGTTAATTTCTAGAAAATAGGAAACAAATTTCATCGAATTTAACTCAAAAACATTGAAATTCAGAAAACTTGGAGTCGAGGGGGGGCTACCCGATACCCTGTTTAACGGCTATAATCACACGTTGGTGAAGCTCGAGATGTATACATGTGTCACTTCATTATTGTTAATGACTCTCACAGTACAAGCTTATTTTATCAGCCCAAGTAACTTAAATTGCACCTTTCGTTCCCCGATTCAAGGCGACCCTGAATCAGAATGCACGTTTCCCTTTGTTGTAAATGACAAGACGTATATCGAGTGTGTAAATCCAGCTCAGTACACCCCCAAAGACTATTTCCAACTTGGTGGTTTGAATACCGGTTCATGGTGTTCAGAGAACCCAACTTATAATGATGAAAGCAGTGCCGAATGGATGCTTTGGAGTTTCTGTGATTGTGTAGAGGTCAGCTCGGATCCTGAGTTTCCTACAAGTAGTCCCACGGTACCATCTAGATCACCAAGTGCATCAAATATTTCGACACCCTCCAATTCTGAAACACATGCACCTTCTACTTTTGCTCCTTTCAATACATTGTCTCCTGCTTCAAACTCCCCTTCAATTTCACCCAGCAATTCAAACACAAATAGTCCCGTGTTATCAAAGTCACCTTCTTCTTCAACAAATGCGCCAACGAATTCAAAGCCGCCATCTATATCTCAATCAACAAGCAGTCCGACTTTATTAAATACCAACCCAACATCAGCACCATCGAGTATTTCAAATACAAATGCACCGTCAAGCATTTCAAATTCCACTGGTTCACCATCTAGTATTTCAAATACAACTGATTCACCATCGAGTTTTTCAAATACAAATGCGCCATCAAGTATTTCAAATACAAATGCACCGTCAAGCATTTCAAATTCCACTGGTTCACCATCTAGTATTTCAGATACAACTGATTCACCATCGAGTATTTCAAATACAAATGCACCATCAAGTATTTCAAATACAAATGCACCGTCAAGCATTTCAAATTCCACTGGTTCACCATCGAGTATTTCAAATACAACTGATTCACCGTCTAGCATTTCAACTACAGATGCACCATCAAGTATTTCTAATACAAATGCACCGTCAAGTATTTCAAATTCAACTGGTTCACCATCTAATATATCAAATACAGATGCACCATCAAGTATTTCAAATACGAATGCACCGTCAAGTATTTCAGATACAACTGATTCACCATCTAGTATATCAAATACAGATGCACCATCAAGTATTTCAAATACAAATCCACCGTCAAGTATTTCAAATTCAACTGGTTCACCATCTAGTATATCAAATACAAATGCACCATCTAGTATTTCATATTCTACTGTTTCACCATCGATGCCGACGGGAGATACCCCCACAGTATTTGTTACCCCATCACCAACTTTAGTTCTTTCGGATCCGTTTCTAAACACAACGGTTGTGTATGTTTCATCATCTGGGCTTTTGATGAACCCTTGGGGTATCATTCTGATATCGGTCTCGTCCATTTTATTCATTGTTTCTTCATGCATTTGCTTATACTTTAATAAACGATCCAGTTCTGCAACACTTGACAATTATAGAAGCGTTGTTCCCCGAAAACCAATTCTACAGAAACGAAATTATTTCCCACCGACGAAATCAACCTCTCACGTTCTCTTGGAAGAAACAATTGAACTGCTTGAATCAAATTGGCGTCCTATTCATCTTGTTTGTTTGAAAACAGGTGCACTATTGTGTTATTCCAATGTTGTAAGATCTAAACAAGGGCATAATATGTACCTTGGAGAGCTTTGGAGCTATGCACCAGGGTCCATCCAGAGTATACATTATTCACGGGGGAAACGTTACTCGTTTACTATAACAACAGCATGGGGAACAAAAACTGAATTCTGTGCACGGTCATCAACTTCTTTAAAGGCTTGGACAACGATCCTTCAAAAATTCCAATCGGTTGAATCAGATGCTTGGACTCGAATTTCCACCGTATAACTACTTGAAATAACATTTGAAAATCTTTATGTTGAATGAAGATACCAATAAACACTTAATTTAACTTGTTTAACGGTACGATTTCTGGAAGCGAGCGCGAGCAGATTTACCACCGAATTTCTTAGGCTCGCATCGTCTAGGATCAGCTACAAGCAAACTACGATCGTATTGCATAAGTAGTCGTTTAATTTCTCTCTTACTTGCCTCATCAATATCTACAATTTCAAAGTAGGTTAGGACAACTCACAATTTTGGATTCTCGACACTTACACTTTTGGTAGAATGCTACGAGGGATTTAGCAATAGCCTGGCGGATTGCATAGATCTGGGAAGTGTATCCTCCACCCTTGACTCTGATTCTGATGTCCACCTTTTTGAATCTTTCATCTCCTAGAAGAAGCACTGGTTCCATGCATTTGGTACGTAGGATCTCAGGTTCAAGAAGCGCTAGTGGCTGTCCATTAACCTTGATAAGACCTTTGCCTCTTTTGCAGATAGCAACTGCGATAGATGTCTTCTTCTTTCCGAACACTTGAACGGAATCGTTTGGTGAGGGCTCCATGTGATATTTACCTTGGTTATAATGTGTGGCTAATCTACTGTAAATATTAAATCCACCTAAATTGATGGCTCTCCGAAAATTATTGAATACTACAGTTTACAATAAGCTTTTGATAGTACTTGATATGCGGAAAAGTCCCCTCCAATAGACAGTATTCTGTGTCTCGTAACACAAAAACGCTAAAAGTCATTATACAAAACGGTAGTGAAACACCTTTCTTGTAACAGTGGGATAGTTGAATTTGAGTGGCTGGGAAAATTAGTGTCATCGATTCTATTATTGTAGTAAGATAACAACAGCGATACTACTATGGTTAAGCACAACAACCTTCTTCCTAACAGACACTTCCACAAGGACTGGCAAAACAGAGTTAGATGCAACCTTGACCAACCTGCACGACAAGTTCGCCGCAGAAACAACCGCAAGGCTAAAGCTGCATTGGTTGCACCTCGACCTGTGAGCGGACTATTGCGCCCAGCAGTTCACTGCCCTACTCAGAGATACAACATCAAGGTCCGTGCAGGCAGAGGATTCACCAAGGAAGAGCTCAAGGAAGCTGGTATCAATGCTAAGCAAGCAAGAACCATCGGAATTGCTGTTGACCATCGACGCCGAAACAAGTCGCTAGAGTCGCTTCAACTTAACGCGCAGAGACTTCAGGAATACAAGACCAAATTGATAGTATTCCCTCGCAAAGCTGGAAAGACCAAGAAAGGGGACTCGACCCCTGAAGAGTGCAAAGCTGCATCTCAACTTACCGGAGCTCTTATGCCTATTAAGGGTGCTGCTCCTCAAGTTACCACAATGGCTATCACTGCTGAAATGAAGAATCATAATGTAATCCGACAGTTCAAGCAACTCAAGGCTACTCAGTATTTAGAAGGCAAACGTCGCTGGAAGAAGGATGACGAAGATGAAGAAGCAGAAGCGAAATAAGCTTTCCTTTCTCTTTAATTTCAAAAAATTCTAATTTCAATTCGTTTTGATTTCTGTTACAAGTGAATCGATTTATGTAATTCTTATAATAAATGTACACCAAACATTACTACCAAACCAGGCAACATTCCTCTATATGGCAAGATCGACCTTTTTTTGATACCACTCTGAATATTTCCTCAATTCTTGCAATTTGTAATATCACTAAATTCTATTTCCGAAATATATTTTTATTGTTTATAAATGATACACTACTCCTCGTCCTCTGCTGATTCAGGTTTACTCAAAGATGCAAAAAAAAGGATCATTCCTTTCACCGCTTCTTCTCGCAGAAATTTTACACGACCATCAGAAGACACCACCACTGAAGGCGTAGCAATTCTAGTGAGACTCGCCCCCCTCAATTCGATGCTCAATTGGCAGGCTACAAATTCATACACTGCAGAAAGCAGGAATGGCTCCTCAGCAACATCTGACATCGCAACCAAATTGCTTCCTTGCAAGATCTGAGTTTTCATATGAGCATCTTGAGATTCATCAAATCGAGCACTCTGGTGTTTGCGTGAGTCAGTAAACAGGATGCCCAACGAGTCTTGTGGAATGGCTACAGTCATCCGACGTAGACCAGCTGATGCAACAGCCTCAGGAAGAGTGAATTCTAATTCCATTGGCTGAGGCTCTTTGGATTGAGACACTTTATCTTCACTGGTAGTTTCAGTGGTTGGTGTTTCTTCGGATACTTTAGCTGCTATCTCCGCTAAGTGATATGGGGAAATACATAACGGGGCGGACCCAATGGTACAATCAAAATGAACAACAAGCCATTTGAATACCGATTTCAACAGCGATTGGCGACCTTTTACCAGGATGAATTTACTAGGGAAAACAGGTAGTTTGTTTCCATCAACTTGCTCGCTCGTGCTGCATATCAGAATTCGACAACTCAACGGTTTCACCGGTTTATTAACATCCTTATTCTCGTCGTTTCGCTCCAAGACCTTGACCGTCACATCCACGCACGTCCCGCTGTTGCCTGGGAGATAGGTTGATTCGATGGAGGTTGACTCCTCATCCTTGGATACGGTGTCAAACTCACGGGCCAGACTGACCTTCAGTGATTCTTGAGCGTCTTCTAGATTTTCAGTGGACAATCCTACCATAGGTGAACTTCGATACACCGTCCATGACCGATCAACCACCTTGCTGGGAAATTCGCTCATTTTGAAAATAGCGCGATACGACCCCCGCTTGAAGTTTAGAGACGAAAACTGAATTGCAGTAGTAATTAAAAGTGATTGACATCAAGAAGTGATAACAATCTATAGAGTTTCATTGAATAATTATGGATGGCTGGCCCGAATCCTCGCGTTCGATCCCCATAGAATGATTGGATTCAGAATCGGAATTCCCGATCGATGCATATGAAAGAGAATGGTTTGAACCTTCATTCAAAACCATCTGATGGAGGCCATACCCCAGATAATAAGCGTGATAGTCAATTATATAACTTTCAAGATTGCATGTTAACGACAAAACAAAGAGACAGAATCCAAAAGCTACTAACAAGACACGAACATGGAATGTGTTGCTATTATACGAACAAGGTGGAAAAAGTTTCTCTCCAAATAGTCCCCAGCCCAGGTTGATAGATATCAAAGTTGCAAGTATCAATTGCGCGGTGCGGCGACCTCCAAAGCACCAAAATTTCTTGGGACGACTATAAGACTGCGGGCAGCACACAAGAAACAAACTAAGCATGAGAGATGCGCCGCCTAGTAAGCATGCAGCGAAAAATATATAGTTCAGGGAGCACGAGTCGTCGTCACTTAACTGAGATACCCACAAAACAATCAGTATAAGAGTTACGATATAGAATGGAATCACAAACAGTGTAAATCGTCGGATGCGGTTGCTCCAGCAGAGACATCGTAGATAATGTAAAATAATGGAATCATAATGGGAATCCATTGGCTTGTTAAGCTCCAAATCTATCAACCAAACCATTGTGATTAAAGCGGTTTGAAAAACGGCGCAACTAAAATAGTTAGAAAAAACTCCTTTTCAAAACAACGGACTTACATCGCCAAGAGAATTGACAGACTGAGCAATGACGCTTTAGTGAACTCGTCGTGGTATTCCCTGAGTGAATTTACAACTAAGAGAGAAACAGCTCCACCCAATGAAATCCACGCAGGTGCCACTGTCGTCCACCGAAGTGGCTTGGGAGCCCGATTCAAAATCGTCTCTACAGACTTGATTCTTTCGAGTTGGACATTAAGGAAAAATAACACCGCGAAAACCAGCGTCTGGGTAAAATGCAATAGATATATTTCATACGGATAATGCTTTATTAATTCAAATGTTCCGCATACAACCGATACAATGACTCCCAGGAGACTGAACGCTCTCAAAGGTTGAACTAGTTTCATTTTTTTTTGTTGCATCTCACATTTGAAATTGAATTTTGAAAGTACCAACGTTTCGATGGATTTCAAATGCTACTTGTTGGTTCTATACACCGAGTCTGGTAAATATCTTCTACACCGAGTCTGGTATATATATGAACAAGAAGTAAAGGGTGGGCATTTTTCCTGGATTGCGTAATTTACAGGAAAGTAATGAAG
>Ga0105055_10010949_pt1 | contig 11261 bp, 10 predicted proteins | sample BON03_FD_78090 | JGI IMG/M metagenome (GOLD analysis project Ga0105055, IMG submission 78090) | Freshwater microbial communities from Lake Bonney liftoff mats and glacier meltwater in Antarctica - BON-03 | ecosystem: Environmental > Aquatic > Freshwater > Ice > Glacier meltwater | place: Lake... | reverse complement strand
GCTTCCTTTCTTCATGAGTTGTGTCAAACTAACACAAGAACCCGTGCCGAGGTTCGGGCTAGCGATTTGCGCATACACAGTGTTCGATACCATCATCAAACTAAAAATTAAAAACAAACCTAATGATATTTTTTGTAATATTTTTTTCATAAATTTCTAACTCTAATATTTATAATTAATAATAAAAACTATTTATTTACAAGATAAAGTACATACATTTTACGATAGTAAGTATACCACAAAAATACGTGTCAACAAATTTAATTAGGCAAGTTAAAAGCTCGTTTCGAGTTAAAGACAAGCTGTTTTACTACTATCTCCTCTGACAGTCCTTTTATTTCCGCAATTTTTTTTACTATTTCTATTACCATATAAGGTTCGCTCTTTTGACCTCTATGTGGCACGGGTGCGGCAAATGGCGAGTCTGTTTCTGCCATTATGGACTCAAGTGGTAGAAATTTAATAACTTCATCATAATCACGCGAGAATGTAATGGGTCCATCGAAAGACATAGTAAATCCAATGACTAATGCTCGTTTAGCTATTTCTAAGTCTCCAACAAAGAAATGAAAGTTCCCTTTTAGAGTGGAAGCGTCGCCTCCGTCCTTATATCCTTCTAGTATATCCAACACATCTTGATACGCATCCATTGTTCCTTTGGATGGACGTGCGTGAATCATCAAAGGCTTACCTGATTCTAACGATAGTTTAATGTGTTCTTTGAAGATTCTTTCCTGCCTTTCTTTAGTAGCCACCTTGTCCTCGGGTTTCGTTCTGAAATAATCCAGTCCACACTCACCAATGCAGACTACTTTTTTATTTTCTGCTAATGTTTTATAAACTTCATAGTCGAAAATTTCTTCTTTGTTGTCTTCTGGGTGCATACCTATACCCGCCCACACAAAATCATACTTCTCTGCCAAAGCAACAGCCTCTTTAGAGGTTTCGTAGTCCACACCAATAGTTACAGTGCCTACGCTGTGCTCCACCATCCGAGACACAACTTCAGCTTCAGTAGACTTCAGTGGTTCTAAGTTCAAATGTGAATGTATGTCTATATATTGAAGATTCATCGTTTTTTAAAAAATTTAAAGCAATACAATTAATATGGTTATTATACCAGAGAGAATATGCCAATACCCATGATAACTATCATACTTTTTACCATTTTTAGGAGATAAGTAAAAATAGAAAGCTAATAAACAAAACAATAGCACTATGACTGAATAACTTGAAAACTTGGCCTGTAAGAAAAATTAAAATAGCGTGCAGATGCAACTCTTTCGTAAAAGCAAAGTACAAAGGCACTAAAAATATTAAGTTACTAAAAAAAGCAAATGGTTCTTTTAACTTCATAATAAGAATCTTCTGATTTATTCCTTTCTCAAAAATAAAGACGTTTCTGGCATTTGGTTTGCCTTCACTAATTCTTTTATTTTTTTAGATGTTTCCGGTAATAAAGGGTTCAGCATTCGTCCTATAGTATAAAGCCGGACTACTAGATTGGAAATAATAACCAAACCTTTTTCTTTATCTTCTTTTATGACTTTAAATGGTTGCTCTCGCTGGATTATTTCATCAAGTTCTGTAATCTGTCCAAACACAATATTGATAGCTTGTTGAATATTAAAACTCTCCATGGCTTGTTTAAAATTTTCTGGGATTGATTCATCTGGTAATTCAGGACAATTGGACAAGTGAGTGCTAGCCATTTTCATAATACGAGAAGTTAAATTACCAATACCGTTGGCCAAGTTGGCATTATAGGATTCTTTAAATCTATCGTGTGAAAAAGGACTATCCTCAAAAGAAGAAACTTCTCTGAGCAAAAAGTAACGAAGTGCGTCTGTACCATATTCGGCTACAATACTCTTCGGATCAACAACGTTACCTAGTGTTTTAGACATTTTTACTCCGCCCTCCCCCATAACAAATCCATTTACTACGATTTGATGTGAATTTGGCACGTTAGCCGCCATCAGCATAGCTTGCCACATGGCTGCTTGAAAACGAGTATTGTCTTTACCACAATATTGAGTTGGTGTACCGTTCACCCAATATTTTTCGAAATCCCCTTCTTTGTCATCCGGCCAACCCAAAGTGTTTATGTAGTTAGTCAAAGCGTCAAACCAAACATACATCACATGATCCTGGTCGTTTGGCACTTCAATCCCCCAAGGCATTTTGCTTTTCAGACGTGAGATTGAAAAGTCTTGTAAGCCGCGCTCTATAAAGGCTTTCACTTCATTAAAACGAAAATCTGGTATAACAAATTTTGGATTCTCCTCATAAAACTTCAAAAGCTTTGGGCCAAAATCGCTGTACTTGAAAAAATAATTTTCCTCTTCGATTATTTGTAAAGGTCGTCCAGGATGATCAGGACACTCACCTTCTTCATTTAAATCTGAGTCGGTCTTTTCACTTTCACAACCCACACAATATTTGGCTTGATAATTCTTTTTGTAAATATACCCGTTTTCGTTTACCTTATTCCAAAAAGATTGAGCAGAGGTGATGTGGTTCCTGTCGGTAGTGCGAATAAAATGAACATCCCGAGAAACACCGAGGGTTTCAATACTTTGTTTGAAACTAGCAAAACCCTGGTCGACAAAAGATTGAGGGTCCATGCCCACCTCGGTAGCTTTCTCGTAAATTTTAGATCCATGTTCATCAGTACCAGTGTTGAAAAACACATCATAACCCGTAAGTTTTTTATAACGGGCAATAGCGTCTGTACGTATAAATTCTAATGCATGCCCCATATGAAGAGGAGCGTTAACATAAGGCAATGTGGTTGTAATATAAAAGCTATTTTTTTTCATTTTCAATTCTAATTATTGTTTTTTCTTTTTCAATATCATTCATTAATTCCATAACAAATACTGCTACCGGAATAGACAGTACTACTCCCCAGAAACCAGCCAACTCAAATCCAATAAGCACAGAAAGTATAACCATTAAAGGAGATATCCCAACAACTCTTTTGATAATTAGGGGACTAAATAAGAAGCTTTCGAATTGATGAATAATCAAATACACTCCAGCAACCATGAGAGAGTCTTTTAATCCGCCAGAAAGGTAAGAAAAAGAAACCGCAGGAATAAGGGCAACCAATGAGCCATAAGGAAGGAACGACATTACTCCAGCTATTAGAGAAAGGAGTAATGCATATTGAATTCCAATCAAAGAGAGTAACAAGTAGATTAATATAGCTACTAGAAAAGCTACGAACATTTGACCTTGTATCCAAAGGGCGATTTTACGACGAGAGCGTTGCCATACGTCTATGGCATAGTCTTCATATTTCATAGGTAGAATAATTCGCAAGAAATTCTCAATACCTTTTTCTTGAATTGAAAGATAAAAAGAAATTATGACCATAAGAACAAAATTCAAGATTCCTCCAAAGGCAACAGAAATAGTCTGAATGAATCCACCGGACAGGTTACTAACGAATGTTTGAGAAATAAGAAGTAAAGAGGTGATAGACAAATTACCTGAAAGCTGACTAACCACGTCTTTAGCATTTCCGAATGCATCACTTTGGAAGAAATCCAAGAAAGTAACCCCTGGAATATAAGTAGATAGGAAGGTAGCGAAATTATAAACTTCAGTTATGAAAAGAGGGGCAAATAAATAAAACAGTCCTGCGAAAACAAGCAAAGAACATATATAAAATATCACTACACCAAAAACCCTACCAATCCCTACTTTTTTGAAATAAGGAATTGACGACTCAACAAAAGAAGCAATAACAATAGACGTAAGAAGAACCAATACAATATCACGCAAAAACCAAACCAAGAAAAAACCAACAAGCACAAGGATGGCCCGGACCATGGTTCCTGTGGTTATCGAGATATTTTGTGTATTATTTTTCCCAAACATACACTCATATTAGCACAAAAAATCCAAAGAAAAAATTAGAACTTTAATGACTTAGAAAATTTTGCCTTGTCCTTAAATGGACCAATTAAAGCAAGGTTTAGCTTTTCGTTTTTAAATATACTTTTTGCCATATCTAGGATTTGCTTGGCTGTGACCTTACGAATTGCTTCTGCTTTTTCTTCTGAACTCTTAATTTCTTTTTTCAAAAGCTCTTGTCCTCCGTAGAAATTCGCAATGTCATCGGACGACTCCAATGAAAGCTTCATGTTCCCTATTAGGCATTCTTTTACCTTACTTAATTCCTCTTCGCTCACTAATTCTGTTTTTAACATTCTGCATTCATTTAGGACAGCGTCGATAACTTCTAGTATCCTTTTATTATCCACTCCTGCAGAAATCTGAAAAAATCCATGGTCAGTATAAGCATCATTATATGCACGCACATAGTATCCCACCCCCATTTCTTCACGAAGTTTAGCAAAAAGTCGTGAGCTCATCCCTGCACCGAGCACTCCAGACAAAACCGAGAGCACTACGTTTTTTTTATTAAACAAATCATTAGTCCTTACCGCCAAAACGAAATGTGTCTGGTCAGTCTTTTTAAATTTAACCAACACTTCGGGTTTAGTTTGGATTTCTTTTATCTTTAGCTTTTTAGCTTTTTTAACTTTTGGTAAATGTCCAAAAACTCTATCTACTTCTTTCATTACTTCTTTCTCTGTGACTTTACCTGCCACAACCAGTGTAGTTGCCTCGGGCACGTATTTTTCTTTTTTATATTTTACGAAATCGCTACGCTTCATCTCTAATATATTTTTCTTCTCTCCGGCAATGTTCCATCCTGCTGGTTGGTCGCCATAAAGCAAGATCATCATCAAGTCCTGCACATGACGACTCGGCATGTCTTCATACATGTTTATTTCTTCGATGATTACTCCCTTTTCTTTTTGCATCTCCAACTCAGGAAAAGTTGAATTTAAATATATATCAGACACCACATCGAAAATCTGCTTGAAATGCCTGTCTCCTGATTTGGCATAGTAGCCTGTGTATTCCTGGGCAGTGAACGCATTATATTGACTACCCAGTGCATCCAACTCTTTACTAATGTCTATACCTTTTGGTCTTTTCTCTGTGCCCTTGAAACACATATGTTCTAAGAAGTGCGATATTCCACTGACTTCCTTCGTCTCGTATTTAGAACCTGCCTCTACTAAAACTAAAACCGTAGCAGTAGGATTATCTTTCATCGGCACAATAACAACCCGCAAACCATTTGCTAATGTTTTCTTTATAAATTTCATGAGGTTTATTCTAACACAAAAGTTATATTATAGCGCTTACTTGGTCTTTAAACCTTTCAAGTAGAAGTTTTTGAGTAGAATGTGCTGGTGTTGGTAAATTATTTAATCTAAACCAACCTAATTCTTCAAATTTATGTGGTTCCCCATTTTTTACTTTTTCTCTGTCTACCTCGACTAAAAATTCTAAACTTACCCAATGAGTTTTTACTCCGTCCATTTCTCTAAATAAATCCAAGTAGCCTAGAAATTCGTAATTTACAGTCTCTACGCAATATTCTTCTCTGATTTCTTTTTTAAGAGTGTCTTCAATACTGTCTCCAAAATCTATACTTCCCCCACCAAAATCCCAAGTGCCGTGTTCGTCACGACAGTTCACGCTCCTTTTATTTAACAAAAAGTTACCTTTGCCGTCATGGCACATATAAGAAACAGTAATTCCAACATAATCAATTCCTTTTTTCATATTTTTAATTTTACCATACACCCTCCTCAACAAGAAGGGTGCTAGGTAGAGTGATTTAATTTGATTCTTCCATTTTGGATGAAACTAATTTTTCCATAAAATTTTTAATTTCTTTAAGCTCCGAAATTAATGACTGCATGATTTTAAAATTATCGAGTGCCAATTTTTTTATGCTTATCTCTAATTCTTGTTTAAAAGTTGAATATCTCTGTTTATATCCTTCAGAAAAGTCTATCATTGTTTTGATTGAGTCAATATCATTATCTTTTTTATTGGATTCAGCTTTCACGAGTTCAGTATTTAAGTTATTTATATTTTCCTCAATTTTAGTAATAGTTACTATAACTCCTTGAACCTGATTTTTTAATTCTTTAATTAATACGTCATTTGTTTCTTTGAAATACTCCATGTCAGCAACAAACTTTAGCTGCTGTTCACCTAATGGGGCTAATAAATTTTTATTTTTATAATTTTCCATATTATTTGCATTGATTATTTCTAATAATATTTAACTCAATTCACTCTTCAAATATTTCACAAGTTCACTTACTTTCACCCTCTCCTGCGCTCCAGTATCTCTGTCGCGCACAGTCACTGTGTCTTTCATGTCTATGTTTTCTTGATTCTCTTTGTTTTCACCTAGAGTCTCAAAATCCACAACAATACAAAAAGGAGTACCAATTTCGTCTTGTCTTCGGTACCTCTTGCCGATGTTTCCGTTATCGTCCCACATAACACGTCCAAATTCTTTTTTAAGAAGTGCATACACATTGTCTTTTGCATAGCCTACAAGCTCAGGCTTGTTTTTAAGAAGTGGCGATACTGCACAGATAACAGGAGCGATGGATGGCTTGAACTTAAGAAATGGTCTTTCTGGATCTGTCTCATCATAAGCAGAAAGTAGTATCGCCAGGAATGCTCGGTCGAGTCCAAAAGAAGGCTCGATAACGTGGGGAGTTATTTTTCCAGCACCACTTTCTTCGTCGACGTATTCAAGCTTGTGCGTCTTCAAATCATAGTCTGTCCTGTACGCAAGACCAAAAAGCTCTTTCTTTCCGAATGGAAATTCAAATTCAATATCTATAGTTTTCTCTGAATAGAATGCTCGATCAAAATCCTCCACAATTAAGTCTGTGGTCTTGGTTGTGTCTATACCTATTTCTTCTATCCATTCATGCATTTGGTTAAGCCACATACCGAAAGACTCACTCCAAGCATTTGGACGCACAAAGTACTCTATCTCCATCTGCTCGAACTCTCTCTGGCGAAAGATAAAATCTCTCGGAGTAATTTCGTTCCTAAAGGCTTTACCTATCTGGGCCATGCCAAATGGAAGCTTGGGATGAAATGCATCCACTGTATTTTTAAAATTCACGAACATTCCCTGTGCTGTCTCTGGTCGCAGGTATGAAGTAGCGCTGGAGTCCTCTGATGCACCGACTTTAGTCTGGAACATCATGTTAAATTGTTTTGCTTTAGTATAATTTCCTACTTTTTTACATTCCGGACAAGGAGCTTTTGAATAATCGAAAACTTTTTTACCTTCTAAGTCCACTAAAACTTCTACAAAATATGAACTGGCATGTCCTGCAAACACAGAGTCTTCTCTGAAACGAAAATGACAATTCGAGCATTCAACCATCGGGTCAGCGAAATTAGCCACATGACCTGTCGCCTGCCAGACTTCCTGACGCATTAATATCGCCGCATCTACTCCATACATATCAGTTCTGGATTCTACGAATTTCTTCCACCAGCTTTGTTTAATATTATTTTTAAGAGCAACTCCAAAATGCCCAAAGTCGAAAGTACCCGCCAGTCCGCCATATATCTCAGAGCCTTGAAATATAAATCCTCGCCTCTTGCAAAGACTCACAATTTTCTCCATTAAATCTGACTCTTTATTTTTCTGATTTTTATTTTCTGTCATTTTTTTATATTTATGAACTTTTAACTTTACAACTGATTCACACTATTCAACAACCTTTCCGGTCGAGTCAGAAGCTATTGGGTCATTTGTGAGTTTAGTGCTAAGACTAGGTTTAACAACCCTCACATCCACATTAGCAAAATCATCATGCCCCGTCAAAACAACTTCTTTTATTAATAAAGGAACTTCATCCACCTGAGATAGTGACGGAGTAAGAGAAACCTGAAAAGCAACCTCTCTACCGGCCCCAGATATACCTGTCCCTCGTGGGACTACACCAATGTTCCAGAGTATTTCTCTGGTCGAAGCATTATAAGTGAAGTCCTCTGATCTAGGGTTAACAGTTCCGACAAATCTCATATACGGAGGCAAGCTAGATTTTATTTGAGCTTTTGAGATATTATTAGCGGTGTTGGTCAGTGCCCAGACCATAGTATAGGTGGTTTCTGTTTCAGCTTTAGGGGGAATAGGTCCAGTGTTTTTAAACGGTCCAGAGTAATACAATGCTTTATTGCTTAGTCCCAAATCACTAATTATTCTTATTACTTTTGATTCTGAATTCTCCAACTTCTTTGTTGAATTACCTTCTAACAATTGTTTACCAGAGACAGAAACTTCTATATTAATAGTCGGCTGAGAAATGAATCCACTTGAGCTAGTGAATAGAGAAAGTGGAGAAAAAAAGAAATTCACCGAACCACTCTCATATGAAGCCACCTCAGCTAACTTGTTGTCATAATCCTTGTTCCAAACAATGGTATTATTTAAAGAATCATAGAACCCCTTTTTTGCACTGATGGTGCTCCTGTTGAAACTGTTCCCAGATATCTTGGCTTTAACTTCAAGGTCAACTATTTTCGTGTCTAAATTGTTGGTGAAATTAATTTCACTTTGAATAGGACTTCTAGAGTCTATGGCATACTCTCTGTCGTAGACACCGTTTATAAAAAGCCTCGCCGAAATAAACGGCTTTTGTACTAAGACCGTATAGCCCAATGAATTAAAGACAACATCAATAACGGATTTATCATTTTTAGCTTGAGAACCGCTATACACTTTGAAAGTTTTTTCGTCACCGTCGAAAGAATCAGTCATTTTACCTACAATAGAAATATTATTCTCTGCCCCAGGAGATAAGTCTCCGAGGTTCCATATATTATCCCCAAGGCTTGGCATAGGTGTCGCTCTCACAAACTGAAATCCCAACGGATACTCTACCTTTACCAACACATTGAGAGCTGGGTTTTTGGAATTTAAGCTGGTTTTAATGCTCAAATTCATATCCTCACCTGGATTTACTGAAGTTGGGCCGTTTACTAGTAAATCTATTGGGGTGGAATTAATAGTAACTTGATACTCTTTATCTTTCACAAAGATAGCATTAGAACCCTCTACCCTGTACTCAATAGATATCTTTATCTCGTGCACGCTGCCTTGTTCTCCAAACAATACAATGCTCATGTTCTCAGTCTTTATTCCTCCAGCGGAAATGGTTCCTATTGATGTACGAATACGCTCTGTATCTACAGCACTACTGTTTTCTCCTTGCGTAGTTCCATTCGGATATTCAACAACAAGGTCTACGAGTTCTAATGCAGAATTATTTTTATTTGTTATTTCTATCTGAAGAGGTAAGTCCTCTCCTCCGTTGGTAAACGTATTCCCGAGTATAGCTATCTCAATATTATTATTAGAAACAGTGTTCCCTCCACTAAATGATTGATAGGCAACAAAAAGCAACGCAAAAACAAAAAATATTATCGAGAAAACAAAAAACTTTTTAAAGATTGAGGTGTTCACCTTTTTTTCTTGTAAATTATCTACTGGAGATTTATCCCCCTCCCATGAATCAGCCACATCATTGTGGTGAACAGGACTATAATTATCACGATACTCTATCCTTGTTTTATAACTATTACTGAAGAGCTTTCTTTTCAATTCTTCGAGTCTGTTTAGTTTATCTTTGTCTAAGTCCAACATGGTGAAATTATATCACTTTCTACTGGATTAATGAATTCTATTTTATGGTTTTAGTGAATTATGAAATATAACTTTTTAAGGGGTTTCGAGGCTGTCGAGCACCAAACTACAAGATTTTTAAGACTAATCTCTTTTTGAAAAATCTGTATCTGATAAAAGTTCATATTTCATAATTTACATTACCTTATAGGTTCGTATCACGTAGAGCCCTATTTATCTCAGACAATAACTTGGTCCTGTTTTCTGCAATCTGAAAAACAAGCTCTTTTTCAAACGGAGATTTAACCAGACTTTCAAAGACCTTATTTCCACCAACATAACCCAAATTATCCAATATGCGTAGCACTAAAATTATCTCAACATTATCTAATTCTTCTTTGGTGATAGAGTTTTCTAAAATTTCTAGACCTCCTCGCAGGTCAGCAAACAATTCTTTGTTAACCTCCTCTCCAGTTAATAGCCTTTTTAGCAGTCTCAATACATTTGCGTAAACAACGAATTGTCCTGTGTTTTTAGTTAAGTCTTCAAATTTACTAGACTTTGAAGCACTAATCAATCTCCAGAAGTCACGTCCTCGAATAAGATCAATTTTGACATACGAATAGTCCTGCAAGACAAACCTTAATTTAGAACTCATTTTTCTGACGCCCTGCGCGGAAGCATAAATCATCCCCAAATCGCGAGTAAAAATAGCGTAGTATTTCCCCGCTTCTCCATAATCGTGACTGCTCAATATAAATGCTTCTGTGTGGTGGATGTGGTGCATTATAAATATTCTTTGATTTTATTAGCCAAAGCTTCTCCTAGCAAAATATTATTTTCTTTGTCTAAATGAACACCCTCTCCGTCAGCTGTTTCACATACTTCAGATGCATCAAAAAATAAGCAGTTTTCTTTATTACAAAAGTTTTTATATATTTCCTTTAATTTTTTTGATTTTTCTTCCGCATTAGACCCAAAAATATAACTCATGGTTTCCTGTAACAACACCTGGTCCCCTCGTACCACAGGTGGCGTAATTAGTAGTATTTTGGGTATTTTTTTTATAGATAAATTCTCACACCAAGCTACAACTTTTTCTTTATAACCATTTAATGCTTGATATATTTCTTCTTCAGACTTGTCACTTTTCTGATTACAATCATTCGTACCTAAAAATATACATACTAATTCAACAGGTAAATGACTACCTAGTATCGGACCAAACTGGGTTAATCCGTTTCGTTCTGGGAAAAATTCGTTCTCTCCATACAACATCCGAGCTCGCAACCCCTCGTCGATCACACGATACTCAGAGCCAATTTCGTTCTCTAAAACACCGACGAAGTTCATTACTCTGTCATATCGCTCCGCTAAATTTGGAACCTTGCCATAAGTCAACGAATCACCATATATCAAAATCGATTTCATTATTTTATTTTAACACAACTAATGATTCTACCGTAGAATACTACCTACTAGTACATACAACACGGCCGTGGTAATGTACTAGTGCTACGCACTATAAATTAAATACCTTTTCAAGCTTGTCTCTGTTAGTTATTTCTTTAGCTAAGATAAATTGAACATATTTACCCACTCCCCAATAATTTGCGATAAAATCAATTTCTTTTTGACATGGGAATGGATGCACCCACACACTATCATTGAATTTCACAAAGCCTAATTCTTTGATTTTGTCTCTCAGAGAATCACG
>Ga0105055_10010941_pt1 | contig 11266 bp, 9 predicted proteins | sample BON03_FD_78090 | JGI IMG/M metagenome (GOLD analysis project Ga0105055, IMG submission 78090) | Freshwater microbial communities from Lake Bonney liftoff mats and glacier meltwater in Antarctica - BON-03 | ecosystem: Environmental > Aquatic > Freshwater > Ice > Glacier meltwater | place: Lake... | reverse complement strand
TCTTTTAATTCTTTTTTACGTGCTCTGTTTAATTTAGCCATTTCATTTTTTCTTAATCGTTGTTCATCTGTTATAGACATTATATATTACTACTATATATATATACAATATTTTAATATTTATTAATGACTAATATCTATAATTTTCAATGACTAATATTTCTAATTTTTAATGACTAATTATGGAACAGCAGGAGCAGGTATTTTCGCTAATCCTTGTAATTCATCCCGTGTTAGTCGCTGTCTTGATGCTTTAAATTGCAAGTTTTCATTAGCTAATGTATCCGCTCTTTCACCACATACACCAATAATATTTCTTGATAAATTCATTATTTCTTGATTAATTGGCATAATTGTTTTTTGATAGCATAATTGCGTTCCGCGATTTGGGATAATTCTTAATTGATTATTTGGTATATTCACTCCCGATATTTCAGTTGGTTTTGTTGTTATCTGCGAATCATAAGCATAATTAAACCGAGAAGCCGCTTCATTGTGTCGAGGCTTACATTTAATTAGAGGAGTTGGTAAATCAGATCTTTGACTATTTGCTTTTCCTATGCAACCAATATGAGTTGCTATATCAAGTTGATTGTATTTCTGGTGGGGATAATTAGCATTGCTTCGTGCGTGGATAAGTCCGGTATAATTCATTGACATAACTCCTTTTTGTATTGGTTTTGCGTGTGTCATATATGTTCTATCAATTACACCAAATAAGTTCTGATGCGTATTTGATATATCCATCGTGTATATTCTATAATATGATTATATATTAAAAAAATAAGATTTGAAAGGTATTGTTTTATATTATTATAGTGACACTGTGTCCTTCATTAATTTGAGCTATACGAGTAGTTTTACAGAAGATATATGGGGTATAATTAACACCACCAGAACTCGAGTTGAAGACTAATTTCCAAGCAATGTTAAGAGCACTTGCCCTACCGTCGAGCCCACTTTTGTAAAAGTCTCCTTGTTGAATATTTTCAAGAGATACAATATGAGTAAAATAGTATTTCAAGAAAAGCGATAGGGAACAACAACCGACGTGAATTCCCGAACTCATATCTTGGTTAAGATTTCCAAGCGATATAAGCGTCTCGTTATAAACAGTAGCATCATCAAGAGGTTGAGGCATTAAGGGCGTATTATTAATTTCAAAAGAACTTGAAACAAGACCAGTAGCATCACTTTTGAAATACAAACTTTGATTATATAAATCTCCTGCATATTGATCGTGGTCAGCAGTAGCAGAGCCATTAACAGTATACGCCGTTGGATATACTTGATTAAAAGTTAATCCAGAAGCATTATCATTACTACCTGCTAATTGAAGTTTTGAAATAGAAACATTAGCGGGTTGTAGGCAACATATAATTTGGTCTAATGAAGTAGTATTGACAGTGGTAAGGACATTAACCGAAGTTCCTTTAGGAAATGATGCTTGTTTGCTGGTGATATAAGTTTGATATCCAATCATTAAACCTGAAGATAACATTTTACTCGCCTTCAAATTATAATATAGGGGGTCGTTGAAGATTATTTTAGATATAGTAAATTTAACATCTTCAAGTTTATAAGCAGCACCTGCTGATACAATAGGATCACCTGGATCAGCGGAAGCACCTGCTCCCCATAGTACTTTTTCGTTATCAAAAGTTAATTCAATTTCTACATTATTTAAGTCGTTGGTATCGGGACAGGGGCACGAAGCAGTTGAAAGGAAACCAAGCCAGTTATTCACCATAAACTTTTCTTTGTTGTCGCTTGGTGTTCCTACAAGACATTTGTTAATACGATTTCCTGCTGATTTATCATTTGAATCAACACCCATTTTATAACCAATTGAAGGGTCAGCGTTTTCTAGAAATCGTTTAGCAGTTTGATCCACACCGCCGCCGTCAAGATCGTACAGTTTGTTATATAGCGTATTGTAATTATCAATTCTTTCAATAAGTGTCCCATTGATATATACGGCTAATGTTTTGATTAGCGATGATGAAAGACGGGGAAAATGTAATTTTGATGAACCACCGGAAGATTCGCAACTTCCTTTAAAATGCATAGACAGTGTTCGAAGATCCACAATTGTATTACTTGGTAGTTTTACTTTGATTGTGTCTCCTTGATTGACAACAGAATATTTATCAGGAGTCATTACAACTGTAGATTTTGAAAATCCACTTGATGTTTTGATGTTATAGGCTAAATTCTTGGGGAATTGGGCGAATTCCATTTTATATCTTTTTCTTTCTATTATATATGAAAGATAAAAAAAATTACAATTATAGATTATAATATGAAAAAAATTACAAATAATTAAATACCTGCTGCTCCTGCCGCACTTGCTTTTGCCGCTTTTTCTGCTACTTTTTCTGCTTTCATTCTTGATTGCTTTTGTGCTTTTGTTTCGTTGGGCGATCCTGATACTGTTGGGGCTTGTGATGTTATTGATTCCCTTCTTGCGTCTTTCTCTTTTTTTGATGCCGATGTTGCTTCTTTTCTTGCTTTTGTTAATCCTGCTTTTGCTGTTACTTGTCTTCTTAATTCTAACGCTCTTTCATAATTAATTTTAATATCACCTGTCAAATCTTTCGTATCTGTTCCTTTGGTTCTAATTTTGTTTAGTAATTGATTTCCTGCTGATATTTCCATTTCTAATGGGTCTTTTGTTGGTTTTAAAGGTTTTCCTCTTACATTTATAACTTGTTCTAATTGTGGTTTATCAAAATCTGACAATTCTTGTGTTGCTATAAATTGTCTTGCTAAATCTACTGGGTTTGGTGGTATAGTTGCGACAGATGTGAATGCTGCTCCTAAATTTGTAGCTGGTAATACGGGGGATAATGGTTGTGGAGGCGTTGATGTTAATCCTGTGATTGCTGGAGTAGGGGCAAAAAGACCACTAGCTATATTCACTAAAGAAGATCCTAAACTTCCACCTAAACTTTGAGCGGCTAAAATTACTGGCGAAGGTGCTGGTACTGGTGCTGATGCTGTCGGCGGAATTACAATACTTAATGCTGGTACTGGTGTAGGTGCTACTGATACTAAAGGTGTAGGTAATGGTGGTGGTAATGGTGCTACTGTAGGTACTGGAGTTGGTACTGGTGCTGATACTGGTGCTACTGTAGGTAATACGGTAGCAGTTCCTAAAGGAAGAGTTCCTAAAGATGCTCCAGTTGTTGCTCCAGTCGTTGGTAATGGTGTAGGTATTAGTGCATTACCACTAGGATCGTTTCCCATCAATTTCATTAATACAGTATTAAGTTCAGATTCGCCAAATGTATCGTTAGACTTCTGTAATTTAGGTATAGTATTTTGCACATAACATCTAAACATTTGCTCGTTTGTTAATTCGCTATTTAACGGCATTTTTGTATTCATCATAGCAGAGTTTTTACTCAATTTATCAAACACTTCTTCAAATGATGGGCGTTTTTCTTTCTTACCCATCAAAGTTCTTGTTATTATATTTTGTAATGAGGGATTACCAGCATTAATATTCATTTTACTATCTTTCTATATATTAATAATATATTAATATAGTAAAATGATTATAGAAAAGAAACTGAAAGGATTTGATAACAAATTACTATATGATAAGCTAAATTACCCTCAATGTTCTTGTGGATTATGCCCGAAGTTCTTTTTTAACAGTTTGCACGTGGGTGCAAGAGGTTCAGGAAAAACTTATACAGTAGTCCAAATGATTAAACATTATGAGAAACATAAAATAACAAGAGAAGGAGTAGGATACAAATTGAGAACTCATTTAATTTCACCGACAATTCAGGCAAATGAAATTTATCAAAGTTTAGATAGTCTTGATATGGAAAAAGACGCTCACGATAATTATGGCGATCAACTCCTTTTAGATATAATTGAAGATATAAAAGCTGAAAAAGCAGAATATGAAAAGTTTTTGCTTTATAAAAAGTCTTTTGAAATATTTATGAAAACTCCCGAATCTAAATATGAAAAGTTGTATGATTCAGACCCTGAAATATTTCATTTATTAGAAGAATACGACTACATACATCCACGTGATTTTAAACACGAACAGCCAAAAGTTAATATAATTATTCTAGATGATTTACTCGGGTCAAATGCTTTTACACGCAAGACACAATCAGTTCTAACAAATGCTATGATTAAAAATAGACATATGCAAATCGTCTTTTGTGTATTAGTTCAGTCAATTCGAGCAGTTCCAAAAACAATACGAATGAATTGTAGTGTATTCCAATTAGCCAAGTTTGGTAGCAAAAAAGTAGTTTTAAATGATATTTACGAAGAAGTGTCTAATGTTACAACTATTGAAAAGTTCGAGGAGCTATACGATTTTGCGACCTCAAAGAAATACGGTTCTCTTATTATAGATACTACAAATGGTAAAAGATTTTTAAGTAATTTTAATTCAGAGTTATTTATAACAGATGATAAAATTAAAATCTAATCTAATAATAAAAAGAAATGGACGATATAGAAAAAGACATACTATTAAGACAAGCACAAATACTATATCCTGATTGCGAGCCTTGGGTGATGGATTTAGCTATGGAAGCATACTTTAATTCGCTTAAATCTCCTGTTGTTGAAGAAACAATGGTTGAAGAGAATTAAACACTAACTCATTTTTTTATATTTACTAATAGTAGAATATGGCGACGAGATTTGTTAACGCAAAGGTAGATAAATATATACAATTATATAGCAAATTCGGCAAAAACGAAGGAACAACATATGATAGAGTTTATGAAGTTGTAATATTGCAAGGTGGTTCAGGATATACATCAGTACAAACTTTGACTTTTCCGGTACTTTCTCCTAGTAGTAATGAAGTACGAGCAACAGCAATTTGTACCGTATCTGACGGAGAAATAGACAGCGTGACAATAACAGAAGCAGGAACAGGATATACATCAGCACCTACAATTATTATTTCAGGCGGTGATGGTTCAGGAGGAGTTTTGAAAGCATATATTAACATAAGAAAAAGAAGAGTGTTTGAATGGGATTTACAAAATGCTATCGAGTTAAATGAAAATGGATTAATTCAAGTGGTGGATAGAGCATATATTAATACATCTGCTAATCAAGTTTATACTATGCGATTACTAGATATCTCAACCCAATCTGTGATTAATACAACTGATAAATCAGAAATCCCAAATCAACCGGCATTAAATCAGGGGAAAGTTATTGATATTGGTAATGGGGTTAGGTCTATATCTAATGACATTAAATTAGAGATACAACCGCAAACAATCAATAAAATAGTTATATCAGTCGATGAAGGAATAAGTGAAAATGTAGGTATAGATGGCGACATAGAGTTTTATATATCACTGAAAATAGTAGAAAAAGAACCTTCAGTTATTGAATACGGTTCTCTCAACAATATCAATATATCGCAATTATAATATGTTATATTAATAAATGGAAATCCACAAAACACGCACTATAACCTCTTTCATTTCATCCGCAAATAGACAATCACAAGAACACGCATATAACTTTACTATAGATTATCCGGATGGTATTCTATCCTGTTGTCAAAACGAATATATGGAATTTAATGTGTTATCTTTCGATATGCCGAATACTATGTATAACATTAATAGCAAAAATAACGAATTTGATATTATAACTCCTGATGACACTGTGAGAAAAACGATACCCGAAGGTAATTACTCAATTAAAACATTTATGACACAACTAAAAACATTAATGGGAAATAATCTTATAACAATTGTATATAATGATGCCCAAAATACATACACATTTGCAAAAAGCTTTGAATTAACAGAAACATATAAAATTAAACCAATTTCTATTGGAAAACTTATAGGAGTATCAGACAACCTAGAATATGAAATCTCAACATCTGGATATACAACAGGATTGATTAATTTGATTAATTATAATAAGGTTATGATACGTACAGAAAATGTAGCATATTATTATAGTAATGTAGAAAATATACGCACCAATAATAATAGTGTTTTTAATAGCAATATTATATTCTGGAAGTCTAAAGCAGATACAGAACCTTTCAAAATCTTGAAATATAATAATGAGGATGGCGGAAATAGTTTCGTGTATAAAGTTGAGAATAGGCAAATTAACAGTATTATATTCCAATTAAGAAATGAGCGGAACGAAATTATAACAGATGCACCCGATTATATGATGGTAATTCAGTATAACTTTTATGAAAAACGAGATATTATAAACATTCTTGTTTCTATTGATAACATAATAAAAGAAATGTATAATACAATCTTATTCGCTATAAACAGATTGAAATTATTGCTATAATAAAAAAATAATATATTGTATATATAGATAAGAAAAGATGCTACGAAGATTCGGCAATGTAGGGCAATCAATTGGGAACAAACTTACAGGACTTTATAACAACCGCAGAGGACTAGCTATGGGAGCAAAAAATATATTAGGTACGGCAAAATCGGGAATCCGAATGTTAGGACGAGCAAATGAGTTCGTGAATAGATTGGGTGTATCTTCGCCCGCTTTGAATAATCTTACGAACAATTTAGAACAATATGGGAACCCATCAATTGATTTTGCAAATGATGAATTAAATAATGTTGCATAAATGTTTTTTTATTTTTATATAGTAGTATGATGAACAAAGATAAACTATTAGATAAATGCGAGGCGATGACGCTTTTATGTACAAAAGCATGTACCTATTGGAGTATGGTTAAGTTTTGCTTCAATATCCCGTTGGTTCTTACAAGCAGTGCGATGTGTATCATTAATAGCATAAGCGAGGATGCAACAAAAATGAAAATCCCAAATATTGTAGTCAATGCAATAAGCGTTCTTATTATGTCGCTGAATAATTCTATAAAAGCCAGTGAAAAATTTGAAAGTTTTAAACGACTATCTCAACAATTTATGATGTTGTCGCAAGAGATAGAGGGAATGGATGTAATTGTAGAAAAAGATAAATACGCAATCTTACTATTAAAATATGACAATTTAATTCAGGATTGTGCTTTTGAAGAGATACCTTATAAATATCAACATCAGGTATCAAAGATATACAATGAAAATAATAGATTTATCCCTATACAACTTAATGGAACTATTGGTAATGTTTTCAAACGAAATAGTAAAGATATTAATAATAATATAGTGTAATAATAAATACAAATGTCTTATATTGGAGCTTTAGGCAATGATAATGATATTAATGGTAATGGCGATAATAGTTTTAGTTTTAATAATTCTTTTAATTTTAACGACCTTAATATACGTATTGTTGATATAGATACATCTAATTACGCAAGGTTTTTAGATTCTAATTCTAGTAATTATACTGACGAAATTGGGCTTAATTCATCAAATTATACTGATTATATTGGGCTTAATTCATCAAATTATACTGACTATATTGGGCTTAATTCTTCTAATTATACTGATGAGATTGGAATTAACTCATCTAATTATACTGATGAAATTATTAGCAATTTAAGTTCTTCTGAAGATTCTTCAAATTATACTGATGAAATTGCTCTTAACTCGTCTAATTATACTGATAAAATAGGGTTTAACTCATCTAATTATTGCGATATGTTAGATGATTATTCTTCTAATTACACAAAAAGAATAAAAAATGAGTTAAGTCAAGATATTAATAATTTTGAGATAAATCCGGATATTTTAGGTTCTGTAAGTCTTCTCGGAAGTATCACAGGGTTTTTTACGGGTACAAATTCAATTTATGGTACGATTGCAATTGTAGCAACAGTTGCTGAAGCCGCACAATCAACAGCAAACTCGGCAACATCAAAAGCAAATGACGCACAGGATGATGCAGACAATGCTCAAGATGATGTAGATATTGCTTTATCTACATGGAATAAAGGGACTAATTTTGAAGGAAACTCTGATGATGAAGCGTATGATCACACTGATAATATATATCACTTACAAACTGGAAATGTTGGGATAGGCGTTCCTAATGATACAGAACTTACACATAAATTACAAATTGATGATGGTGGTATTAAGATTACCACTGATGATACGGCTATAACTATATATAACAATGGTATTGAAAATGAAGCAAAAATGTATATATCTTCTTTACTACCAGAAAAAAATTTGTCAATATACGCATATTCTGCAACTAATGATATGGGAATACGATTTATTACTGATGGAGGGGATACCAAAATGAGGATAACAAAGGAAGGAAATGTAGGAATAGGAACAACAAATCCAGAACATAAATTGTTTGTAAATGGAACAACTAAATTAAATGATGATGTTACTTTGAATGGTAGTTTAGAAATAGAAAATCTAAATGCAAATACATTTTTAAGATTTTATAACTACAGTGACGCAACAACAGTTAAACAAAGCGGATTTATTTATTTATCAGATTATACTGAAGTTTTTGCAATGGATACCGCCTCACTACCTATTGAATTAAGAATAGGAACATATCCTATTATACAAGTTTATAGCGATAAAGTTGATATAACTAAAAACCTTAATGTAGAGGGTGATATAACATTTACGGGAAATTTATATGATGGGGATGGAATATTTACAGGTGGAACAACATATGATGATACTAATAGACTTAATTATGAGTTTCTTAAAGAACCTACTACATTTAATGAAACAATTGGGAATATAGAAGAACCAACAATTATACAGGATGCAAATATAGAAGAACCAACATTTACTCAACCTGCAAATATAGAAGAACCAACAACATCAGAGTCACCAATAACTATAGATAGTGATCATAAATATATATCTTTTCCATATACATCTGGGGCAACTGAAACATCATATGATATAACATTTAATGAAGATACTGAATGCGATATTTTGATAGTAGCAGGAGGAGGAGGGGGGGGGACATCTTATTCATCAGGTTCTACATCTACTGTTCCGGGAGGTGGAGGTGGTGCAGGTGGCTTGATCTTTTTAGAAACTGAAACAATTTCATCTGGAACATATACAATTAAAGTAGGGAAAGGAGGTGCTGGTGATGATTACTCAGATTCAACTGCTCCACAACACGGAAAAATAGGAAATAATAGTAGTTTTTCATATCATTCAACTGAAACAGTTGGAGGTGGTGGTGGGGGTAGTAGGGATGGAAATGCAAATGGAGGAGATGGAGGTAGTGGAGGGGGTGCTGGTTGGGGAGGAGGAGAAACAGGTGGTTCTGGTGTTTCAGGTCAGGGTATTGCAGGAGGTAATTCAGTAAATTCAGGTGATGTTACTCCATATTCGGCGGGTGGAGGTGGAACAGGTGAAGTAGGTCATAGTAATAATGATCCTGACGATAATATAGATGGTGATGGTGGAATAGGTAAATATATGGTGGGAACATTCAATTTTAAAGAAAATTTTGGATTACCTGTAGATGATACATTAGGCGAGTTTTTTAATGGAAATGTATATTTTGCAGGAGGTGGTTCGTGTGGGGTGAGTGGTGGAAATGACTCGTTTGGTGGTAAAGGAGGAGGAGCGAGTTCTGGTTCTGTTTTAAATGGGATGTCTAATACAGGAGGAGGAGGTGCTGGTTCAAAAGGTAGGAGTCAAGGACAAGAAAAAGGCGGAGATGGCGGTTCTGGAATTGTCATCATACGCTATAAATACACACGACCACAAATACAAATACAAGATATAGATAGTGATTATAAATATATTGCTTTTCCATATACTTCTGGCGCAACTGAAACACCATATGATATAACATTTAATGAAGATACTGAATGTGATATTTTAGTTATAGGAGGAGGTGGAGCAGGTGGTAATTCTATGGGTGGCGGAGGTGGTTCTGGTGGTGTTGTATACATAGTAGGACAAATAATGAATGGGAATTATACAAGAGGAGTTGGAAAAGGTGGTTTGGGTTTATCATTGGGTGATGAGGGACAAGGAACAGTAGGGATAGCACAAGATGGATCGGATAGTTTTATAAGGAATGCTGGTAATACGGCTGATATTAGTTTAGATATGGGTGGAACATCTCAAAACTTAAGAGGGTTTGGTGGTGGCGGTGGAGGTGTTTATTTCAGTGAATCTTATGTTAATGGTAGAAATGGTGGAAGTGGTGGTGGTTGTAGTGAAACAAACAATAACAGTTATGTTGTAAATACAGCAGGAACATCAACACAACCTGATACTTTTTGGAATGGAACATCTTTCATACAAGGTGGTAGTGCTGGTAATGTTAATACAACAACAGCAGACGATTTTCAAGGTGGAGGCGGAGGAGGTTTAGGGGGTGTATCAAATAGTTATGTTGATGGAAAAAGTGGATTACCTATAAATATAACAGGAACATCAGCAAATTATGCTGGAGGTGGAGGAGCAGGTCAATATTCTGGAGCATCAACATCTAAAGGATTAGGTGGTAGTAGCGTGGGTGGTGTTGGTAGGGTGTGGAATGGTTCTTCTTATTTACGAGAAGCAACAAGTGGGACAACTGGAACAGGTTCTGGAGGGGGGGGTGGGTCTTACTCAGAGGACCCTGATAATGTAGTTGGTTCTGGTGGGAGTGGAATAGTTATTATAAGATACAAATATACGAGAGTACAAATACAGGCTCAAGGTATAAATGATGATTATAAATACATATCTTTTCCTAATACGGGAGGAAATCAAACATCTTACGCTATGAATTTCCAAGAGGAAACAGAAGTTCAATTATTATTATTAAGTGATACTAATTATAAAGACATTGTACCTTTTACTATTACAATTGGGAATGTTGATATTAATGTTGGGAATGGTGGGGCATCTACATTTTCAACTTGTGACACTTCAGAAACTCCTACCTCATATACAAATTATGTATCAAATATAAAAGGGTCAAATGTAACATATACAGATTCTGTTGTTATAGTAAGATATAAATATACAAAAACAGTAAATACGCAAGTAGGTTCATGCGGAGTTTTACAACATGACGCTGATGGATGGTCAGTAGAACCATCAAATACAGTCGCAAGGATTTTGCCCTTATTAGATAGTAATCATTTCGAAGAAAAAACAAATAAGATTTCTCTTAAAAACTTTAATAATTCTGGTGAGTTTAATTATCAAAAACTTAACGACCCAGGTTCTGCTGGTTCATTAGTTTATGATAATGTTACAAATTGGCATATACAAGAAGAACTTATTTTCTATGTTGGAAATACTGTAAGAGAAGAAAATGACCCTAACGAAGGTTTTAGCGTTGTCGTACAAGAAGAAAT
>Ga0105055_10010940_pt1 | contig 11266 bp, 7 predicted proteins | sample BON03_FD_78090 | JGI IMG/M metagenome (GOLD analysis project Ga0105055, IMG submission 78090) | Freshwater microbial communities from Lake Bonney liftoff mats and glacier meltwater in Antarctica - BON-03 | ecosystem: Environmental > Aquatic > Freshwater > Ice > Glacier meltwater | place: Lake... | reverse complement strand
TTTGCAAACACTGTCACCGTCCAGGGCACAACAATTTCCGCCTTCAAAACTAACAGCGCAAACACACAAGTGGAAATGAACTTCGGAGAAGCACTGGTGATCGCCGGTTTGATCGCGCAAAAACGAAATACGACAACACAGAAAATTCCGTTCTTCGGAGAACTACCATACATCGGTGCAGCTTTCAGCCGCAGAGCTACGAGCGAATCGGAGAGTGAATTGATCATCATGGTCACTCCGGAATACGTTTCCCCTGCCCCTGCAAGCCAGTTTCCACAGCAAGGACCTGGGATGTTTACGTCCGCCCCGACTGATAAAGAGTTGTTCGGCATGGGACTGCTTGAAGTACCAAAATTCGGCGATGACTGTGAAAATGGCAATATGAACTGCCTGCCTGGCGGCAAATGTCAGCACGGACTTCAGATGCACGCATGTCCGAACTGTCAGCAGAATGGCGGATCCTGCGTTCCGGATGGATATGGAATGTCATACGACGGGGCCTCACCAGAAGTCCAGGCTTCAGCTTCAGGCAAACCATCTTCGACTAAACCTGTCAGCTCTTCCCGCGTCATCAACGACAAGTCCGCGCCAAACAACGGTACTGCTACGACGAAGCCAAAGTCTTCCACCGGAAGTTCTCGTTCCGGCAAGTCTGGTCTGATCTCGCCAACAATGAGATAATAAACCATCAATTATTTCAGGAACCGTCAACCGTTAATCTGTGCCGCTGAACTTTCTGATTCTGAACGAGAAATGCCATGAAAAGCGTACTGCGACTTGCTACCGTTGATCCGGATGAGCGCACACGCAATACGCTCAAGTCGATGTTACTCGGAATTGACACCGTGTGGCTGGAAGCCGAATGCGCGCGTTACGAGTTCTTCATGGATGTGGCTCAGCAGACACAGCCAGACATCGCGCTGATCAATGTCGATGCGAATCATGCAAAAGGAGTTCAGTTGGTAGGCGAAGTGTCTCGAGCCCTACCGAATTGTTCTGTCCTGGTGGTGAGCGCATCGCAGGAAGGCAGCCTGATTCTGCAGGTCATGCGCAATGGAGCTCGGGAATTCCTGAACATGCCATTGCAGTTGGATGACTTCATAGCCGCATTGGACAGAATTCGTCTGTCGAATGGCGGTGCCGCTGGCGACGGAAACGTGCGAGTAGGCCAGATTATCACGGTCGCAGGTGTCGGAGGCGGCGTTGGAAGTACCGCTCTCGTCGTTAATTTGGCCGCAGCCCTGGCTCAGGATCCTGCCAATTCACCGGTCATCATTGACCTGGATCTGACGCTGGGCGACGCTGACGTTTGGTTAGACATTATTCCTGAATACACCATTCGCGACGTTTCTGAAAACATCTCGCGACTCGACTACGGTCTACTGAAACGTTCGTTGACGAGACATGATTCTGGTGTCTACCTGTTGCCACGACCTGTGGAACTGGAAACCGGCGAGCCCATCAAACCCGACGACCTGCGCCGAATCCTGGCTTTGCTGAAGGCCACGTTCTCTCATCTGATCATAGACGTCACAAAGTCGTTTGGTCGACTTGATCTTTCGGTCATGGAAGTTTCGAACAAAGTGCTGTTGGTGACTCAGCTAGACCTGTCATGTCTGCGCAACGTTGTGAGAGTGATGCAGTTCCTGGAGCAGGTTCCCGGCATCAAAGAGAAGGTTGAGATTATCGTTAATCGAGCGGGCCTTGAGGATAACGACATCAGCCTGAACAAAGCACTGGAAACCATCGGACGCAAGGTGTTTTGGCAACTTCCGAACGACTACGCCACGATGGTGGGTGCGCGCAATAACGGCATGCCATTGTGTCAGTTCGCTCCGAAATCTCGGTTGACACGCAGCGTCAACGACATGGTTCGCCTGTTGACATCGACTGAACCCGGCATGAAACCAGCAGAAGAACAACCGAAGAAAAAGAGCGGACTGTTTGGCTTGTTCGCCGGACGCTGATTCCTGGGCTGCGTAACTCTGGCAACGCAGTATTCTCGTTCCAGGACTCCAGCCTTGAGATGCCATGCACTTAAAGGCTCCCGCCTCCAGAGTTCACCTTGCGAGGCAGGTGGCTCGCAACAAGAACAAAGCCCAATAAAAAAAGTCACGACCGAATTCGATCGCGACTTCTAAGTTTTTATCAACGGCGTTGGTGTTTAAATCTGCGAGTCCACCACTTCGTTTTCAGCCCGATTCGACAAACCTGATACGTTCTACATGCGATAGGATGGATTGTCGCGGCTGAAGTCTTCAGCGACCAGTTTGGCCCCCAGATCGAGCTGTCGAAAGGAGTAGTCTTCGATCAGTGTCATTTCGTCTATCTCTTCAGGAGTCATACCGGCAGCGTTGTCAGTCCAGGTATAGTTGGTCACTTTAAGAGGTACGTGGAAACGAGTATCCATGAGCACGACACTCTTGCGGTACAATTCGTTAAATTCTGGAGCACTGTATTCGTACTTGAAGCAATAGCATTCTCGCTCGTCGAAGGCTTGATTGGAAAGTCGCACACACTCAACACCCTGACCATGACGAATATCGTTTTCCCGATGCATGATCATTTGGCGAATCATGCCTCCGATACCAGCTTCCGTAACGGGGTAACGTGCACCTGCTTTGGCTTCGGCTCCGATTGGATTGAGTTTCAGAGGCGGCAGAATTCGGCCCTTTAAACCACCAAGTTTCACGACCATCATTTTGTCGTCATATTCATCGTTGTACAGCAACTGACGCCCGGTATCGCCATTCTTCCACTTCATGTAAATACTAAACGTCGGGGTATGGCGAACTTTCACGTCCATAACTTCAACGTCACGGATGTCACCGCCGATACGTTCACGTTTTTCGAAGCTCACGCGGTAATTGTCGATGTTCTCAATAAATCGGCCACCGTCTTTTAACAGCAGCAGGGAAAACTTGATCGCGTCGGCATTACTCAGTTCACCGCTGGTGTTTGATCGAGCAGGCGAAGAGTTGGACAGCGGAGTGCTGGCGATGGATGCACTGGATTCAGTTCCAAGTGGAAGAGGTACGTCCGAGGTACTATCGATGGCGGTAATGGAAGAAGTCACTCGAGCGACTTGAATGTCATCCCCACCAGGAACCGGGTCAAAGTTACAGCAGATAGCTCCAATACTAAAAGCGGAAGCACAGAGAGCGAGAAAGTTACGTTTACCGGGCGACTGAACGTTGCGATTACGCGGCATCTGGGAGGCACCTCTTCTGGGCATAGACAGGCAGATCTGGGATTTCAGAATACGTGCGCTTTGGATACGCGACACGACACACGTTCACCACAAGCAGCATGTTTCATGAAGCATTTGAAAAGGATCCTTTCCCTTCAGCCCGACTCCATATCACCTGTCGCCCTTTGAATTTCGTGACCTGGAATAATCCACGTCAGATGCCTGTTCCAACACACCACATCCGCAAACATTTTACTGTCCGCAGCGAAAGAATTCGCATAGAGAGGAGACAGAGTTTGGGTATTCGGCGTCGTGATAAGAACTTGAAAACCAGCGAAAACACTGCAATTTTCAGGCCGCAGAGAGCAACAGATTCAGCTATAAACATAATCGTCAATTGGAACGGGAAACGTTCCTGTCTCCTGTGAGTTTTCAGGCAGTCTTTGCCGGAGAAAATCAAGGACTGGACCAATTCGGTATACATAAAAAACTCGCTCTGGTTTGACTTGCGTGATTCATTGGTCATCCTTGCCATACCGATACAATTGCACAGCAACTCGCGATCCGACTAAGCCTCAACATCGTGCCAATCAAATTTGAATTGATCACTAAACTTGAATTTATTAATAAATCTGAGCAACAAAACTGAGCAACAAAACGGCTTTGTCGATTTCAACTTGCCGACCGATAGATGCGTCAACAAAACGAATGCACGACTCTCAATTCAATATCGCTGACCGACTGCGAAGTTCCGCGAAACTCGTACCAACACAGCGCGCTGTGGTGTTTCCTGAAACGCGAGACAAGGCGGGACGAATCGCGTGGACTCACGTGACGTTCCAACAGCTGGATACAGAAGTCGATGCCATTGCACGTGGGTTGATTGAGATGGGTATTCGCCCAGGTCACAGAATTGTGCTGATGGTGCGACCTTCGATTGAATTCATTGCGTTGACCTTCGGCATTATGCGAGCAGGTGCATGTTGTACGCTCATCGATCCGGGCATGGGAAAACGCAGCGTGCTGCGCTGTCTGAATGCTGTTGATCCAGATGGCTTTGTTGCGATTCCACCCGTACAGATTTTACGTCGCCTGATGCCCTGGCGATTCCGGAACGCGCGGTTCAATGTCATTGTCGGACCACCGTCTCGACGATTCGGTTGCGAATCTTATCGACAATTGCTGCAGAATGGCTTTGTGTCGAAAGTCTCTCTGCCAGCGACGAAGCCAATAGATTCTGCCGCTATCATATTCACATCTGGCAGCACCGGACCGCCGAAAGGCGTGCACTATGAACACGGCATGTTCAACGCTCAGGTTGATCTGATCCGTGATCGCTATCAAATACAGCCCGGAGAAGTCGATCTTCCGGGATTCCCACTGTTTTCATTGTTCAATCTGGCGATGCAGGTCACTTCCGTCATTCCCGACATGGACCCCACAAAGCCCGCCAATGTGAATCCGGAACGCATCGTCGAAGCGATTGAATCTCAAAGCGTGACGCAAGCTTACGGCTCCCCGGCGTTATGGAACCGCGTTGGACGGTACTGTGAAGATAAAAAAATTACGTTGCCGGATTTGCGAAGAATTTTATCCGCCGGCGCTCCTGTGCCAAACCACGTTCTGCAACGGATGACGAACGCACTTGATGCATCCGCTGATTTTTTTACACCCTACGGAGCCACCGAATGTCTGCCGGTCGCATCCATCTCCGCCCGGGAAGTCCTTCAGGAAACTGCCGCACTCACAGCCGCAGGAAAAGGCACGTGCGTCGGCAGCGTCTTCGATCACATGCAAGTCAGAATCATCGAAACCAATTTCGGTGAATTACGTACTATCGATCAAGTTGTCAGCATTCCTGACGGACAGATCGGAGAAATCATCGTCAGTGGGCCAGTGGCGACTCGTGAATACTTCCAGCGTCCGGACGCGACTGCACTGGCCAAGATCAAGGATGGAAATTCATTCTGGCATCGCATGGGAGACGTTGGCTACTTCGACGCGGTCGGACGACTATGGTTCTGCGGTCGCAAGGCCCACATTGTTTCAGCGTCAACGGGTCCTATGTATTCCGTCTGCTGTGAAGCGATATTTAACAACCATCCTGCCATCTATCGCAGCGCGTTGGTTGGAATCGGTCCCAAAGGTCAGCAGATTCCCGTCATCGTTGCTGAACCTGAAGGCGGCCGATTTCCCTCCTCAGAACAAGAATGCCAATTGCTGCGCGATGAATTATTGCAACTTGGCAAACAAAATCCCCTCACCGTCGGCATCAAACGCATCCTGTTTCATCAAAGCTTACCCGTGGATACACGCCACAACGTGAAGATCAATCGCGAACAACTTGCCGAATGGGCCGCTCGCCAGTAGATCAGATGAACATTGCTGCACACCCCATTCGACACGAATCCAGCGGGTTCAATTGACGAATGCCGTTCAACATCTTCTCATATTGCTCTCTTGCACATTCAAAACACCCTCCCGCCTTAAGGAACTTACCATGACCAATCGTTCCGTCAGTCGTCGCGCCATGCTGCAATTGGCATCATCAGCCGCCGTCGCAAGTCTGCTTCCATCGGAAATGTTGTTTGCCAGTTCGGTCAGTTCGAATCCTCTGACACTGGTTCCGGGCGATGCACGCATTGGCGGGTTAAAAGATTTGAACGGCTACTTTCCGTTTACGCCTTCAGCCAGCGTCGAAGAATGGAATGTGCGTAAGGAATTTGTTCTGAAACAAATGAAAGTCGCGTGCGGCCTGTGGCCAATGCCAGAACGTCCGCCAATCACGGCGACTGTGCATGGTCGCGTTGAACGAGATGACTACACCGTTGATCGCGTGTATTTTGAAAGCAGCCCGGGACTGCTGGTGACTGGAAGTCTGTACCTGCCCAAAAACGTAACCGGTAAACTGCCGACGATCCTTTGTCCACACGGCCACTGGCCAAATGGCCGTTTTCACGATCATGGCGAGACGGCCATCAAGACCGAACTTGCATCCGGTGGCGAAAAATTTGAAGTCGGAGGACGACATCCTTTGCAGGCGCGTTGCGTTCAATTGGCACGCATGGGCTGCATGGTGTTTCTGTACGATATGATGGGCTACGCAGACGGCAGTTCGTTTACTCAACCGCTGGCACACGGATTCGCCAAGCAGCGGCCAGAACTTAGTTCACCCGACACTTGGGGCATGTTCAGCGCACAGTCCGAACTTCGATTGTGGAACACGCTGGGCTTGCAGACATGGAATTCCATCCGCATCGTGGACTGGTTGTCGTCTCGTCCAGATTGCGATGCGACTCGGATCGGTGTGACGGGTGCCAGCGGTGGTGGAACTCAGACGTTTATTCTCGCGGCACTTGACGAACGCATTGCTGCAGCATTTCCAGCCGTCATGGTTTCAACGGCCATGCAAGGCGGATGCACGTGCGAAAACGCATCATACCTACGCGTCAACACTGGCAATATTGAAATCGCCGCCCTGGTTGCACCACGTCCGATCGCCATGAGCGGTGCCGACGACTGGACGGTGGAAATTGAAACCAAGGGATTGCCGGAACTTCAAAAGCATTACGCGATGCTGGGCGTGCCGGAAAATGTTCATGCGAAATACTTCAAGTTTCCGCATAACTTCAATCAGCACAGCCGCATGATGATGTACGACCTCTTCAATCGCGTCTTTAAACTTGGTGCCGATGAAATCGTCGAACGTGACTATGTGCCACTGACGATCGAAGAGGCCACTGTCTTTGACGCTGAACATCCCGCACCAGTGAAAACAGAAGCGACTGAGGTCGCTCTGTTGCACGCTTTGGATACGGCTCAGCAAAAACAAATCGCCGCATTGACTCCGCAAGATGCCGCGAGCCTCAAAGAATTCAAACGTGTCATCGGCGGCGCGTTTGAAGTGATGATCGGTCGCGGATTGCCGCCTGCCGGATCGACTCATTTCGAAAAGGCGGAAGAGAATTCGCGCGACGGATATCTGGAATTCAAGGGTGCGTTGCAACTGAAATCATACGGCGAAGAATTGCCGACGGTGTTACTGTTGCCACAGAACTGGAATCGTCAGGTCGTTCTATGGATTGATCTCGCCGGTAAAAGCGGGCTCTATACCGCCGATGCCCAGCCCACCGCTCAGATTTCGCGACTTCTTAAGGCGGGCTTTGCCGTTGGCAGTCCGGACCTGTATTTGACCGGAGACTTCACCGAAAACCATCAGCCGGTGACTGCGATGCCGATCGTCGATAACCCTCGTGAGTTCGCTGGGTATACGCTCGGCTACAATCATTCGTTGTTCGCGCAGCGAGTCCACGATGTCCTGACGTGCATTTCCAACACGAAGTTCCACGAGCAGAGTCCGGCAAAGATTCACGTCGTCGGTGTCAATGGAGCTGGCATCATCGCCGCTGCCGCGTGCGCCATCGCCGGAGATGCCGTGAGTTCCATTTCGATTGACACCGCAGGATACCGCTTTGTATCCATCACTGAAATCCGCGATGTCAACCTGCTTCCAGGAGCAGTGAAGTACGGTGACGTACCGGCAATTCTGGCCCTGTGTGCCCCAACAAAGCTGAACATCGCCAGCGAAACAGCGGAGTCCGTTGCCATCACCGAGTCGGCCTACAAAGCCAGTTCCGCAGCTCCGGAGTTTCTGCCGTCGAGCAAGGAATCTGCGGCAATCGTTGACGGGTTGTTGAAACAGGTTTGAATAAAGATCGAGCGGTTTCCTATTACCCTATCCGGTGGAACTGGATCGCCAGTAGTTCGCTTGCGACTCTTAGGGTGTATGCAGCGCAGCGAAACACAACAATGCGATAGATGTCGTGTTGGAAGGCCGGGTTGCAGCATCGCAGGCCAGAACTGGTGCGTTGAGCGTTGCTTCACGCACCCTACGAAAATGGGGCGAATCCAGGGTGGCATGGTCGCCTCGGGCCCGCCTACTTCTGCTTGTCCACCTCTTGCTTTCGCCAGTCCCAGGGAGCGATTGGATCGGGTTCGTTCCATAGACCGAGTTTAGACTCACGGGCTTCTTTTTCGCTGGCGGCGAGTTCTTTAACGCATCCATGCACCCGATAGCGCTCTCTCCACCAGTTGAACACTTGTCTATTTGGAAAATTGTTGGCGGCGGGAGGGAATCCCTTGCTGACGCATTTTAAGTGGCTTATTTTGAATTTCCGGAACCAGAAACGAAAGTGAGGGATTGAGTTTACGCAATCCAATCGCGGAAGCGTTCGTCGTCCACATTACGGCCGCTCACAACGACAACCACGTCACCTTCACCATCAGTACTGACGCGATCGTTCAACAGGGCTGCCACAGTGATGACGCCCGACGGTTCAGTCCGCAAACCGTGATGGTTGTAGAGCCACCGCATCGCGTTCCGCGTTTCTAAATCGGGCACAGAAACTGCCGCCGTGACGTACTGCTTCAGAATTGGCCAATTCTGTTCGCCGACGTCGTAGGACAACAACCCGTCACAAATGCTCGTCGGACGATCGAGTCGCACGCGCTCGCCGGCAGCCAGCGACTGACAAAAATCGTTGGCTGTTTCAGGTTCGACGCCAATAATCGCAGCATCCGGGAAACCATCCGCAATGGCCAGCGCCTGACCGGCCATCAATCCGCCGCCACTGACCTGACACAGAAACTGCGAGACAGTCCGATCTTGCGCTTTCAGCTCTGCCACAATTTCCAGAGCACCAACTCCGTTGCCTGCGATCACGTAACGGTCGTCGTAGGGAGATGCTTGTATTGCACCTTCAACATCAACGATCTCGCGAATCATGCGTTCTCGGTCACCGGTGATGTGATCCTGAGTGATATCGTAGGTTCGAATCTCCGCACCAAATGATCGTGTCAGATTGAATTTCACCACGGGAGCTGTTTCCGGCATCACAATGATGACGCGTTTGTCATATCGCATCCCGGCGAATGCGATTCCCGATGCAAAATTACCCGATGAATGCGCGGCGACGGGGCGCGATCCGATTCGCGGGAGATTATTCGCCATCCAGTTCAGACCGCCCAGCAGCTTGAACGAACCAGACGGAGTCCAGCCGTAGTCTTTCAACCAGACTCGACGACCTGCTGGCAAACCCAGCTCTTTCTCAAGAGCATACGACCGGGTCAACGGTGATGCGGATAAGTGCTGACGGATCACCGATTCTGCCGCACGAACGTCGTGAATAGTCGCAATGGGAATCGACATTAGAACTCAATCCTTGTTGTCAGGTGATCTACTCAACTCGCAGGATGCGTTCACCGATCAAAATCTGCCCGTTGGGATTCGTCGCGCGGACCTGAATCAGGTGAGTCCCTTTTTCCTTAGCGGTGGTTAAAGTCGCCCTCCAAAGATGTGGGCAGACCATTGGTTTGGCGAGCTTTCTCCACGGCAAATTGTTTGGCAGCAATATTTGTTCTTCATCAAACAGCATTTGAAAAATTGGATCACTTTCACCTATTGTCTTCTGCATCGCTTGCCACTCGCCATCGTTCAAACGCCATTCCACAACCGCGTCAGGAAACGCATTGAACACGTTCGCACGAATTTCCTGAGCCGCAGCGTCAGCCACCGGTACAACTTCCGGAACTGTGATTCGAATCTGTTCATCCGCGCCTCGTCGTGCGGCACGATAGTCCAGCAAGTACTTTGTGCCGTCAAAGTGCATCACTGTGTAACCATTCGGAGTTCCATCCGCGCACATCGTATGAGGAATTCCATGCTCATCCGGCTTTCCGGACCACCACGCTCCGCAAACAGTCACGTTGATCATGTGATGATGTGGCTTCCGACCTTTCCAGCCATCAGTTTCTGTCATCATCACATGTTCATGATGGTGCGTATGACCTGCCAGCGAAATGCAATGCTCGCGAGACTCCAGCAACCGCAACAGTTTTTCGCGTCGTGGTTCGATCCATGGTGTCGATTTGACAAGTGGAATATGCATCATGGCCACTACCAATTGATCCTGCGGCACGTGCTTCAAATCATTTTCAATGAACTCAAGCTGCTTTTCGCTAAGGCCCGAACGGTACAGTTTCTTTTCGCCTTCCTTCATCCAGTGAATGTCATCGATCACCAGAAAATGAATCGAACCATAGTTGAATGAAAAGTAGGCCGGGCCGTAAACTCGTTCGTAAGTTTCGTCGCTGAGTTCATCAGTATCGGCAGCGTAGTTGATGTCGTGATTTCCAATGACGCTGTACCACGGAATCCCAATCTTTCCAATCGTGCGATTCAGGCTGTCGAACAAACTCAGGTCGTCAAACAGAATGTCGCCCAGCGTCACGCCAAATGCCGCTTTGACGCCGACCAGATCTTCCACAACGTCATGAGCGATGTAGTCGATTTCTTTCTGGTCGCGGGGCTGTGGATCGCCAAAGAAGATCACATCAAAAGATGTCGGCTCATCAACATGGTACAGCGGAAAATTGATTTCCGCTGGTAGCGGACCGGTCGGTTCAACACCAGGAAACTTCAGGTCCTTGGGCGACCCAGCGGGCTTATGGATGTAGTAAAACCGCGACAGATTGTCCTTATCTGTAACGACCCGATAGCCGCTCGGCTTGATCACAAACACGATGGAATCGTTATCGACGGCAAGTTTGTATCGCCCACTGCTGTCCGTTTCAACGACGTCTTTGCCATTGGAAACGGATACTCCGGCAAGTCCCGTTTCACCGGCATCCAGCGTTCGATTATCGTTCGCATCAACAAACACAACTCCGGTCGCCGTGTTATCTTCAGCATGCAGAGACGGTGTAGAAGTCACAGCAGCAACGAAGAGAAATGACATCCAAAGAATCGTGGTACGCAACATGAGAAACAGTCTTTCAAGAAACGAACGGGCAGTGTGTATTTGCTGTAGGGTGGAAAAATAACCCACTACTGCAATGAGGTAGGAATTGGTGTGTTTCACCCAATTTCACACGCCTTTGCCGTTGGCACATGTCAAAGCGTGTTACACCGAAGCAATGTACTAACTGGCAAAGGAGTTGTCATCAGAGTAAAACGAACCAGAGGAGCGCATTGAATCAGCGATGGTTCTGTCGAATCCTCCGAGCGGTCGAGGCGCG
>Ga0105055_10010939_pt1 | contig 11266 bp, 12 predicted proteins | sample BON03_FD_78090 | JGI IMG/M metagenome (GOLD analysis project Ga0105055, IMG submission 78090) | Freshwater microbial communities from Lake Bonney liftoff mats and glacier meltwater in Antarctica - BON-03 | ecosystem: Environmental > Aquatic > Freshwater > Ice > Glacier meltwater | place: Lake... | reverse complement strand
CTGTAGTTGGGAAAAATATTAAAATTCCACTTACTTACAATATCAGTGAGAGGCAAGTTGAAATTATCTTAAAAGGTGGAGTCATTAATTTTGTAAAGCAAAAGTAATTTTTCGGCATGGTGTTATTAAAGACAAACAGCACGATAAAATAGAATGGAGAGAGTAAAAGAAAACCTGTCCATAGTTGAGTCGGTAATGGACCTGCTACATTTGATTATACAGTAATTTAAACCTATTAACTTAGATACAATGAAGAATAGAGAAAGAAGAACCTTTGACAAAGCTTTCAAAGTAATGGTAGTCGAACTCCACAAAAGCGGTAAATCCTCCAATGAGATTGGCCGGGTTTTAGGCATCCCAGGTGATATGGTTAGTTGCTGGAGCCCTGAGCATGCTACTTCAGGTGAAGGTAGTTTTTCGGGCAACGGTAATCCCGTTCTTACCTCTGATCAGCAAGAGATCATCGACCTGAAGAAAGCGCTGAAAGAAGCCCGGATCGAGCGGGATATCCTAAAAAAGGCCGTAAGCATCTTCTCCAAGAGCGACAACAAATATTCAGGTTCATGAAAGACCACCAAGGAGAATTTGTTGTTAAGAAGATGTGCCAGGTTTTTGAAGTTTCTAGAAGTACTTATTACGACTGGCTAACTCGAAAACCTTCCAGATTAACCTGTGAAAACGAAGTGTTAAAAGCTGAGATCATAGCCATACATCAACTGAATAAAGGACGGCTAGGTAGCCCCAAAACCACCTTTGAACTGATAGATCGGGGCTTCTAAGCTTCCAGACCACGAGTAGCCCGACTGATGAAACAACTGGGAATCAAAAGCATTATCTGCAAGAAATTCAGAGTGATGACAACAGATTCTAACCATGTACACATTCCATCAGAGAATCTGCTAAACAGGGATTTCACAGCATCAGAACCCGGTAAAAAGTGGGTGTCCGACCTTACCTATGTCAAACCTCTTGGAGAGTGGCTTTACCTGACCATCATCATGGATCTGTATGACAGGAAAATCATTGGATGGGATATGAGTCAGACAATGGACGCATCTTATACGGTAATTGCCGCCTTTAAAATGGCTGTCAGAAATGATCTATCACACCCAATACCAAGATCAAAACCACGCTAAAACAGAGATTTTTGAGTTTATAGAAATTTGGTGCAACTTAAAAAGAAAACATTCATACCTCAATTATCTTACAACCGATCAATTCGGTGAAACAGCCAGAACAAAAGCTGCATAGAAATAAATGAACTAGAAATTATCAAAGAGATTTTCCTTCAAAACCCCTCTGATAATTTGAGTAGCCCACGGCAGGCGATAGTAAATCAATCTTAAAATATTGTCCAGTTTTTTGAAGCACATCCATACGTGTGTCCATTTTCGTATGGTTTTCTCTGATCTTAAAAACCTCTTTGAGAACAAGTTCATTTTCGAAACTTGTTTCTTTAGACCGCCAGTAAAATTGATGATAAGCCTGTCTGGTAATTCCAAATAGCAGACAAAAACGATCCAGAGAGTGCCTTAGATGCCTTTCCTTTAAGGTAGCTATTACTTGGTGACTGACTTTTTCCTGAAAGGGATTTTCAGCTCTTTTTCTACAATCTCAATCATTATTTCAATCCCTTCAACTTTCAGGTGGGCATTCTCTAGCTGTTTCTCCAACTCCTGAATGCGAAGATGAAGCGCATGAGGATCATCTGTAGTAGGCAATGGCAAAGTTTCCAGGTTTAGGCTAGCAGATTTAGCAAATCCACATTTTCTTTCATCAGAAATATACCCAAGTTTTCTCAACCAGTCCAACAGCATTCCATGCTCATTGTCTTGAGCTGTATACTTTTTCTAAAGTTCCACTTTTGTATACTGTCCGGTGAGGTATTCTTTCATCATAGACTCTCGTTCTTTCAAACTTAATGAGCCACCTGTTCTCGTTCTTCGTCTTTTCAGAATTTACATTTTTGTGTAAACCTATTTTAGAACAAGTCACTAAGTTCAAGAAACTTAAAATTTGAAACAAATATCACTTCTATTTGTTAAGAAAAAGTTGGAAATATAGATATCATATATGGCTTTATCAAAATTACTTAAGACACTTCATGGAATATTTCTTTCCGAAGAGACAAAGGAAAGAAGTGAAAAAGTTATATTATCAATAGCTATAATAAGTTTCATTATTCATCTTTTAGTTATTTACATAGTAGATTTCGGCGTTATTTCTTTGAATGATTCTTCAGATTTACTAGCTAATCCTATTTCCGCAATTTATACACCTTTTTCTTTTATACTGCTCTATGAAGTATATTTATTGATTTATTATCTCCCAAAATCTTTTACCACGTATATTGGAAAAATGTATGAAATAATGACACTAATTGTAATTCGTAGGTTGTTTAAAGACCTTTCTAATTTAAATCTATCAAGTGATTGGTTTAAAATAAAATATGACTTACAATTTACCTATGATTTAGTCACGTCATTAATAATGTTTTTTCTTATATACATATTCTATTTACAAAGCCGAGAAAAATACATTGCTACTCCTGAAAAGGAACTCAATACGGATGCTTTGTCAAAATTTATACAAATTAAAAAAACATTGGCGACTTTTTTAGTACCAATATTTATTTTACTTTCAATCTATTCCTTTGTCTCTTGGTTATTAAGTATTACTTATTCCGTAGAAACTAGTTCAAATTCATTTGCGAATTTAAATAATATCTTTTTTGAGCAATTTTTTAATATTTTAATATTTGCAGACGTTCTCGTATTGTTATCTTCATTTTTTCTTACCGATCAATTCCATAAAGTAATAAGAAACTCCGGTTTTATTATTTCTACTATATTAATTAGAATTTCATTTTCCACAACTGGCATAGTGAATAATTTACTAATTATATGTTCTATCACTTTCGGGCTTATCATAATAGTAATATATAACAAATTTGAAAAACAAATTTCTTTAAAAAAAATCAACTCAAATGAAACCGATTAATAATAATTAAATTTAAAAATCTAATATTCGAATAAGTCAAAATCTAAATTAAATTCATAGGTAAATTAATGAAAAGGTAAATTAATATATTTACTCGGTGCTCAAAAAGACAAAAGAACGAACCGCTTACAACACCCACAAGAAATTGGTAGTTCTGTAGTTAAATGAAGATTTATCCTTCTTTTCAAGTTTTGTAGTGGCAGGCAGTTTTTGCTTCGAAATCGCCAACTTCTTGCAGCCGCAAAATGTTATCTGCAATTTGAGAGAATGACAGAAATAATAGACCAATTTGAACAATTATTAAAAAATGGATTAGAATGTCTTTCTAAATCGTCTGAACAGGAAATAAGCTAAAAACCCTCATCTGAAAAATGCTCAAAAAAAGAAATTTATAAGACACTTAGCTGACTCTTAAATTAATAATATTCAACGATTTACAGAAATTCAATTTGAAAAAACCCTTTGTAAAACACGAGAGTACGAGCAAAATGAGTTAGTTAAAGCAAACGACTATCGGAATGCTAAAACAAAGGAGATTATTGATTTTTGGATATCTACAAACAACAGAATGTTGAATTTAATAAAGTAATAAACGGAAAAAAATCTGAATTATAAAATTGAATTTGATGAAGATAACACATCAGATTTCAAATTTCCGATTATAGATTATGTTGACCACATGGAACATCACTTGAAACAAATAATTGAATAAAAACTGTAGCTAGTCGAGTAGCCTGACCTGAGCCAAACTGCTCAGGTTGAGGGTCTCACACCACCCAGCATACGGTCTCGTATACATTGGTTCATTGAATCCCTTCCTAACCAATCCAATTTGCAATTGGAACGAAATCATTGAATCAATTTGAAATTGATCTTGATACTCGGGTGGAGTTGTAAACTTCACTTAGTATTAACCACAAACTATTTTCAAAACTGGAGTTATTAGCAAAAATCTCGAACTTGGAGTCCTTAACCAAGACAATAACACACGTATGCTTATAATACCTGATGAGAAAATCAGTGAATATCTCGAACATAAAAAACTGATTGAAGCGCTTCGTGAGATTTTTCAGTCTAACTATACCATGCCAGTAAGGCATCATCATTTTTACAAAACTCCGGAAGGAGATGATAACACCCTGATCCTAATGCCGGTTTGGAACAACGAATACATGGGCATGAAGCAGGTGACTGTAGCTCCAGCAAATGCCAATCGTAACATGCCTTCTATTTTTGCGCAGTATATTCTTAGCGATGCCAAAACTGGTGAACCTCTGGCCATAATGAATGCCACTGAGCTCACTGCACGAAGAACGGCCTGCACCTCCGCACTTGCTTCCTCTTACCTATCGAGAGCGGATGCCGAAAACCTACTAATCGTAGGGGGTGGATCTGTAGCTACCCATTTGGTGCAGGCACATTTGGCTGTAACAAACTTCAAAAAAGTTAGTGTTTGGATGCGTAATTGCGCAAAAATGGATGACTTCGTAGCGGGTTTGAAAAGCCAGGGAATCCACGCGGAAACGGTAACTAATTTGGAAGAATCAGTGCGCAAGGCAGATGTTATCTCTTGCGCCACGCTTTCTAAAACTACAATTATTAGAGGCGACTGGATAAAACCCGGAACACACTTAGATATGATCGGTTCTCACAAACCAGACACTCGTGAAACTGACGATGTGGCCATTCGTAAGAGCACCATCTTTGTTGATTCACGTGCCGGTGCCCTTCATGAGACAGGTGAACTTGCACTTCCTATAGCGGACGGCATCATCACAGCAGGGGATGTCAAAGCAGACATCGTTGATTTGGTTAAAGGCATCCACTCTGGAAGAACTTCGAGCGAAGAGGTAACACTTTTCAAATCTGCCGGCTTGGCTATAGAAGACCTTGCAGCAGCGCTACTGGTTTATAAAAGCTATAATACCCAAGGTTAGAAGAACTTCAGATACTGCTTGTCTCCGTTTTTAGGTAGAGGGGCAATGGTCAAACAGCATCCCATTCAGAGCTATATATCAGAAACTATTTTCACTCCAGAATACTTATATTTGAATCGGATAAGAAAAATGAACTCCTCTTCTAGAGATATCGAAAAATCAAGAATTGCATTGGGGCGTATTATTGCTCCTTTAGCTTTTTGGTCCTATCAAAACCTGGAATCAGTGGAGAAAATACCTGATGAGCTATTGATCGAAGCTGTCCTGATCCATGAAAACGATGTATTACGAAGGAGACTTTTTTCTTTGTATAAACAAAGTCAAATAAAAATGTCTGGAAGAGTAAATTGATCATTCAAGGATCCAGACTTGATTTTTTGAACAGGAAGATTGTAAAAGATTTTTTTTAGCATCATACAACCCGAAAAGCATATAAGATTGGGAGAATTGATCAGAGCTTCCACGCAATACCAGCCAAGACTGAATAAAGGAATTATAGTCAAGAGACTTTCGGCCAGGGAACTAATTAAAGAAGACGCTTGCTTTACCCCTCTTTTACCGCAATATACAGCAAGTGCTGAGCAAATGGATCACTTTTTTCTTGAAGAAATCAAACTCTTAGAATAACCCAAGTCTTTAAACTTCCTTGTTTATTGAATTTCCAGAGACAACCTGTCCTTATTTTTGAGCATTGGAATAAATTACCCACATCTTAGCGTAGAATAGGCATTAAGCCAGCTTTAATCTCATCAGTCTGATGTAACTACGTCTTGCTATTCCAATAATAGGTGTGAGACGCCATAGCAAAGAGGTAACATTCCGTATCAAATCAATTTCCCTTCAAATAAGTGTAATTCCAGTCGCCAAAAAGTTTTTCATTCAATCTAGTCCCTTTAAACTATGAGCCGAGAAGAAGTAAAAACAGTTATTAATGCACTTTTAGAAAATACACCTGAGTAGGAACTGCAGGAAGTATATGATTACTTGAAATCTATGGAAGGTAAATCTGATACATCGATTTCTCTTTTGCGGAACCTAAGAACCATCCTAATTGAAGACAAGGAACTTCTCATGAGACTGGCTCAATGATCACAGAGGAGGAAGTCCTTGAAATCCATTCTATTCTTATTGAACGATTTGGCGGATCTCCTGGAGTTCGAGACAAGGAACTACTGGAGTCAACATTGAATAGGCCATATCAAACCCGGCTTCGAAGGTGAGTTTACCAAATCTTTTGAAGCTTTTTACTGATAGAAAAGTATATAGTCGAGATTTTTAGTGGGGACATATATAATTCAAAGATAAAAATATTGAGGATGAAGCAACTGGTTAGCTGCTAAGCTTTCACTTCTTTCGACTGACCTAGCAATTCACTTTTTGGAATGCATAAATCACTAGGTTGAGCTCATCATCCGCACAGTGCCTCTTTCGCAGGTTACTTAAAACCTCCTATGGCTACTACAGTGGTCACCCACACAATGACGCATGAGATAAAAATCCCTATAGTATTTGCTAAAAAAGCTTTCTTTCTATCCAAAGCAAAAAGATACCCTGCAATGGTACCTGCATACACACCAGTGCCGGGAAGCGGAATCAGCACAAAGACCATAAGCCCCCAAAAACCATATTTTTCGACGTTTTTGCCCGCGCCAGCTTTGGCTCTACGTCCTACAAAAATCGCAACTTTTTTGTAATGATTCCATTTCATGAAATAACGATTTACTACGTCTAAGAAATATGACATTAAAGGGAATACTAGCACATTGGCAAAAAAGCAAAGAACAAAGGCCAAATAAATATTTATATCATTCAAAAGGGCGTAAGGGATACCGAATTTTGCCTCTCCAAAAGGGGAAATGCTCCATAGCATGGCGATAAGTATGTCGAGAAACATTTTGTGGTGATTAGATGTAGCAAAAGTAATGAATTTCGTAAGTGCTACCGCTAGGCAAAACTTCTAATTGTGGTTAGAAACGCTTTCCAGTACAAAAGGATTTAATTTTCTTTTATGTATGTCCGCAATTGCACCAGTCGAAGATAAAGGCGATTTAATATATGACAAACTCTTGAATTGAGGCCGCTTTGGTCACCCGTCATCCCCGACAGCAGTTCGGGCAGGGCTCTTCTAGCCAGATTAGAAAAGAAAGTAATGCTTCTGGCCTGATTGCGGATAATCAGATTTTCTTTTTATCATGTTGGAAGCAACTCAATACTTTGTACGTGTAAAAAAATTCTCTGGAATTTTGGCTCCTCCCCAGCTGAATATAGATTGAGAGCAGAGCTCAAGGCGTAGTAAAGCAAAGCAATCGGGAGTACACCTTTCTGTCCATTCTAATTTGGACTTGTACAAATAATCCAACCATTGCAAATAAAATTCTGGCAGCACAAGGTGTTAAAAAAATAACCAGCCGCGGCGGGCTTCTTTAGACTTGAGCCAGACGCGACAATTGTCAGAGTAAGGCAGTCAAACATCTTCCAGCTAATCATCAACCTATTCCTTAGACCGATATTTGTAGCGTTGCCTGTAAAAGTAGGCTTTGAGCTAGTTTCGATTCATAAATTGCAACATCTCTTCATTCAAACTATCGCATGAAAAACAGAATTGGAACAATCTCTTTGGCCGTTGCCCTTGTCGGTTTGGTGTTTTTTGAAGTGATGTTGCGGGGAGAATTTCTGTCCCATCAAAGCTGGAAAATTGTGCTGGCAGGTTTTGAGGCTGCAGCGATCGGAGGATTTGCAGATTGGTTTGCCGTAAGTGCCTTGTTCCGCGAAATACCCATCCCCTATTTCAAAAGACACACCAATATAATTGCTAAAAACAGAGAAAAGTTGACAGAAGGGATAGTCGATTTGGTCACTAACCAATGGCTTTCTCCAGCTGTCATTTCGGCGAAAATTAGCGAAATCAATCCCACCCAAGCTATTATATCCTTTTTGAAAAAGCCCGATAATCAACAAAAAACTATTGCCGTGGCGAAGAAAATCGTAGTAAAGTTGGCCGATGAAGTGGATAATGAAAAATTGGCAGCTACGCTCAAAGGGATGCTCAACGGACAGATCAAACAGCTTAATTTGGCTACAATCCTAGCGGAATGGCTGGAGAAATCGATTAAAAATGGCGATCACAACCAACTTTGGGAGCTGATGATTGACGCAACTTCCAAGGCAATTTACAGTCCTGATACCCGAAAACTTTTGCTCGACAAATTGGAATATGCCGCTGCTGAATATGGAGACAAAAGCCTAGTAAAAGGATTGACCCTTTCCTTGGCAAAATCTATCGGGGGAATTGATCTCAATGTACTTGCTGATGATCTTCTCCGAAATGCGGAGGAATTTTTAGAGGAAGCCAAAGCGAATCCTACCCATCCGATTCGTGCAAAGTTTGATGATTGGATATTGGATTTTGCGGAGCATGTAGCTTCGGGAGATGCCGACAGCAGAAAAATGATAGATAAATTCATCCAAGGATTGACGCAGTATTCGGATGCCGAAAAAATCATTCAAAACCTTTTGACAGGCTTCAAACAAACAGTCAGGCAGCAACTTGAACATGACCAGACACCACTCATGCAGTTCGTGATTTCTAAATTGAACAAGATAATTCTTGATTTGGAAAACGACCTCGATATACAGAACAAAATAAATCGTTGGATAAAGGATACTGTGTCTCAGCTGATCACACAATTTCATGGAGAAATCGGGAATATGGTTCGCAACAGTTTGAGTAAGCTGGACAACGAGGAATTAGTCGCTCAGATAGAAGAAAAAGTTGGAAGCGATCTGCAATACATCCGTCTAAATGGAGCCGTAGTTGGCGGTTTGGTTGGAATTCTGATTGCGTTGGTAAAATTGATCTAACGTCACCGCTGAGTGAAGAATAGCCCCCCGGTCTAGATTTAATCAAGCGCCACAATCTAAAGTAAGTACACCTTTCTGTCAATCAGAATTTGTAATTCGTTCATAGCAAAAGTCCCCCAAGATTTTTTCCATAAGCAACCAGCTATCTTATATCTCAAGCTGCAAACTGTAAGAATGCGATTTCCTTCTCATCGTATACTTCCACAGAATCGTAAAGGCTCCGAGCGGACTTGATGTCTAAAAATGAATATCTTGCAATCAAGAGACGCTACTAAAAGTGAAAGTGAGGTACTTCCAAATTCTGTACTATTCTTATATTTTATCGTCATCGGAAATGATTTATACAACACCAAATACTGATCGTAAAAATGGATAAGAAAAGAAGAAATGTATTACGTGGTTTAGCAATTGCGCCAGCTTTATTTGCCACAAATAGCTTAATCGCTACAAGTAAAAGTGATCGCTCAACCCGAACTAGATTGCAGTACAGCGTCAATGCTTATTCCTTTAATTCCCTGCTCAGAAGTGGTAAAATGACATTTTTTGAACTAATGGAATTTGCTGCAGATATCGGTCTGAATGCTGTGGATTTGACTGGATATTATTTCCCTTCCTATCCTGAAACCCCTCCCAATAGTGAGCTTTTCGATCTGAAGCACAGAGCACTGGAACTTGGCTTGAATATCTCCTGGACTGGCATAAGAAATAACTTTACCAATCCAGATGAAGATTCACGCAAATCGGATAGAGAAATGGTCAGAAAATGGTTGACAGTTTCGTCTAATTTAGGGGCATCAATCATGAGGATTTTTGATGGAAAACATTCGCATGATGGATTCACTAGAGATGAAGTGAAAAAGTGGTTGGTAGAGGAGTACAAAATCTGCGCTGGATATGGGGAAGAAAAAGGCGTGATAGTCGGTCTACAAAACCACAATGAGTTTTTACTGAAGAGTGATGAAATTATCGACATCCTTAAAAGAGTCGACTCTGAATGGTTCGGATTAATTTTAGATATAGGCAGCCTGAATGCTGAAAACCCCTATGATGAAATTGAGAAGCTGGCACCGTATGCAACTTATTGGTTCATAAAAGAGCATGTGTCTCCAAATGGAATTAAGACAGCTGTAGATATGAAAAAGATCGCAAGAATTATCAAGAACCAAGAGTATCAGGGGTACATTTCGTTTGAAAGCCTTTCTGACGGTGATCCGAAGCAAATCATATCCTCCATGTTCAACGTATTTAGAGACGAATATGAAAAACTCTCCTAGCGAACCTAATCTGGTAGATTTTTAAGGTTCTACCCTTAAATTGATGGAAACTATGGTTCTTATTAAGTTTGAAACTAGTGGGCAAATAAGCGGACGGCTAATTGAGACTGAATATCAGGCATCTATAACAGGAGTTTAGCTGGAGGCCAGACTTTCACTTCCTGCCTTCCCTTAAATTCTTAGTAGTACGATATCTTTCAATTTTATTCGTATTGTCTGTCATTTGTGAATAACTACTAGCTGAAAACATAACTATGCCAGCAGCTAATAATAGTATCTTGTAAGAGATTGATAGTAAATAAATTATACGCAAAAGTATCTTTCACATATCTACTAAACTATAAGGAACACGAACTACAGATAGTTACATCAATGTGTATAATTAAGAGACCTAGCGTATTATAGAAGAAAATAAAAAAGGAAAAAATATTGAGAGGAACTCTCGTATCCCTTTCACTTAGAAGGATTTTGGCAGTGGCATATTGATTTTACTTAAAATAGTTAAAATAAGATTAGTCGCTTCACATAGCAACCACCGCTTTAATGACTCTATTTTTAGGGTCAAGCCATTGATTAAATGCATGGGGCAACTCATCAAAATCGGCTCGATGTGTTAGCCAAGGTGTTATATCTATTTTACCGGTTTCCATCAATTGTATAATTTCAGAAAAATCCTGAGGCAAACTATTCCGACTTGCCAAAAGGGTGATTTCTCGGCGGTGAAAGAGGGGGTCTTCAAAAGTAACTTCGCCAATAAATAACCCTACAAAAACCAACTTCCCGCCAAAAGAAACATAATTGAAGGCATTTTTCATCGAATTGGGATTACCTGTAGCATCAAAAATGACTGTTGGCAAAAAACCATTGAGACAACGCCTTAGTACATCGGGGGAGAAATCTCCCGTAGCTTGAATAATAAAATCAACCTGCATTTGCTGTTGTGCAAAATTCAAACGGTCTTTATTGATGTCCAAAACAACTACTGTTGAACCTCGTAATTTGGCAAATTGCATAACAGACAAGCCAATCGGACCTGCCCCAATGACTAAAACCAAGTCCTTTGCTGAGACTTCTGCCCGTATTCTAAGGGTAAAACAAGAAGAATCTAAGATATTTTATGCAGCATATTTTAAGGTATCAACATAGCTGGAATTACGGTTTACAACGGCAAAAGCCCTGGAGAGAAGTTTGTTT
>Ga0105055_10010938_pt1 | contig 11266 bp, 13 predicted proteins | sample BON03_FD_78090 | JGI IMG/M metagenome (GOLD analysis project Ga0105055, IMG submission 78090) | Freshwater microbial communities from Lake Bonney liftoff mats and glacier meltwater in Antarctica - BON-03 | ecosystem: Environmental > Aquatic > Freshwater > Ice > Glacier meltwater | place: Lake... | reverse complement strand
CCACCCGGCAAGCTCGCTCTTCGACGTTGACGAAGGCACCATCACCGTCGACCCCTACCCCGCCTGGCGTGAGGTCGTGGCGAATCGCCCCTCTCCGGCATCCGTTAGTCAAGACCGCGACGACGAGATCGTGGTCGTCGACTGGCTGAGCGACACGGCCGCGATGGTTCGCGTGCGGCTGCGGGTGCTCGACAGTATCTTCGTCGATCAGCTGTCGTTCGTTGACGGCCCCGACGGCTGGCGCATCGTGGCCAAGGTGTGGCACCTCGAGAGCATCATCGCGTCGCCTTTACCCTGACATTTCACTAGCCATAACGCCTGCTCGGGAAATTGACCCCCATCGAGTTCGAGGGAATCGTGGACCACACGGAGGCACTCGCGGCATAAGGAAACGAGTCAACCAAAGGCTCAGCATTCCCAACCAGGCAGGAAGGGTGGGCATACCGGCGGGGCTTCACCGCAAACAGTGCGAGAACTGATGCCTTCGCACCGGGGCTCTAGACCACGCCAACTACGATCGACCACGCACGGCCTGCCTGGGCACACCACCACTCAGCCGAGTGTTACCAACGTCATGACCCAGTACAGCGAGGTACGAGGACACAGTTTCGTCCCGTCTGGCTGATATCCTTACACCCGTGGGAAATCACGGGTCCTTCTCACGGGGCGGTAGCTCAGCTGGTTAGAGCAGCGGACTCATAATCCGTCGGTCACGGGTTCAAGTCCCGTCCGCCCTACCGACCAAAACCCTCTAAGTAAAAGGTAAGTTGGCGTGGCCCGGGTTTTGGACATCTCCCGAAAACCCGAAAGAGTGCTCGTTTGGTGAACCGTAACGCCTCCATCAAGAATCACGGTCATGAGCAGGTGAAGCTTGTCCATCCTGGTGGGGGAGCAGTCCTTCGCGAGTAACCACTTCATGAGCTCGATGTGGGTGACCTGGGAGAAGGGGACGTTACGCTAGGCCACGAGATGATGGGTTCTCCAGACGGATTCGTAACACACCTGGGTCCTTTGCTTCTTTACTCCTTTGAGTGCGGCGAAGTCCTCCGACACGTGGCCCACAGTCACCTTCGATGTGGCGGGGACGATCCAGGTCCCAGATGCCACAGCACTCCGGTTTTGGGCCGCAAGGTTTCCTGCCCGACAGGCCACGCACTTTGGCCCAAAGAACGAGAGACCTGCCTAGGGCTGTGGCTATACGCCCTGACGTCGAGACCTGAGATACCCACGGCGCTTTTTTTGAGCGCCAACCCATCGGTCACCGCGCCCCTACTCGTAGCGAAGCGACTCCACCGGGTCAAGCCGGGCAGCTCGGCGGGCTGGTAAGACACCGGAAAGGACACCAATCAGGGTTGTCAGGACTATCACGATGGATGAGGGAATGATTCCTGAGAAAATCAAGGTCGGAATGTCAATGTCGATACCGAGCGCTCCGGTTTGTCCGACAACGACTGCGACACTGATAATGACAACCGCGGCAAAGGTAAGCCCCCAGACTCCGCCTAAGAACCCTAAGAGCGCGGCCTCCACCGTGAAAATTCGCAATACATCTTTCCTGGTGGCGCCAATCGCTCGCATCACACCGATTTCTCGCGTGCGCTCTAGCGTCGCCATCAACATAGTGTTGATAACACCGATGGCGCTGACCAACAGCGAAATTCCACCGAGCGCCAGCAGGGCTGCACTGATCACCCGGGCGGCATCCAAATATTCGGCCAAAGAGTCGCGGCCGACCATGAACGTGAACTCTCCGCCCTCTGTTTCCAGGTCGGCCTGATTTTTCATATCGAACTGAGATATCAGCTCGGCACTGACGGGCTCCAATGCGTCTTCTGATTCGGCACGAATCCGAAGTGAATCGTACCCAGACTCGAGAATGTAGTTGTGGGTTTGAGCGACCACGCCGTCTTCGCACGGCGCATTAGGGGCACTAAACCCTTCGCAGGTTCCAATATCGCTGTAAGACGTTTGAGCATTCTGGTCGATGCCATAGGAAAGGGGGAACCGAAGGGTCTGTCGGCCCTCGTCGATTCCAATGACTAACGCTTCGATGTTCACTGCCGAGCAGGACATGGTCTCTACGTCACAGTTACTGGGCCGCTGATCGGGCCCAAAATAGTATGGGCTGGTGACCAGGGTGATGTTCTTCCCCACCAGCGACTCAGCATTGTCACCGGTGAGAGCTTCTGCAAGATCTTCGGAGACCACGACGACCGCTCCTTGATCAGCCTCAGTAAGATCCCGGCCGGCGACCATGAAGTTTTTGGTTGTTCCATTCGAACGTTCGGCAGTTGCACGAAAGGAAGTGGAATCCTTGTCGCCAAATTCGACTCGCTCGAAGTAATACATCTCAACCCTGGGGGAGACACTCTGAACTCCTGGGACTGCCTCAATCTTTTTCATCATGGCGTCATTGAGTGGGACATTGCCCTGGACAAAGACATCAATGCTGTAGAGAAGGCCGGTCTTTTCAAAGAAATCCGTGACGGTCCGATTTGCAGTAAATGTGATGGTGAGGACCGCAATCACTGCAAAAGAACCAATCACGATAGAAACCAGCGTGAGGCGGGTTCTGCCTTTTTGGCGTTTAAGGTTCCGGCGAGCCAGGGAGAGTTGATCTGAAAACTTCATGCCCTTTTCCTGTCCGTCACGGTGCCATCCACAATCTCGAGAATGCGCGGAGCTTTCTTGGCAACATCGGCATCGTGAGTGATCAGGATCAAGGTCATGTGTAGCTCGCGATTGAGTCTGGTGAGGTAATCAATCACGACCTGCCCGTTCGCCTGGTCTAAGTTTCCGGTGGGTTCATCGGCAATCATGATTGGGGGCCGATTGACAAGCGCACGGGCAATCGAGACCCTTTGTCGTTGGCCACCAGAGAGCTTGTTGGTGGGCTGGTCAGCCCTATCGCTCAGCCCAATCAACTCCAAGCACTCTTTTGCGCGCTCGAGTCGGGACGCTTTGTCCATCCCCGCAATAACCAGGGGAAGCAGAACGTTTTCTAACACCGTGGTGTGTGCTTGGAGGTTAAAGGATTGAAACACGAAGCCGATGGTGTGAGAGCGGTAATGCGAGAGCTCCCGGTCATTGGCTTGACTGAAGTCCAAGCCGCCCACGACAATCGAGCCTTCATTGGGCGTGTCTAGTCCACCAATCACGTTAGCAAGCGTTGACTTACCCGACCCCGAGGGGCCTTTGATGGCCACGAACTCGCCCTGGCGGATATTAAGGGTGAGATTTCTAAGGGCGTGGATTTTCTCATCACCCAGTTCAAATACCCGGGTGACGCCGGTGAGCGAAATATCTGCTGCGTCGACCCGCGTTGTCGCTGATGCAATCATGAGCAGAGCATAGCCCTAAGGGGGCCCATAAACCCTCGCCCGCGGTGATTGTTCTCAACGCCCAAAAGACGAGGGTCAGATCAAGCCCGGCCCAAAACTGCGCTCAGATCAGTGGTTCCTCGCTTGGAACGGATTGGTCACTCGAACTCGATTCCAGCGCTTATCTTTGACATTGCCCGCGCTATGGCTGACGAGTCGGAGGACTTAGACGAAGGCGGGCTGAATGACGCAGTGAAAGGTTTTCTCTCCCAGGCCGAGGATGATGACACCACCGTCATCTGGTGAGGTGTAGATCGTGTGCCATTCCACTTCTCTTCCCAGCGTGGGGAGCGCGTCAACCCTGGTGACGTCGAAGTTCAACCACTCTTCTGTCAGGTTGAGACGGTCGGCGACGGCTCGTGCTGGGTCGGCAACAGTCTCATTATTGCCTCCTCGCACGGTAAGTACGTCGATGTCTTGCGTGAAGTCTCATTCGAAGTAGGCCAGAGCGAGCGCCGCGCCTCCTACGATGCGGATTTGCGCGGTGTGACGGTGGGCTCGAAGTTCCTGGATGAGTTCCTGGAGCGCCTCAAGCAGGTCGGCGCGGGTGAGGGTGAGCTTCATAGCTAGACGCTTTTAAAGGTGTCTTCCCAAACGAGCACGCCCCGCCTGGCGAACTCAGGGGGGATGTCCGAAGCGGTAGGGAGGGGATCGGCGGGGTCAATTCCGAGACCACGGGGGCGGGAGAGAAAGAACCTCTCCTTGTCGACCCAGGTGGGGATGGGGATATTCTCTTCACTCAGTCGCCACGAAACGAGGCCAGCGAGCGCTGCATCCCACACTGGCGAGCCCGTTGATTCGGGTTCGCTCAGTCCAAGGACACCGCGAAGCAGGCCATGTTCGCTTATCAGGTTGTCATTGAGCTGAATGAGAGTTCTGATTGCTCCTTGTGTGTTTCCCTTCCCCAACTGCGCGCGAATAGCTCTCGCAGCTTCTGTGACATCTGCTGTGCGGATCGGCAGAGCAAACAGTCCATATCCTGTTGCCGCAAGCAACTTTTCCAGTGTGCTCACGCTGAGGTCGCGACCGCTTTCAATGGCCGAAATATTGCTCTGGTATACCTGGGCTTTCTGGGAAAGATCGGCCTGGGTCAGCGAACGGCTTTTTCGCGCGGAACGGATCAGTGTCGATGCTCTAGACATGGAAGTACCCTATCAAAAATATAGTGGTAAACATATATTAAGACAGGTCTATCCAGGGGCAAAGATTCTCGCCCCACTCGTGCCTCAGGCTGAGGGTGCCATTCGTGACGCAAGCCAACTCCCTCCAGCAACACCTAACACCGAGGCATCGAACTCATAATCCTTCGGTTACGGGGTTACGGGGTTACGGGGTTACGTCCCGTCCGCTCCACCAGGTAGTAATTCCGATGACCCAAACCTTTTAGCCCAAGCAAAACTGAGCGCTCAGTGAGGTGCTCACGAAGCCCTGTCAAATGTGCCCAGGAATTCTATAATCGTTGCCATTTCCGTGGGGAAAAGTAGGTTGCGCCAAACCAGACGCGAAGAACTCAAGCGTGTAACACCTCGAAAGTTTAGGGAAAAGCAATACGTGTGATTGTTTTCCTGTATTGTTTTGCGTGCGCCCAACAACTGAGGAGTGAACGCATGGATAGCAACATACTGACCAACCTTACGGATCCGGCAATTCTCTTTTTCGTCGTGGGGGTGTTAATTGGCTCGATTCGTTCAAACCTGGAAATCCCTGCCCCCGTGACAAAATTCCTGTCGCTCTATCTGTTGATGGCGATTGGCTTCAAGGGCGGTCAAGCACTGAGCCAAACGGGCCTCAGTGGTGAAGGTCTCAAGGTCGTAGGAGTTTCCTTATTGCTGGCCGTTGCCATGCCAGCCATTTTGTTTCCCGTTCTGCGCCGCAAAGTCAATCATTTTGACGCAGCCGCGATTGCGGCGACCTATGGATCAGTGAGCGCCGTTACCTTTGTGACTGCCGCACAGTTTCTCGTTAGCCAAGGTGACGCGGCGGGTGGGTATCTGACTGTTGCATTAGTCGTGATGGAGTCCCCCGCAATTATCATGGCCGTGCTCCTTGCAACCTATGTCCGCAGTCGAATGCCTGCGGAGGTTGAGAACATGGTCGGGGCGAATGGCGACAAAAACGTGACGAAGACGCCAACCACGGACGGTGAGCCAGTTGCCCGAAAAAAACTCTCCCTGAAGGCCGTACTCCATGAAGCTTTCACTGATGGCGCCCATTTGCTGCTTATTCTGAGCATGGTTGTGGGAACTTTTAGTGGCGCCGCAGGCGGGGAAGCAATGGCGCCATTTGTCACTGATCTCTTCAAAGGAGTGCTGGCGTTCTTCTTGCTCGACATGGGGCTACTCGTGGCTCGCCAATTGCGTCAAGTGCGCGATGTTGGACCGTTCCTGATTGGCTTTGGCCTTGTCGCTCCATTGGTTGGGGCTGGTTTGGCCTTGGGCATGAGCGCACTACTGGGTTTTAGTGTCGGTGACGCCACTTTGCTCGCGGTGCTTGCCGCTAGCGGTAGTTACATCGTGGTGCCCGCAGTGTTGCGCTACGCGATTCCTGAGGCCAGGCCGAGTCGGTATTTCACCATGTCATTGGCTGTCACGTTCCCGTTCAATATCATTGTGGGGATTCCGCTCTACTACTTTGCTGCGCAACTCTTGCTCGGCCCATAGCAGCGACTCTTGCCCGGTCACATCCCTCTGAACAGGAGTGGTAACCAGGCTTACGGGTTGCCCCACCGAAAAGTAATCTGCTAATCCGCCCCGTGTTGTAGGGCCAGTTTCTGCGAAAATCACCGCGGGTTTTTCGGGAGTGCACTTTTGAACATGGACTGCGGGATCGACAACATGGCGAAGCTCAGCCGTGAAGATCGCTGTGAAGCTCTACTGCGATGCCCCAACCTTCGGTGACGGTCCGTAGGTGTTCTCACCCGGGTGAGTATCGGAGACAGTGAAGACGAATAAGACGATGCCACCAGCGAGAGGAACGAATCCAATCAGCGCCCACCACCCACTTCTGCCGGTGTCGTGAAGTCGTCGAACAAGCACGGATAGCGCGGGCACGATTGTGGCCAATAACCAGATAAGACCGACGATACCTCCGCCCCCATTGGCGATAAAACGATCAATGTCATTACCCAGTAGGACAAAGTCAATGATCGCTGCCGCCAGGTTGGTGAGAAAGAGAAAGAGCGAAATAAACCAGTACTCGGATCGACGAGCTCGTCCTTTAAAGTTGGCGTAGTTGGCCCAAAACGACTTAACGGCTGTTCCAAAACCCATGAGGGGATCCTTCCTGCTCTGTGGGATAAACCTACCCCAGCGTTTGCTGAATAAGTTCGGCACTGGCTTCCGAATTGGTGAAAACGCGGTCCTGCGGCCACCCCCATTTGATTCGAGGTCAGACTCAATTCAGCCCTCTGGTCTCGCTCACATGGTGACAATGCGCCGTTGATTGGTGACGCAATGGGCGCGGATTGACTCCACATCGCCGGTTATCGCACATCACCCCCAGCCGCACCAACCCTCACCTGCTTACGGGCATCCGCGACGTCAGCCAACACCCTCCAACACCAGCGCATACCTTGGCACCGAACTCATCATCCGACGGTCACGGGTTCTCTTCCGGTCCGTCCACCGTGTGCACTACCGGGCCGAATTTTTCTATCGCGTTGATGGGTTCATATTCCTGCTGGGGGAGACCTAGAGGGCGAAGATCGACGCTGACGCCGTGGATGCTGCTCCGTCACGACGTGAGTCGGCGATAGGCCTGGCGGCGGTGCTCCGTATCGAGGACGAGCACAGGCAGCTCAGAGTCTGAGATGCTCGCAATGATTCAGTGCTCTCCGATCCGGTAGCTCCAGAAACCACTGCCTTTGCTGAATGACGTCCCCAGAAGTGGACGTGTCTGGCGCCACTCCCTAGTCTGGATAGATGAATCCCCGTCAATTTTCTGAACTCACCGCCCTCTACGTGAATTGCACGCTCAAGAAATCCCCGGAGTTGAGCCACACAGAAGGGTTGATGCGAAGAAGCCAAGCGTTGATGGAGTCACAGGGCGTGACCACGGAGATGTTTCGTCTCGTTGATCACCCGGTCGCACCCGGGGTGTATCCCGACATGCGCGAATACGGTTGGCAGGAGGATGCGTGGCCCGAGTTGTGGCCCAAGGTCGAAGCTGCGGACATCCTCATTGTTGGCACCCCTATATGGCTTGGTGAAAACTCCTCTCAGACTCGGGTGCTTATTGAGCGGCTCTATGCCATGAGTGGGCTGCAGAACACCAAAGGTCAGTACGTCTACTACGGCAAAGTTGCGGGGATGCTGATTACCGGAAATGAGGACGGCGTGAAGCATTCAGCGATGTCTACGCTTTACTCACTCCAACACATCGGGTATTCGATTCCCCCCGCTGCCGACGCGGGGTGGATTGGCGAAGCGGGACCAGGACCCAGCTACCTCGATGAGGGCTCTGGGGGTCCAGAAAACGACTTTACCAACCGCAATACGAGCTTTATGACATGGAATTTGATGCACTTGGCTGCTTTGCTGAAATCTCACGGCGGCTTCCCTGTGGAGGGCAATACTCAGGCTGCCTGGGATAGCGGGAACCAGTCCGGTTTTGGCTCAAATCCTGAATATCGCTAGCGAGCTCTGGGCGCTCCGAGCCCTTAAGGTCACAGCGGCTCGAGTAAGGAAAGGGCCGTGAGTGGGGGAGTGTCTGCCTTCTGGCTGAAAGCGGCACCGAGGCCATTCCTTGCGGCCGCACCGGACTTCTCCAGAGTTCCCACATCGAGGTCGGGACCACCGCCTCCTTCCACGGTGTTGCTCGGATGAACGTGGGACGTTTTTTGCAGGATCAGTCAGAGTGCCTGGAGCGACTTCGTCTTGCTCCCAGCAGAGACAGTGCACGGGTTGACCATAAAGCCCAGATGACGAGAAGGGGCTGAAAGAAAAGCCTGGCAAGTCTGGCCTGGTCTGTGTCCAGGCCAAACGCATCGATGCCTTCTACATACTGGTTAATGTTGCCCGGAAAAATTGCGATAAAAAACAAAGCGGTGGCAAGTCCAGCAAAAGGAACCAGTTTTCCCCACGATAGAAGGCTGAGACCCAGAAGAATTTCCACCACTCCCGAGGCCACAACGACAAAGTCGCTATCCAGCGGGAGCCAGACGGGGACTTGGGCTTGGAACTCGGCCCTCGAGAAGGTGAGGTGGCTGATGCCCGCGTAGGCGAGTGCGCCGCCCAGCAGGACTCGTGCGAGTAACCGAATGAGCTTCATCCCTTCATCGTATGCCTCATCGTTGGCGTGGGTCTCGAGGGATGAGAGTTTCTTCGCTTTGGACTTTCTTTCATTGTGTCTTCAAGGAAAGGGAACCTGAACATGCCTCGCGTGGTCTGCGGCGCCCCCACTTCCGCGGTAGCGTTGATAAAAAGTCACCTCGTGTGACATCGCTGATGGTTCGATTGGGGCCTCACACAGAAAGAAGGACTCTCATGGGTTTTCTCGCATTTCTTCTTCTCGGACTGCTGGCGGGTGCACTTGCCAAACTGATTCTTCCCGGCACACACGGTGGCGGCTGGTTTGCCACCCTCATCATCGGTGTCATCGGTGCGGTGGTGGGAGGCTGGCTTGGCGGGCTCATCTTTGGGGCTTCCCTGCAGAACTTCTTCTCTATTGAAACCTGGGCGCTTGCCGTTGGCGGCTCCCTGGTGGTCCTGCTCATTTACGGGGCAATCGTCGGTCGGAAGTCCTGAGCTCTGTCATCTGGTGCAGAGGCACCGATGGTTCCATAGTGCTATTACCAACGAAAGGAAAATTCATATGAGTGATCATGACAAAAGAGACAACGCAGCAGAAGAGATGATTGGCAAAGCTAAAGAAGCGGCCGGTCACGCCGTCGGGAACGAGGACCTCGAAGACGAAGGAAAGTCTGACCAGATGAAGTCCAACTTGAAGCAGGCTGGCGAAAACATCAAAGACGCCTTCAAATAGACACCCCGTCCCCTCTGCACCACACGGTGGTGGGTGTCGGCTCGTTCACACGGTCTGACACCCGCCACTTTTTTATCCCAGGAACCTTGACCTATTGCCCGTATCGCTTGGGATGACGCCCGGTACGACGCTCGGGATTGTGCCCCCGGGTCAACCCCAGTCCGGGAGGATTTTCGTCCTCCCTTGGGGGCGAGCGCATAGGATTTGTTCGGGTAACCCATAGCGCAGAGTCTGGGTGCGGGCCGCCCGGGGCATGACAAGAGGGGGGTAGCGGTGAAGAAAACAGTGCTCGCCGTCAGTGCACTGATTGTTGATGCCGATGACCGTGTTCTTTTGATTTTGCGCGGGCATCAGCCCGCGCAGGGTTTGTGGTCTGTGCCAGGCGGCAGCGTGGAGGTAGGCGAGAACTTGGAAGAAGCGCTCGTTCGAGAGATTGCCGAAGAAACTGCGCTACACGTGGTGGTGGGAAAAAAAGTCTGGGTCGCCACCGTTGAGCTTTCGGCAGAAGCCGACTATGAAATCCATTGCTTTGCCTGCTCTGTCATAGGTGGGGAGCTGATGGCAGGCGATGACGCTGCCGCTGCACGATTTGTCGGGTGGCAGGACTACGACAACCTGGAGACCACACCGCAGCTCACGGCGCTGCTGGCCAAGGCGGGATGGCCCAGAGGATCTGGGGAATCAGGCGGTCCGCTCCGCGTTTAATGCCTCTGCCATGAGTCATTCTGTGGTGTGGGCTCATTTTCTTTCGCTCTGTCGGGGGGCCGAGGAGCCGGCGTGTGCCTTGCTCAGGCACCGCTTTCACGTTTTTCACAGAGCGAGATATCTCTAGGGGGTATTCACGAGTGAAAGGACGCCATTGCGGCCTCCGTGATGACCACCACAGTGTTTCGGGCATTCCCCCGTGCTACTGGGGGAATCTCCGTGGGATGGCGGGATCCCGAGCGCGCGGGTGAGTGCGTGAGGGGTGCCCAGGCTGACCGACTTTTCTTTCGAGAGACGCGACCAAGGGCCGCACCCCGCTGTGTTCTGCACTACTTTCCCTGCCCGAGCTTCCCCTGCCCCGAGCTTCCCCTGCCGGCAGGTTGCTTTGCACACCAACACCTGACCGTGAAGGCACCAGTGCATCAGGGCGTCAGGCTCGATCGAGGCTAAACCCTACTGGCGAGCACCTTGTCGATTCTTCGTCCATCCATATCCACCACTTCGAGTTGCCACGATTCCCACACCACAGTGTCCCCCGTTGCGGGGAGCTTGCCCAGAAGCAAAAGAATGAGACCGCTCAGGGTGTGATAGCGCCATCTTTTTTCTTCGGGAACGGTGTCTAAGCCCAGACAATCTTTGAGTTCGGGAATGCCGAGCGATCCTTCAAGAAGCCAGGAGCCATCTTCTCTTTGAACCGCATCAACGTCACGTTCGTCATCGCCCATGTCCCCCACCAACGAATCGAGGATGTCTTGGAGGGTGACAAGGCCTTCCAAGCCGCCATGTTCGTTGATGATAAAAGCAATCTGTTTCCTCGAGAGCCGAAATTCGTCGAGTAGATCCATTCCGGTGAGGGTTTCGGGGAGAAACAGAGCAGATTCGAGATTATCCACCAAGCTCAAAGTCCCCCCTCGGGCAACGGAACCGAGAGCCGCTTTGGCACTGAGCACGCCGACAATGTTTTCTAGCCCGCCCTCACACACAGGAATTTTCGAGTGCGGAGATTCGGCTATGACATCCAGGTTGGCTTCTTGGGGGGAGGCAAGGTCGACAAAGATGATGTCGGAGCGCGGCACCATCAATGAGCCAACCCTGCGTTCGTCGAGGCGGAACACATTGCGCACAATGTCTCGCTCTTGGGCCTCAATAAGGCCCGCGAGCGAACCCTCTTCCAGAATGGCGTGAATTTCTTCTTCCGT
>Ga0105055_10010926_pt1 | contig 11274 bp, 7 predicted proteins | sample BON03_FD_78090 | JGI IMG/M metagenome (GOLD analysis project Ga0105055, IMG submission 78090) | Freshwater microbial communities from Lake Bonney liftoff mats and glacier meltwater in Antarctica - BON-03 | ecosystem: Environmental > Aquatic > Freshwater > Ice > Glacier meltwater | place: Lake... | reverse complement strand
GCACCGTTTGCACCATCCCATCTGGTAAGTCGCAGTGCGTCGAAGGTGGTGTCATATTCGCAGCTTAGTGGTCGGGGCAGTGCGCATTTAAGCTCTCCATCTTCGACACCGCGCGATTTTTGACGTCAGGTTTTGATTTTTTTTTTCGAAAGAAAAAAAAATTTAAAGGAAAAAGCAGTTAGTTCAAGATCTCATCCGGCCTCCTAGCATATACATACACATGTGTACTTTGAACACATGTGCGAATACATATATGCCGAGATTTAGTAGGATTCTTCGGGCCCTCCAGGTGTCTCATCACTACACCTGGGCTCACAGCCAACTACCCCATCTGTGCAGTGTGTGTTTGTGCGTGCGTATACACCCACATACACCCACATACACTCCCACCCGCGTTAGAAATGGAGAAGACACAGACAACACCCCTATCTCTCCTTCTGTCAGAAATAACCCCCCACGCCAAGCAACAAATGCTCTCATAGACTAGCTGAACCCTCCCACCCTCGTTCCCAAACGCTGAATGAACAAACTGCACATACATGGGCGCATATGCACATCCTGTAGCGAGCGTGTACGCAAATGTGTACGCTGATGTCACAACACCTGTTTATCGTAAACGCCTGCACATGCATGATGCTCAGAACACCTGTCTAAATGCATGCATACTCTCCGCAACAAATGCACATGCACTCATGCATGCGCGCCTATGCAACGGTGCAGAAACTTCTTTACCATAGAAAGTATTGCGAACTTATCTTGAGTCTTGCGCGAGCATCGTGCAGGCTGTTGTTTGCTGCCAGCCCTGCTGCTATCTTGACGAAATCAGTCGCCCGACGCTGATCGCTCCAGAAACCCGTCCAAATCCACGCTAGCTCATGACACGGTCGCCGCTGCGGTGTCGCATGAGCATCTTTCGATCATCCGCGTTGGTGCAGGCCTTATCCACTTTGTTTATTGTTCGCACTCGAAACGTGGCCACGGGGCTCGCTTCATCAAGGATTCTATTTACACCATCTTTTCGCGCGACTTAGGACCTACCCAAGGTGTGTCTTAGGAGGTCCTACCTAGCCCAGAACAAAATCAATTTCAGGGTCCGAAAATTGTCACGGCCCACACGCGGCCACAAAATCTGAAATTAGCGGTCACACATGTTCAAATCATTATGTATCACTCAACTCTCGTACAAACGAATATTTCACTTTTACTGAGCTTCCGCGATCAAACGGTCTTCGAAAAGTCCTTGAACTATCTGATCAAAGACCCATCCTGATCCAGATTCCACACAGAAAAGGAAACAGAGGCAACGACATGAACAGAGCTCACTTAAAGGTCTGTTTTGCTGGATTTCATTCATTCCGAACCATTTCCTTGAAAGCAGAAACAAAAAGAGGGTTGTACCAATCACATTTGAATTTGTAACATTTGTGACCAAAATATGACCAAATCTGTTTTGCTAAAAGAAACTAAAACAAATCCAGAACAGAGGTCAAAAAATTCGAAATTGTGATATTTTGTGACCGCCACGAATGTCACAAATGGTCACACATTGAGTGTGACTGGTACAAAATCCGTCTCTGTTTCTGTTTGGAATCCGGTTCAGAACGACCCTTAAACTCGAAGAGAGAAAGGGAAAAAGACAGGAGCTAGCGACATAGTAAAAGCGGAGAGTACTGGAAAGAATCCCAGGGCAACTGGAGGCCTCGTTTCTTACATACCAGTGTCATCTGGTTAACCCATGGAGTAATGAACAGCCTGGATACCCTACGAAGTGCGGATTGTGTTAGAACGAGCGGGAAGTCATGCCTGAGTAACCAACTTGAAGTGGAGACGCAGGATGAGAATCTGACAACGGTGGCACACTACCTAAAACTGCCGGTGGGGAGAAAAAGTAAAATACCGCATGAAATGCACACGAGGCTCGTACTTGGGTTGTCTGCGGGGACATAACAATTATGATGAAATCTGGAGATATTTTTGTCTCTGGATTTTGGCTCCGGGAATCGAACCCGGTGCGCCTGACCCTGCGTTGATATAATAACCGGTAGGTCATAATGTCATCTAATTGCGCCTGACCCGGCGTTGATATACTAACCAGTAGACTATAGTGTCATCTAATTAGATGACACTATAGCCTACCGGTTCGTATATCAACGAAGGGTCAGGCGCCCAGGGTTCGATTCCCGGAGCCAAAATCCAGAGACAAAAATATCTCCAGTTTTCATCACTTTACGAGCAATAACAAACGAAATCTTCATTCATGTCGTCATTTTCCTACAAGGCTGCGATGGCATCTTCCATGAGGGCGCGTGGGAACAAATTGTTCTCAGTTCGACGGCAACTGAGCCAAGCCTATGCAGCGAGGCGACCAGCTGGCGTGTGGTCATGCGGGTGCTTCGGGCAGCCATTGCTCCCGCGTGTTTCGAAGTGGAACGATTTCTGGCCTTGATATGCTTGCTGCCACTGGCACTGCTGAGCAGTGCAGGGCGGAGAGCAGCTACGGATGATATGGTATTCCCTGGAGAGAACACGATATGATCCTTTAGAAAAAGACAGAGGCATGGGATGAGCGCGAACGCCCTCCCTCACTCGCTTTATGCTGTTGGAAAAAATGTGCTTGGGCGATGGTCGCCGCCATCTCATCAGGAAATTACATGTTTTTATATATGTCTTACAAACGACATTGTATTACATATTATTCTTAAACGATATAAATCTGTTTACAAAAATTGTATGACATTTATGTGTCACAAATTTTGACAATTGTATCGTTTAATTTCTTTTCTTATCAAACATAAAACTACATTGTTTGTATTATTTACATGTCTTCATATTTTTGAACCACATAATTATGTTTCAATTTGTCAATATTTTATATTACTTGATAGATTCAACAACATAACATATCGTATGATCATCACTGATGATGATATTCTCATTGTAAATTCTTCATCTTTCAGGCGAAGATCATTTCCAACGTCACATCTCACCACTTGATTTCAAATACCATTTCTGTTTACAAGTCTGTCACATTTTCATGTTATAAACTACTCACAGATAGTAGAAACCAGTCTCACGGTGTGTATATTTTCTCAGATTCTTTCAACACGCCTAAGGTCACAGGTGGTATTTGTGAGGCGAGTTGTTAAAGATGGAAACATTTATTACACCATAATATTTTCATTTGTCTACCCTGCAACCGTACTCGGAACATTTTGGCGAGGCTGTTTACTCAAGTCGGACATGAGTCCAGGCGACTTGGCGAGTAGTTGTAGAGGAAGACTGTCAATATACCTGTCATAATTAATAAGTTCATCTCCACAAATAAGTGTTGGTTTAGCATGTTTTTAGGTACCAAATAAAAAATTAATTTGTGCAGTAATTACACGACCAGTTGATGAATATTCATGATACAAGATGTTAAAATATTTTTGATACAAAACGTCAAAAAATTTTGTTTGTATTTTGACCACCCTAACTTCTTAGGGGAGGTAACACAAATATTGAATATAGCCACGTGTCAAAGAAATTCGATATTTTGCGATTTTTCATTTCCAGTGCCATGGAAGTGTTGCAGTATGTGATGGTTTCTGAGAGCTGGTTTGTCTTGGTTGTCTGTGTTTGGTGCGCCTGTTAAATTATGTGCCAGGCAGTGTAGTGTGTACACCAAACTGATCCTCCCCTCGTTTTTTCGTTTCATTGTGCAGTTTTGCTCTTTGATGATCATGATGCGTGCAGTGTCAAACATGAGGCTGCTGTTGGAGGCGGGTGGGCGTTCGCTGTTTGTGTTCTGTGCGCGTGGTGCATGAGGGGCAAGACGCGTGCATGCAAAATTTCAAAACATCCATTCAATTTTTCATTGTCGTCATGGGTGTGTGTGTATGTTCTGTTCTGGCAGGAAATGACAAGTGCTCACAATGAGGCCGTGGTGCATAGAAGTGTAGAGGGCATGCCCAAAGGATCTGCGCACCCCTCGACAGCAAAAAATACAAAAACCTTGGGAGTGACACTTGACCAACTTGGTTCTTGACACTCGAGTACATGTGATCGGTTATTCTCGCAGGGAAGACGACACGAACGAATGGCCTTCATCGAGGATGATCAATTCTTGGCTTTCCTGTTCCTGTTGTATCAGACGCGATCAATCTAAACAAAAGGGCCCTCTATACATTGTTTAACGTGTGTGTTCCAGCAATATTGTGTGTCATTCAGCTGTCAATTACAGAGGGCGAGTTTTGTGATGAAATGTTGAAACTACCATTAAACAACGCAGCTAATTTTTGTCATTTCAACATTGTATTATATGTGTCGATCCGGTTTTTGGATGTCCTTTCATGTAATTTATGATTTATATGGGTCCCACACGAGCCACGTCGAGACCGACCGCATAATTCAGGATCAGTATATAGTCAGATTCTTCTCCTTTAGGTGTACATGTTTTTTTTAGGTGGCACACGTCATGTTTGTGAGAAAGATCAGCGCAACCGTACGCACTGTCAAAGGATCTATGCGTGTGAGGAACCATGCCCCGCAGCCTCGCGCCCTTTTGCACCAAGAACATTATTGCATCATTCAAGCACCTTTGTAACATTATGATGTCCCTGAAGACTTTCACTAACATACATATACTGTCAAGCGACAAACACTAATCACAATGATGCAGAGCAGACAAAATAGTCTACAACAACTCACATTAGCACGTAGGTCATTACAGCGCCCAATACGTGCCCCATCATGCCAGACATTCATAGGTGCATGAGGTAGTCTAGACAGATTTGTTTTATTTCAGGCTTTCTGGCCAAAATCTGGGAATGACAAGGCAGTTTTCTTGGGTGGGTGCGAAAAAAAATCGCGCAAAGCGCGATTTTGAGGAGTAATAAAATCTAAAAAATAATCACGTTAGTAGCGTGTTGGAGACAGCATTTTGGGGTGTATTTTGTATGATTTATTTGGTGTTTTCATCCTCATCAAGGTCTCGACTTCACCTGTCACACCTGGATTCCCAGTGCTTGTATCTTGGTGAGCACATCCTACGATGCACTCAAATCGCAAACATGTGAAAAACGATCGCCAAAACTTACCATGACACAACACAACAAGCAACAAGAAAAACCATGTAAAAGAAGCGGTTTTTTTGAAAAATAAAACCAATAACTAAAACAGCGGTCTTCAAATGGATCGGCATCCCATGTTTATGCGTTAGGCCAAACCATCATTCTCCATCTTGAGTGCTCTTGCGACTTTGGCTTTGTGACGTTTACTCGTGAAACAAAGCAATTCGAGCAGCTTGACGTCGAGTGTACCACCTTGATCATCTGCCATAGTAATCACAGCGTTGGGTTCCAAATGTTCTTTAAAGACTGGGAATGGCGTCACAATCTTTGACAATCGCAGTTTTGTTGTTGTCATCGAGCACTTTTGTATAACGCGATCAAGCAATGGCTGTTGGTTGTGTTTAAATCCGTCCAGGTCGGGGCGATTGGCACCGTGTTTTCGGGCCACCATACAATCACCGAAGTAGTCTTCTCCCATCCAGTGACGCACTATGCCAGTCAAAAGATTATGGAAGGCATCTATTTGTGACTGGGGTGCCGATCCCCCAACATGACAGTTTTGACATACAGTCTCTGCCTCATCACGGTAAGATTCTTGTGTCAAAGTCCACAAAGAGCCCCAATTCTTGCCTTCAGAATGCGCAATTTTCTGAGCACATGCTTCAATTCCTTCAGTCCGTTTCTTGGCCGTTCCTAGACGAGACGCCGCCCCCCTGTGCTCGCACATGGTCGCTGACACCATCTCTGCTCGCACCGCCTTGTCAAACAACTCCCACTCGACCCCCCTTGTTGGAGAAAAAGCATTGGCGTGGGCCTCCGCGCCCAGATGCCCAAGCTCGCTCCTGGCCGCTGACACCATCTCTGCTCGCCCCGCATTGTCAAGCAACTCCCACTCGACCCCCCTTGAGAGAGACAAAGCCATGGCGGGGTGCTGCGCGACCAGATGCCCGAGCTCGCTCATGCCGCTGACACCGTTTCTGCTCGACCCGCCAGATCCAACGACCCCCACTCGACCCCCCTTTTCAACGCCAAAGCCTTGGCAAGGTGCTCCGAGCCCATGTGCCCCATCATAATTGAGGCTGCAGACTTGAAGTTTTGTGTTTGCTCGTCAGACAGTATATCCCATGCCTCGAATCTAGCTGCTTCCGCCAACATCATGCCGCCGGTGATGCGACTTGCTCGGCCCATGATGACGCGTGCCAGTTGTGCTTGGGCAATCTTCTCCGGTTCCGAATAGAATGCAGTCTTCATGACAATGATTTCTCCGCCACCTGAAGCTAGGGAGAGTGCCTGTGTTTGTTGGTGTAGGTAGGGTCACTCTCGAGTCTGTCTTAAGATGTGTCATGTGACCCTTATGACGTGTTTAGATTTTTTTGGTTGACATAAACCCCCATTACGCAATGCACTACCGGAATGTTAGGTACGGGCAAGAGGCAAGTTGGTTAGTCAGGGTCCGAAAGCCAAATAAATGTCAAGAAATAACAGCGATATCTCGAATCCAAAGAAGATTTTGACCACATAGAGTTTCCAACAAACTCATTGGACTATTTCATGCGAAGAAATAAGAGTAACTCCGATCAATCACATGATTAGTACTCTCTCTTAGTACACACCGTCCAGGTTGCCGACGACTGCTCTATCAAACGTGGCCCCGTGGTCCAGAATCGGTTGCCCATGTAGAAGTTCATTTGGGAGTCAATTTTTTTTTTGGATATTATTTTTGCACTTTTCACAACGCTGCCACCAGGGAAAGTGGATCCGCCTCGCGACATTCGGGGGAGCCGCTGCTCGCCACATACAGTCAGTCGGTCAGAGCCCACACGGATCAGTAATAAGGAACAACCCATTTTCCTCATGATTTTTGCTGGTTGAGTCAGCAACCAAAAAAAATCGGGTCGAGCCTGGAGAAACAAAAGGAAGAAAAAGAGAATGAGTGCAATGTGTAGCGCAGAAAGTGTGATGTCAAACAAACCCAAATGGATGTGGTAGAAATTCTATGACTTCCAACACAGAAAAAGCATATCTATTGCGAGATGCAAATTGATTGGGTGGCAGTGTTTACTTGTGTGCATTTGATGCAATGCCGTGTCAAAAACACGGACATTCTGGTGATCTCGCAGGAATCGCCGTAGCTGTTTTCTGTTGCCACCCTCCGAATGTTGTGAAGGGTAGTATTGGTCGCTTGGCGTCGGAAAGAACCTGCACACGCACGACCCAGCAAATTCATCAATCACGTGATGACTGTTATCGTGTGATGATGATTGGTCTCGTAAACTGATCAGCCACCTCAATAGTAACTTAAACTCACTAGCACCTCAAACTCTACCTCAAACTCTCATTAAAAACAAACCGGTGGCGGGTAGTGTCAGTTTTGCACTCACACTCAACGAAAATGTTAACATCATGAAACGCACAGGCATTCAATTACTGATAGGTGGGTGGGCTTGTGAGACATGTATGATTACCGATGCACGTGCTTGCTGGATAAACGAAAGAAGTGTGAAGCGAGAATCCCTCAACGCCTCCTGAATGTCTGGTGGCATACTGCTGAAAATTTGTGGTATCTGCACTTGCTTGTCGTTCTCATCCCATACTGCGTAGTCAAACATAAAAAGGGAGCACATCAAATCATTTTTTAAACTTGAACGTACGGTGTGCGTGGTGATGAGTCAGGACAGAAGCATTCATGACACTCTCACCTGGGGTTCTGCACATCTGATCAACCAAGGCGGTATTGATGGGAACCCCCCCCTAGGATAATATGCCCTCTAGCACAAGCCCTAGCGTTTCTTGCGGGAACCCCATGTGCCAATTCTGGCATGTCTGGAGGCAAATACTGGGAAACATTGATGAATAACACAGGTTCAGGAACACATTTCAACGTTTTGTAACACACAGATGCTGGCTAGCACTGCAACACATAACAAAACTACCACAGAGTTTCGTGTATGTAATTCAACACTTTCCTGGCCATAGATAGGGACAGTACGATCCACCCATTATGCACACGTTATCCAAAGCGTTTATCAGCATGTGGACGTCGACCGTTGGCATTCTGTCGCCTGTCGTATACTTTTATGTAAATGTGTGTGTTGGTGGCGAATTTATCTGAATGTTCAGTAAATGTACCTGAATGCACCAAGAATCACATCAGCGAATTTAAAAAATGCCCTGAAAAATCACCCCAGCGAATCGTGTACGTGACAAAGAATTGGCAAATAACAAGGCGAGATACACACTGAAGGCATACTCAACATCGTATAAAACGCACACGCAACGTGTCATGAGGTTTTCCTGCTCCCCAGCAGGCAATCAAAGTGGCCGTAACATATGTTGCCAACGGAGGACTTCAATCTGTCGATTAGTTCCTTGTAACTCTTAGTGATTTGTTTAAAACTATCTTTGGTACCCGTCTGGTGCATAGTATCCGATTTCTCCTCCTTGCGGGCCTGGCCTGCGAGAATTTTCATTCCAGCTACGAAGCCCTTGAGATGAGACCCAGTGTAATCTTGTTCGAGGTGTTGATGGATGCGTACTTTCAAAAGTTCCATGACTTTCTCTTGGGCTGGAGAGACGTGTGCAAACGGATCGTATACCACCGTGGGAGGCGAGCTTCTCCACCTTGCACGCGAGTGCCGCTTGGTTCGCGTGATGCGTATGCAATGATTTTCATCCGAGTCCCGTAGGTATTAGTATCAAAGTGCGTTGACCTCACATCACGGGCCCCAGGGGTGAAGGGTGCATTTCGGTACCATAAATTCGATTTTTTCTGATTTATTACAGGGTGATGGCCGGTTTTTTTGGCAAGTCCGAGTCATGGACTCTTGGTGCTGGTTCCTTCGTAGGGGCGTACACAACAGAACAAGAACACTCGCCCTCGTCAGCAAAATCCTCGCACGAACACCTGCCGTCTTCCTCCGCATCGCACACACATTGCAAGGATTGAGAAGGTGCATTTTTCCCCCTCGATGACCCCTCATCCATTTTCTCTCTCTCCCCATTCTCTTTCCCTTCCGCCTCCCCTCCCCATGCACTTTTTCCACCCCAAGGAATCCGCACTCGTGCAGCGTGTCACTGCATCTAGGGCAAATATTATGGCATTGTGTGGGGTGTCTGTGGCACAGGAAGGTTGTTCCTTGGCCACTGTCGACCAAGATGCAGCAGGCTCTAACAAGGCAGGAGGACCATCCATACGCCAATATGTCAAGAGTACACCGAACAGCAGCGCAAAAAAAAATGCACTGTTCCCTTGCCGCTTCTCCCCCCTTTGCTTCCCTTTTCTCTCTTTTTCTTTCTTCTCTCTCTCTCTTTCTGTCTTTCTTTCTCTTCCTTCCCCCTCACCGTCGGGTCACGACTGAGAGTCGCCCCAACACAGAAAAACTGCCGACTTGGGCAGTTTGTCGAAGTCGACATAGATTTTTCTGAAAAACATAGCGCCCTTTTCTCTTCCTCCTTTTCTTTCCCTTCCCTCCTTCTTCTCCTTCCTCTCCCCCCTTTGCTTCCCTTCTCTCTCTTTTTCTTTCTTCTCTCTCTCTCTTTCTGTCTTTCTTTCTCTTCCCCCTCACCGTTGGGTCACGACTGAGAGTCCCTGGTATCAACAGGCGTGCCTTCTGTACTCACGCCCGTCGATATTCGTCATGTGCAAATCCTGGATCGCGCAGGAATGTTGCGAGCTCTGGACTTGACCTCAGACGACTTAGGGAGGGGGAAGATCTTTAGGAAGATATGTCACCACGCCCACAACCCCACCGCGCACGCTGCGGCCATGTCTCCATGTATGTGCCTTTGCTTGCAATTTTTTTCCTGGAGTGGCCCACCAATTTTTTTTGTCAACACGATTCGCCAAGTAACCTGGTCGAGTCCCAGAACCCTCCCCGCAAGGGGGGTTTCCTGCGATCAATTTCTGGTCTCCTCTTTTCGTGAACGGGCTGTACCGGCGTGAGACATGCCAGTGTCACCAGTATTTACATATTATTAACTTGCTGACTTGTTTTACAAGCCTATCCGTGGCTCTGTACTGTCCCTTTCATGAAAACATAAAATGCGCCGCGCAATAGGACCAATCCAGAGCCACGGGTCTAAACGTGTTTTTCTGTCTCCCCCATTTCGGGAGACGTGGGGCTTGTTGGGCTGGTACAAAAAAACAAAAAATTAATTTGAAACACTGCGATGTTCCATCTTTTCAACTCACAGCTCGAACAGTCGTCGAACCGCAAAATTTGGAAATTGTCCAAAACGTCCATGCAGGGAAGGGAAGGAACAGAGTTGGCCGAGTAAGATGACTTGTGTGGGTGTGCACCTGTCGTTCTCTGTCCGGTGCCAGCTTCATTGCGGTGATATGTGTGCGGTTGTTGAAGTTTATTGCTGTGCGCCACCATTTTCATTGTTTTGTTGCCCTCATCCCTCTTTGTGATTCCACTCACTGTGTCTCAATGTACTCCAAGTCTTGCACGACAGTGCTATGACCTGTGACAAACACCCGCTCATCATCTCTCACGAGCCTCCGCCGGCGCACGCCCGCGTCAGAATAGATGCCACGCGCAGGTTTCAGAAATTTCAAATGTTTGAATTGAAGTGGCCTCCAGCGCCGAGGCGCCGCCTTGCCGCAAGGTGGCGAACCCTTGCATCATGATGGAAGATGATGATTTCGCGATGGGAAAATCACGAGATTTCCCATCAAGTTATGCTAAGATATGGTACAAATATTTAAATGTTTACTTTGAATTGTCAACGCAAAAACAATTCTGTGCTGATCCAATCGCCGATTTTCAGTGAATACGTTTAGACCCAGAGCAGTAAGACAAGAGTCCAAGACAAAGCAAAAGCTCCCAAGAGCGACAAAGCATAGTCAAGACAATGGCATGCCTCGACGGCACCAATGCAATGCAATTACATGCATTACATTGCATGCAATGCAATGCCTCCACGGAGCGATGCAATGCAATGCCATGCCTCTACGGCACCAATAACAGTATAAAAAACGTCCATGTCATTTGATGAGTAGACAACAAATCTGCTAACTAGTGTAGAAGCTCTCCATATGGCTATCGACCTAGAGCTTGGACACACATGTATATGAATATATGTATATAAATATGTATAAATATATATATATATATATATATACATATTTACATATATGTATATATGTATACAGATATATATATGTACATATATATATATATATATATATATATATGTATATATATATATATATATATAT
>Ga0105055_10010923_pt1 | contig 11277 bp, 7 predicted proteins | sample BON03_FD_78090 | JGI IMG/M metagenome (GOLD analysis project Ga0105055, IMG submission 78090) | Freshwater microbial communities from Lake Bonney liftoff mats and glacier meltwater in Antarctica - BON-03 | ecosystem: Environmental > Aquatic > Freshwater > Ice > Glacier meltwater | place: Lake... | reverse complement strand
GCTGTCGTCCCGCCCTGTGCCAGCACAATCTCTGCCTCACGCAGCTTGCCGATAATCTCTTCCGGCGTGTGTTTCTTGAATGGCATTGGTCTTTCCCTTCCGTGTCCAAAATAACATAGATTTTGGACCACCTAAAAGGGGGCAGATCAATACAGACTTGCCCGGCATTGGTGAAGCTAGACCAGAAAAGCTGCTCGGCTACTTTGCTTACATTCGCATCTGGCAGTACGATGGATGCATCATTACCGCCCAGTTCCAGCGTGATGCGCTTGAGGTCCTTCGACGCTCCTTCCATAATTTTTTTGCCCGTCGCGGTCGATCCAGTGAAGGTAATCTTGTCGATATCGCCGTGAGCGGTAATCATCAGGCCAAGCGCATCTTCACCCGTGATGATATTGACCACCCCGGCAGGTACAGCATCCTTGATCAATTCCGCCAAACGCAACGTAGTAAGCGGCGTTGCTCGCTATCCTCGGCAACCTCGTCATCGAGATCAAATGTGGATTGTGCAGCAGCCATCATCGATGCGCCGATAATTTCCTGTGTTGCCTCCGCATGCGGCTTGCCCTGTTCGCTTGTCAGCAGGCGAATCAATTCGTCCGAATTTTCCTCAATAATTGCGGAGATTCTCTGGATCGCGGCACGGCGATCTTTAATCGGTGTTCTTGACCATGTTTTGAAAGCAGCCCGCGCAGCCGCCACGGCTGTATCCAGCTCAGCGCTGCCGCATGCAGGTACTTGCCCGATCACTTTTTCATTTGCCGGATTTACGACATCAATCCACTGGCCATTGTCGAACATCTCGCCATTAATAAGATTTGTATATTGGGCTACCATTATTGTTTCCGTCAGATTGAATAAGCAGTGAAAATTTGCAATTTCTTGGAATTTGCGAACTGGCGAAATGTAGTCAACTTTGATCGAGGCCAGGTACAAAAACCACTCGGCCCACGATCGATCGATCGCGTAATTCCTCGATTGCCTTGGGCGCCGCGCTTAATGGTCGTATTTCGACATGAGATTTGATGTGCCCATCCGCAGCAAGAGCGAGCAACTCTTTCAATTGCTGACGCGTCGCCACACCTTGTGAGACGAAAGTGATCCCTTTGAAGATCGCAATTGGCATCGACAGCGGCGTTTCGCCTGCCGGAACGGCACATAGCGAGATCGTTCCGCCAAATGCGACAATTGCCAAGGCAAGCTGATGGGCCGCGTCTGATGGCGCGGTTACTATCACGAAATCGAGTTCGAGATAGGCAATGGCGGCGATATCTGTGTCATCGGAAATGATGAACGCGCCGTCAGCGCCCAATTCCATCGCCAATTCGGTCTTAGCTGCGTCGAGGTCCATGGCGTATGTCTTGGCCCCCATCACCTTTCCTAATTGAATTGCATAGAGGCCTTGCCCCCCAACACCAATGACGCCAACATTTGTCCCAACGCCTACACCCGCATCTCGCATAGCGCCATAAACGGTCATGCCCGCGCAGACCAGCGGTGCAGCTTGCGCTGGCGCTATTCCATCAGGCACAGCGACGATGTAATCTGCCAAAGCGACCACAAAATCTGCGTGAGAGCCATCATGCGACATGCCTAGAGCAGTAGCTTGCGAGCAGTGATTTTCGTGACCGGTCCTGCACTTCTTGCACTTGCCACAAGAAGAACGGAGAAATGGGGCCGCAACACGGTCTCCAACGACGAAGTCGCTAACTCCGGGACCTACGGCTTCAACGATGCCAATGGCCTCGTGGCCGAGCGTGAGGTCGCGCTTTATCTGTTCATCAAGAACAGCCCAGTCGCCATCGCAGATATGGACGTCTGTGTAGCAAAGACCTGAAGCTTCAACCTTGATCAAAACTTCGCCAGCGCTCGGCTGAGGCTTTTCCACCTCTTGAACCGTAACGGTTCCATTAGGCTCTGACAGTTTCACCGCTTTCATAACTTTCCCTTCACTTGGTTTCAGGAACAAAATTGTGTCCATAGCAACCTGCATACCCCTAGGCGGCGGCTCGCGTAAAATAGGATAGCCTCATAATCTTACGCCCAAGCTCATGCGTTGACATCCCTTTGCATAAAGCCTCAGCTGGAAAAGAACCCAACCTTTCGTATAGGCTTGAGATGTATGTCCAATGATAGAAAATCGACATTGTTGGAGAGAGCGTCACTAAGTGATGGAGGTTGTGTGCCCGATAAAGTTGCAAAGGACCGGAAGCGGGGACTGATTCAAACGAAATTCACTCCCGTTCGAGTTGGAGATCAATTCATCCATCGTGACCGCCTGCTTCGCGCTGCTCTAAAAGCCTCTGCTGATGTCCAAGTCATTACCATCGTTGGAGCCGCCGGCTCGGGCAAGTCGATCTTAATGGGCCATTTGTTCGCAGAGCTGCACAACGAAGCAGCTACTTGCTGGGTCAGCCTTGACGCAGACGACAATAATCTAAACTCTTTTCTAGCTTACTTTACCGCCGCGCTTGCCGAAATTGATCCGGCGCTCGGCTTGCGCGCCTCCGGAATGATCAATGCAGATTTGAATTACAATGTTGAGGCTGCATTTTGCAGCTTGCGCGAAGATATCAGCCAATTCTCTAAGCCAATGGTGATATTTTTGGACGATTTTCAGTCGATCGATCTTCCGGAAATAACTAAAGGCATGAGCAGGTGGATCGCAGCGCTGCCACCCAATGTTATGATTGTCCTGGCTAGTCGATCAGAAGTGAAATTGGAACTGAGTAAGCGCCGAATCGACGGCTCACTCAAGGAGTTCACTCAGGACGATGTGAATTTCTCTGTGGGTGAAGCTTCAGAACTGCTGGAGAAAATGTACGGAGTCTCGCTGGGTGAATTCGATGCCGAAAGACTGACGCACTCAACGGAAGGCTGGGCAACTGGATTATCGCTGGCCGGGTTGACCTTGAAAAGGAGTGGTCAAAATCAATCAGAAGTCATTGATCGCTTTTCGGGCGCGGATAGCAACCTCAATGCCTATTTGATGGAGACCGTATTCAACAGCCAGTCGAAAGACGTGCAAATGTTCTTGTTAATGACGTCCCCTCTTGGCCGGATGAACGCAGAGCTTTGCGCTGATGTGATGGGTTATCAAGATACGGCCGCCATGCTTACCTATCTGCAGCGCGAAAATATGTTCCTTATCGCCTTGGATACAGAGGGCGTCTGGTTCCGATATCACCACCTGTTTGCCGAATTTTTGACCAGACAGCTTGAGCGCAATCACAAGGGCGAACTTGAGCAGGTCTCGTATGCAGCGAGCCAATGGTTTGCCAAAGCAGGATTGAACACAGAGGCGATCAAATATCTATTCACTGCGGGTCGATATAAGGAGGCTGCCGAATTTATAGCCATTGAGGGGAAAAAAGTTGCTCAGTGTATCGGCGACCATCGGACAATTCTGGATTGGATGCGGCTGTTACCCGAAGAATATCACGATCTTCACCCTCAAATACTCCTGAATTACGCCTGGGCCCACGCCTTCACACGGTCGAGTAAGACCGCGTATGAAATTGCCGAACGTGTAAGATATGACTTGGGGTCTGCGAAGAAGTCACGCTGGAAACTGCCTGAGGATCAGTTGGAAGATGCTAGGTGTTTGGCGGATGCTATCCAATCAGTTTCTTTGAATGCAGATGACGATATCACGGCAGCCCGATCATTTTCAACGAGCAGAATTGCGGCTTGGCCAGAAGCACTCTCTATCCACAAGGCTACGTTTCACAATTCCCGTTCGCTTGCTTGCTTGGGTGCCCTTGATTTTGATGAAGGATTGCGGGCCGCATCAATAGGCCGTGTTGAGAGCCTGAAGTGCGATGCGCCTTTCCTTTCGCTCTGGTCGGATTGGTTGAGCGCAGTCATTTGCATCGAGCAAGCGGATTTGAATGAAGCAGAGGGTTTTATCTCGCGGTGCCAAGCCGAGGCACAAAGCCTTGGCAGTGCGCAAGCTTATGGCGATGCATTGATCGGCGTGTTGAATGCGGAACTGCTCTACAATCGGAGAGAATTGGACAAAGCGAGTAAAGAGATCTCGGGCAGCGCTTGGTTCTCAGCCATTTATGGGCCGCTTGAACCGCTCTTTTTTTCCAGCCGGGTGCAAGCACAGATGCAGTTTGCGGCTGGCCAAACGTCTGATGCTCTCCGGGGTTTACGTAAAGGCCAGGAACTTGGTCTCGTTTCAAATTTGCCTCGATTGGCGGTTTTGCTGGGCGCAGAAGAAGTGAAACTCTTGCTGCGGATCAATGAGGTCGAAGAGGCCAAACGAACCGCAAAGCGCTGGGAATTGACAGGGGAAAGAGTTGCACCAGAACTTCTGTTCGATCGCAGCTTGGTAGCTGACCTCGATCGCGAAATTCACGCCAGATTGCTAATGGCAAAGGAAGATTATGGCGCCGCGCTCGCTATCTTAATGGGGCTCGCTCATAATGCAAAGTCGAAGCAGCATGGCCGTCGCCTCATGCAATTGCAGATATTGAAATCCATTGCCCTATGGCGCCTCGAACGAAAGAATGCTGCAATGAGAGAATTGGCAGTTTCGACGACCTTGGCGGCTCCGCATAAATTCATTGCACCGTTTTTTGAAGCCGACCCAGTTTTGGTCGATATCTTGACCGAAATGGTTTTACTTCGGACAGTGGAAACTGCCAGCGAGTTAGGTGCGAGCATTAATTTTGAACGGCAAACACTCGCATCATTGACAGGTAACGTTGCAGTTCTCAAAAAAGAAACGGACGTCTCAGAAGAGCTCTGGGCTATGGAGTCGCTAACGCGACGAGAAATCGAAATTTTGAATTTAGTGTCAGAAGGTCTTGGAAATCAAGAGCTTGCTGATTCACTCTTGGTCACTGTGCCGACAATCAAGTGGCACCTGCATAACGTATTTGAGAAGCTGGATGTGCGCCGCCGCACAGCAGCCGTGTCGAAAGCGCGCCAGCTAAAGCTGATCGATTAACTCCAAGAAATTCTCAAAAACCAATACGAAAGTTGGGTGACTGCAGCAGTCTGATCTCCAATAATCAATAGCAGGGAGATAAAAATGCAGCATACGATCAAATTGCGTCAATTCCTTCTTTTTTCGGCAGCGACAGCTGGCCTAGCGATTTCCAGCAGTGTACTTGCGCAGGATACAGTCCCGGAAGACGTGGATGTTGCAGCGCGGGACGCCACAACAACGGATAGGTCACCGTCACTCGGTATAATCGTGGTTACGGCGCAAAAAAGAACGGAGAATCTCCAAGACGTTCCAATTTCCATTTCGGTCGTAAGCGGAGACAAAATTCAAGATTCAGGTTTGGCTCGCTTTGACCAACTGGCGCTGTCGGTACCGAACCTGCAAGTCAATCAGGATACGTTGTCTGACAGGATCAGTATCCGCGGTATCGGCTCGGGCGAGCAAGCGGGTTTTGAACAATCTGTCGGTACATTTGTCGATGGCGTTTATCGTGGTCGAGGCGTTCAAAGCCGGTTTGCGTTTCTAGATATTACATCTGTTGAGGTTCTAAGGGGCCCGCAAGGCGCCTTGTTTGGAAAGAATACGGTGGCCGGCGCGCTGAACATAACTACAGCGCGACCGACCGATTTCTTTGAAGCTGGGACGAGTTATTCATATACACCAACTTTTGAACAACATGAAATTTCCGCCCATATCAACGTGCCAATCGGTGATAAAATCAGGACCAGAGCGGCCTTTCAGTTTCGCGACATTGGCGATGGTTGGGTGACCAATGCGATCAGCGGAGATACCGGCCCAGAGGTTGAGGAATATGGCGGACGGATCACAGCCGAAATCGATTTGACGCCTGACACTATTCTTAGCCTCAAGTATGAATACGGCGAGTGGGATAATTCCGGCGGACCCTTTGAGCACGTAGAAGCCGGACCTCTGGCAGCAATCGGGGTCGAGGATGAGCGTGACTATTCCATCCAACAGGCGGACATTGACATCACAACAGGTTTGCCAGACCCAGTCCAAGATTTTGGAAGTGTGCAGGCCTTTTTCGGAAATAGCGAAGAAGCTCGCTTAGGTTTAAACCATCAGTTCGGGAATGGCGGTACGTTGACTGCAATTGCGTCTTATTCCAGCTATGAATTTGATCGTTTCCTGGATCCCGATTTTTCACCAGTTAGCCTTGTGCGATTTGATGAGCGTGAAACCCAAGAGCAGACAACCTTCGAAATCCGTTATGCCTCAGAATCAGGAAATACGATCGATTACCTACTTGGCGCATTCTATCTGGATGCCGATCTCTTTATCGATTCAGTGACCAACGCAAGCATTCCCGTGTTTGAGGCTTTGACCGCAGGAGGATGCGCCGCCGGTGATCCGACAGTCGATGCCGGCATTGCTTTCCAGTGCGGCACGAACGCCGCGCTGGTTCCACTGGTTAATCTTCTCCCAGGCGTAAATCGTGTGACTTTGCTCGAGCAAGATACCGAGACAATGGCCGTCTTCGGACAGGCGACTTGGCGCATAAGCGATAATCTGCGTTTCACCGGCGGTTTGCGTTACACGGATGAACAAAAAACCGGTATTCAAGGTGCAAATGCGGCCGATTATGCAACTGCCAATCGTGCGCAGACAGCCAACCCAATCGTTACAGCGGTTGCCGAGCAATTGCTTGAGTTCACCACTCACAATTTCACGGACCTTCGCATCAATCAGGACAGCCTGACCTGGTCGACCAATATGCGGTGGGATGTGGCCGATAATGTCATGATCTATGGCTCAGTTTCGACCGGTTTTAAGGCAGGCGGTTTCAACTCGTTCTACACTGGGCAGGCCTCAGGTGGGGGTGCGCTGGCCGAAGACGCCATTTTTGATGAGGAAAACGCCCTTTCATACGAAGCGGGTGTCAAGACAACTTTGTTTGACAATTCACTGGAATTGAATGTCGCCGCCTTCCGCACCGAATTTGATGAACTCCAGGTTGCAGTCTTCAGCGGCAACACAACATTCAGCGTTGCAAACGCCGCCAGTGCGACCACGCAAGGCGTGGAAGTGGACTTCCGGTGGCAAGCGTCGAATGACTTGTTCTTCTCTGGCGGTGCAGCCTACACAGACTTCGCATTTGATGAATTTCCAAATCAGGCGTGTACGAATGCGCAGTTCTTGGAATTCCGTCAGCAGCAGTTTGACGGACCTGTTGGCCCGGCAGCGGCTGCGCTTACGGCGGCGGATTGCACAATTGCAGGGGTGAACAACCTGAAGGGTCGAACCGCTGTCGACACACCAGAATTTTCAATCAATCTGTCGTCAAACTATTCCAAGAACATCGGCTCGTATCTCGCAGAATTGACCTTAGACTATAACTTTCAGACCAGCGTTTTCCGTCAAGGTGACCTAGATCCGATCTTGAAATCAGATCCGCTCCATTTAGTCAGCTTAGGCGTAAGGTTTGGCCCTGAAGAGGGGCCATGGCAGCTTGGTGTTTTGGTGAAGAACCTCTTGGATGAATATGAATTTTCAAGTGGTAACGACGTTCCGATCTCATTTGGCGCATTCTTTGCCGCACCAATTGCGCCTCGGAGTGTCTCGTTTACCGCCAGAATGAAATTCTGACTGAGCTCGGCCTCGTTCGCTTTTCGTGCGGGGGTGATCGCCAATGATGAAATCGACGGTATTGGGCTGAAATTTCGGTTTGGAGCGGTCCATAATTTTGAACACTAAATAGAAAGAGTGAGAGAAGGCATGACTAACGAGAGCTTCGTATATAAGCGGAAATGTGTTGACGAGATCATTCCACGGGAATTCGACTTTGAGTTTCCAGACGATCTTGATACGCATTGGATTCCAGGAAATCCGGTTCGCTCTCACTTGTTCAATGGCATCTCCATGACCATGCCATACCTCGAACCGTTCATGATGCGAACGATGATGGCAAGCAAGGCGGAGATTACAAACCCTGCATTGCTCGCAGATGTAAATGACTTCGTTGCCCAAGAGGGGCATCACTACAAATGCCATCGCCGATTGAATGACTTGATTAAACGGAATGGCCATGCTCACTTGGTGAAACTCGAAGAACGACTAGCCAGAGACTATAAAAAATTGGGCAAAAGGAGCCTGCGGGCCAGACTAGCCTACAGCGCTGGTTTCGAAGCTATGTCGAACGGCTTTACCACTTGGTTGATCCGCAAAAGATGGTCGCTTTTCAAAAATGCTTCACCGCATGTGACATCATTTTGGCTGATGCATATGATCGAAGAAACCGAGCATAAGACCGTGGCGCACGATGCCTATATGGCGACGTCTGGTGATTACTTCCCAAGAATGCTGGGTGTTTTCCATGGCTCGTATCACGTATTGGCCGCGGGTTTATCAAGTATGATATCTTGCTTGAAGGCTGAGAAGGTTCTTCATAAGCCAAAGACCATTGTCGGTATCATTCGCGAATTGTCTTCGTTCGTTTATCACGTGGGTCCATTCTTGCTGAGGGCGACCCTGCCAGGCTACGACCCTCGCAATGAAGTGGACCCAGGTTGGATGCGCGAATGGATTGAGGGCTACGCCAAACATCCCGAGGATGCCAAGCTTCCCCTAGTGGATACTAATGATCCGAAAATGCCTATGCCATTTGCTTTGCCGGCTTGAGCTGGCCGCAACGAACTAAGCATCGGCAAACTCTAGACCGCCTGCAGTTCGAAGGTGTGGGCAACGAAGAGCCTTCGCATCATGAGGGAAGATTTTGGCCTTCTCTTATGGGTTTCAATTATTGATTGCCTCGGTCTTGCCAGACCGATTGGCAAAGGAGAGGAACTATGGCGTCGGTGGATCAGCAGAAGTTTGATGGCAGACAGATCATCAATCCACCTCTCCTGTCAGACATTCTCAAAATCCAATCTGAATATGGACAGCTCGGTGCAGCGCTCAGTTTTGAAGGCAAGGAATATTCATATGGCGAGCTTGACTCGCTTGCGAACATGGCGGCAAATTTCTTCCTATTACAAGGCCTGACCGACGGCTGCCGTGTCGCCTGGATTGCAACCAACATCGATCTCTTTTGGCCGATTTTCGTTGGGGCGGCAAAGGCTGGTGTTGTTCTTGCCCCGCTGAATTGGCGGCTCTCGCAGGGTGAGATTCACGAGATATTTAAGGATATGGCGCCTTCTATTGTCCTGGCTGAGCCAGCGTTTTACGCAGGAGCAGTAGAATTCGTCAGATCTGAAGACGTGCCCATTTTTTCAATTGATGACGCATTTCGCGTAGAACTCGAAGAACATTCGAACAAAGATCCGGACCTGACAATAATTAGCACTGCTGTCATTTTGCAGCTGTATACCAGCGGAACGACCGGCCTCCCAAAGGGAGTTCTTTTGACGCATGAATGCTTCCATGAAGTAACAATTGCTCAACATATCGTTGGCGTAATCAAGCCCGAGAATGCGGGAGAGGCCTTTCTGCACCTGCTGCCACACTTCCACATTGCTGGCGTAACACTCGGTTTCATGGCGTGGCGCCAATCAATGCCAGTCATTCAGCATCGTGAGTTTGATGTTTCCAAAATTCTTTTTGAGGCGAAGCGAGGAACAGCGCTGAACGCATTCTTCGTCCCGTCGATGATCGATATGGTTTTGAAAGGTGCAACCAACGCGAATGTCTCACTTGAAAATCTGGTGTGCGTTTCTTACGGCGCGACACCTATGCCAAACGCCCTGCTCGATCGGGCAATTAGACAAATGCCCAATGCAAAGTTCTATCAATTCTATGGTATGACGGAAACCACTGGGGGACTAAGCGTCTTGGGTCCAGAAGACCACTATTTGGGCTCGCCAGCACTGAACTCTGCAGGCAAACCGTTGCCTGGCTGCGAAGTGAGAATCGTTGACCCGGCTACATCAGGTGAGGTGGAGACAGGCGCGGTTGGTGAAATCTTCACTCGTTCGAAGCATGTCATGCTCGGCTATTGGAACAAGTCAGAGATGACAGACGCGGTTTTGATCGACGGTTTCTATCGCAGCGGCGACGCCGGTTATCAGAGTGAAAGCGGGCACATTTTTCTGGTCGACCGGATCAAAGACATGATTATTTCTGGCGGAGAAAATATCTATCCTGCGGAACTTGAGCGCGCTTTACTGAAGAGCGAAGCGGTTGATCAATGCGCTTTCTATGGAGTTCCCGACGAAAAATGGGGCGAGGTTGTTTGCGCACTGGTAGTGCCTGTTGATGCTCGGAAGCTAGAGCAGTCCGATGTGCTGGAATTTCTCTCGGGCAAAATCGCGCGATTCAAGATGCCCCGATATGTTGCATTCGGTGCAGAATTGCCACGTAATGCGTCAGGCAAGGTATCGAAAACGGCTTTACGTGCGGACATGATGGGACGCGAGAAAAATTCCGCGAGTGACTGACATGAAGAGCAATTTGCGGTGCACGTCGGCCCAAAGTCGATTCTGAGCGATCTTCGTGCTGGATGCTGAGCGAATATTCGTAGCGCGCTAAGGGTGATTTATTCGTCCGCTTTTTGGCGACCTATCGCGATGCCTGAATGTCCGAAACTGGGCCGGGAGCGGACTGACGGCATTTATCTGCGAATCGCCACATAGCTGCCGTTCAGACCGGTAGAACGTTTGGCTGATCCCGCTGACCTAGCCGCGGTTCACGGCTCAAAGCCATCGACCTTAAACGCGACATTCGTTAAAAGCAGGCCGATGACCTATCTTGGCCGTTTACGGAAGTTCGAGTTGTTGCGATTGGGTTCGCCCTACTTGTGGAATGCGTCATTCGAGCATTATGCAAACGGCTGCTTAGTTGGACGATCCTGCAGGCAGCTTGCCGCATTCATCATCAGCGGACCTTTCTTGATCGTTCGAGCACTGGGCGCTGCCCTTCGGCATCAAAGGCACCCGAAGGAGGCTGATCCGGCCGAGGGGTCGAATTCATACCCTCATTTGCGTGCTCTTTAGGAGCGGGATGATGAGGCTCTTGGCCATTTTCTTTTTTAAGTGCCAGCGCCTCTTCGGACAATTTCATTTGTTCCGATGGTTTACCTTCTTCAGTCATTATTTGGCCTTTCGTTCAAATATTTTTCTTGGCTGACATCGAAACTCTCGCATTAAAAGGATAAATTTTTTGGCTTACAAAAAACGCGACCCATGGTGAAATTACAGGCAGGAGACGCTTTGAGAAAAAAGAGGTTGCATGTGTCATAGGGACCTAACCCATCTTATTCACGAGCCTAATTTTTGCAACGGCTGAGGCTCATATCCGTATTTTTCGATAGCATATGGCGCGGTGGTTGGTGGCGTTTGTTTCATCGCGTTTGGCTTGCCTGATCG
>Ga0105055_10010921_pt1 | contig 11278 bp, 7 predicted proteins | sample BON03_FD_78090 | JGI IMG/M metagenome (GOLD analysis project Ga0105055, IMG submission 78090) | Freshwater microbial communities from Lake Bonney liftoff mats and glacier meltwater in Antarctica - BON-03 | ecosystem: Environmental > Aquatic > Freshwater > Ice > Glacier meltwater | place: Lake... | reverse complement strand
GCCGTAGGCCCACACCTTCTTCTGAGTGATTCCTCAAAGGCCCGCACCTTATTTCACCGTTCACTCAGTGGGCTGCCTGCAGCCCACACCTTCTTCTGAGTGATTCCTACAACACCTACACCAGAGTGAAGGTGGTTTCACCTTTTGAGGTGTGGAGCAAGGGAGGGCTAGCCTTGTGCATGTCCAAGGGATTTTGTTTGGATTTCAGATTTGTTTCCCTTGGACACGGACAATTTCACTGCAAGGGATCCATGGACTTGGGCCACTTGGCCCTAGACCGAAGAGACAAGGTTCATCCCTTGTGCGTCGTAAACTGAATCTTTGGGCAGGGCCTACGTGCTGGCCAGACTTGGGCTAAGGTGCAGTATCAGGTTCTGACGCATCATTGAAGGGATCACCCTTGCCTTTTCCCTCCAGCGTCAAGTCAATGGATCTGTACAGGATTCCTTGCAGTAAAATTGTCCGTGTCCAAGGAGAAAAAAATCGGAAACCCAACAAAAGTGATGCGTGCATATGTATATGGAGTGTTCCTAGCCTCTGATCGTCTCTTCCTCTCGGGAATCAAACAGTCTAGACAATATCACGGGTCAACCACAACTTGTCCCGGTACCACCACTTCTATTTCTTTTCAGCCAAAAGAAAGCCGTGATTAGAGGCAGTACTATTTTTGAAGGCACAAGTACAGGTGGTGCAGAAGTGAGTTGCGTCAGACTATGGTTGACTCGTGATATTGTCTAGACTGTTTCTTTACGGACTCCAGAAGGGAACTTGTAACATCACTCAACAGAAATGACAAGGTGTCCCAAGAACAACACGATTCAGTGAGAGTGTTTTGCAGGGCAGTCAAGCACAGTCATGAACAAAACACAAGTCGAAATTCAGTTCAGTTCAGTTCAATCTCATTTACTATGATTTTCAAGTCTGGTTGGGGTCGGACCCTGCCGTTTTGAAGTATTTTGCGATAACAATTGAGTTGAGGTTCAAACAGCAATGCTGGAGAGTTGCTAGTCAAGGCTACACAGCGCGGAGCACATAGTATGTACATATTATTGCATTTGGAGTGTCATTTCTCCAATCTCAAAACTCAATTGATTGTCTAGTTCTCTTGATCTCTTTTGCCATGTTCCGTTGAAAAGAGACCAATTAGGTTGAAAATGGTGAACATGATTGACTGACACTCCAGATGCACTACATTTGCTGCCTGTTGGCAATAGGCTGAATATAGAGTGTTCCCGACCTCTGATCACCTCGAAACCTGGCTCATCCTCTCCAAAACACACCCAGTATGTCAAGACAATGACACACTCAACCATGGTCTGACTCAACTAGACACAACTTGCTCCTGTACCACCGTTTCTGGTACTTTATCTTGTCGTTTCAGACAAAAGAGCGTGACTAGCAGCAGTAAGGCACAGGCACCGGTGGTACAAAAATAATTTGTATCAAACCATGATTAACTCGTGATATTGTCCAGACCCGTTCTTTCCGGACTTTGAAAGGGTACTTGTAAGGCCATCCTACAGAAATAACAAGTTGTCCCAAAAGCAACACGACTCAGTCAGGGAGTTCTGGGGGAGGGGTCAAGGTCACTGTCATTGAAAAAATAAAGGTCAATTTTTTTTTTAAAAAGATTTCATTAAAATTGGGGTTTGAACTGTTTTAACTTTTCAGCAGAATTTCTCTGTGAAGTGAAAAAAAATCTTGGAAAGACAAATTTTCTGACCTGAGAACGAGAATATTTGTTTTGATTCATGCTCAAAATTCGAAAACACTTGTCATGTCGATTACCTTGGATTTCGGAAACATATATACTACTGTGACTCTAAAATCATTGACTACTACTGAGAATCTAATGCTCTGCAACGTTGATGACTGAATCTCCTACTCTCTCTCTCTCTTTATATCCCCATTGTCTTTTTACTACTTTCGCCAGTTCGTGACTATTTGCCGTTAGACCGTGAAAAAGATAAAGGGTAGCAAGTCATGTCACGATCAAATTTCACATCTTGTCCATTTGCACACACTGATTTTGGAAAGACTAGAATATCCAAAAAAATAACCAAAGAATCTCGCGAACACCTTCTTCGATGTGCCAGTGATTCTCAAAAAAAATTACACAGATCTAGTCAGGTTCCACTTGACAAACAATTAAGTCACCAGTACAAAACGAAAAGCTTTGCTTTGAGTACTGTAACCCTCTAGTTTGTGTGACTCAGGGCCCTCTTCTAATCATTTGAACTTAGTAAAAGATGAAAGCAACACTCAGATTCACATGGATTTGAGCATATAGACCCTCAATCAAGGGTTCTAAACTACTGTTTCCAGTAATAAAAGCAACTAAAATCAAGGGCAGAACTCTTTGTTCGAACAAAGGGTTGGAAAGTTAGTCACGGGCCTCATTACTGGCTCACATTTCACACACAGATCTTGTTGATGTCTTTTTCCAGGTCCACCCTTGATAAAATGGAATTGAGATTTCTCTAATGAATGTGAATTCTCATTGGAATCCATATAACAAGGCATTTCATCGAATTCGTTTTTGTGGAAAAGGACAAACGTTTTCCCGGGCCACAAAAAACAGTTGTACTCGAACCTTCAAACAGATTCTAAAAATAGAACGTCAGCAACTCTTAAAACGGAACTTGATATTTACCAGCACAATGGTTGTCACCATTCCCATGTGCTAAATTATCAGGAGAGTTAGCGGTGTGGCGACCTGCGCCTATTTCAAAGTTCAACAAACAATGGGCACAATCAAAAATGTACACCCACATTTTAAGTACTGTACGATTCCTATTGACATACCTACTGAGGAATCTTTACCTATAGTCCAAGGATTTGTCCTGCTGGTGTGTGTGTATATATTTAATTAATGAATTCAACTCACTGGGGACCCCCGAGCCTGAAATAATGAAAGACCAGTGCTGGGTACCACAAATGCGTCACCACTAGTAATAATAATCTGAGCCAAGTTGAGGTTCAACCAAAATGCTAGAGAGTTACAAATCAAACTAAAGGATGTCACCGGGGTAAGAAATCCAACAAAAATTGGCAATGATTCCAATCGAATCAATAAAATCAAAAAATCATGCGGATTCTCAAATGCGCCTCAAAAGTTATTCAACAGTGGTTGACACATCAAACTTCCAAAACGGAGGCGCCGTTTTCAAGATTCATCGTATGTCGATAAAATGATTATTTTGGACTGATGATCAATCGTTTCCAAGACGACTCATATTTGCTTTATGTACTCAACAAAAACGCTCGTATTAATGTTTTTTTCATACAAGTGCTCCAACTTCTTGTAACATGATCATGCTCTTGACGCCCACACCCCCAACTTTCAATTTGCAGCTGTTTCTCGATCCCCTACTTTTCCAATTAAAATTTTAATTGTTCAAGGTGCATTTCTCGTCAATTTTCCATTTCATTTTTTTGATTCTGGTTGGATGGTCAAGTGTTCAATTTTTTAAAAAAAATATCTATGTGTTGTATTTTTGATCTGCTTGATTTATGTGATGCTATTATCTAAATTACATGTTACGCCGAATAATGATTAAACATATTTGCTCTAAACATTTATTTGCTTAAAACACATATGTGAATAAATCAAATGTATGCTTAAATCGCATATTTGCTTGTATCACAAATTTAATCAAATCACATGTTTTGCCATACAGCTTCTTATATTGTACAAATAGTTGATTCAGCATTATACAAAATCTATCAAAGTCAGTAGACTTTATTACATATTTGACACCTTAATGTGCAATAAGTCACATATTACACCACATAGTCTGCATTAAACAAAAGACTCAGATTGGTGCGCTGGACCTATTTTGGATGGGTATTTTGAATTGATTCAACTGGTCTACTATAACACCGTGTCACTGTGACAGTATATTAATACCCACCCGCCTCTCCTTTCCTTGGCGAGTGATAGACTCTATGTCGCCGTGCGCCATTCATTTTGAAACTTGGTATGTCACGGTCTCTCATCAGCACTCCCAAACAAAAAGGTTCATCCAGATTGGCGCGTTACTATTGTATGCCTTTTGTCTTTTGGGAAGCGTGCAACGGCACCGTGCCAATTTTTCGGCGGCGTGGTGCCAATTTGGATGACTGCAGCCCCTCAACAAGTGAAAAATTCGTCAACACCACTAGGGTTGTTTTGCCAGAAGCCCACAACAAAAACAAGAGACTCAAAATACTGGTCGGGGCTTCAACCTGGAGACAGATGCTGTGGCCATGGGCGTGTAGCAGATTGCGCAGGCGCATTTTGTGCGGGTGCGTCGTGTCTGGTCATATATCCCGCCACCTACCATACGTGTGTGTATACAAATAATCAAAAAGAGATTGAGCGCACGCGCGTGCGTGCGTGTTTGTGCAACAGAGCGTGGGAGAGTGCAAGAGATACAGACAGAGATAGGTAAACAGAGAATGCACGAGTGAGGAGGACGCGACTGAGTTTTGCTGGCTTTGAGTTTGAGAGAGCTAGTAAGTGATACAGAGAGAACCAGACATAGTGAAACAGAGGCAGTCACGCTGGCCATGGGCTCCGCAGCAGATGATGACAGCGGGTTGGGTAGTGCGAAACTCTGTATGCACGCTCGCCTACAACCATGTCATTCTGAGCGAAATACCCCATCTCAGGCTGGGGTCTCAGAGTCATTAATTTTTTCGTTTTTGTAAGGTGTGTCAGGGGCGTAGCCTTCCTTCCCAAGATCATACAGAGCCCAAGGGGGAGCTCTGCCATCATCATGGGGATCGGCTGCTCGTTGATTCTTTCAAGGTGTGCCAAGGAGCGCAGCCTTCCTTTCCAAGATCAAGGCCTTTCCAAGATGATGGAGTGTCCAGAGGGAGCTCTGTTGTCATCATGGAGATCGGCTGCTAGTCGACTCTTTCATTCCCATGCCCATGGAGAGTCCACGAGGGAGCTCTGCCATGATCATGGAATTTCGCAGAAGAACCCATTCGATCTAGTAATCCATTTGTTCGCATGTGTGTCATCTTTGTATATTTGAGAGTACGTGTATCTATCGTTTCGCGTGGCGTGATAAAGATTAGTGTTGCGTCCAATGGGACCCCTACCTGAAACGCGCGAGTGCACATATCGTATCTTTAAATCTTATTTGTTCACCCTTAACATGCGTTGAATTTTTGATGTATGAACGAGAGGTGAAGTCATGAAATACCTGGCTAGTACGCATATACATTTTATTTGGGTTGAACAGTCCTATTTTTTTAATCGTAATATTGTGCATGGGGGAGAGCGAGATACCCTATCTGAGGCTTTGGTCTCATAAAGAACTGTGGTCACGTTCGTGACTTGGTTGATTTCTAGTCTGAGTTTTCTCGTTTGGAACTTGTTCTATCATGACATTTTCGTCCTGTTTCAAGAAATTGGGACGGCGAGAGAAAGTTGTCGCGTAGTTTGCCTAATACAAGCACGTTTATACCAAATGATCATTCTCAGTGTCTTTACTGTGTCTTGCCCATCGTGCAGTGCGCCTTTGTTGCTCACCTAGACGTTGACCTCGCGGAGCGACCAACTCCGTGCAGATTCATTGGAACTGCAAACGTTTCCTTCCCTCGTTCCAGGGAAGATGGCCGTCTTTGGAAAGACGTAACCGCTTTCTGTTTTAGATCATAGCCTTCGTCATTTACCACGTGTGTGTATGTGCGTGTATGCATAGACCAAGAAGCATGTAACAGAACATCACATATACACAACGTGTGAGAGAACGTGTAACTACACATAGGTGTGGAGGATGCGCACCAGCGCTGATCAAGAGAAATTACAGCGAACGGGAACTAAATGACAGTCTGCCGTCTTTGAAGCGCGCCCATCCCTGGCATTCAGCTATGCTCACAGCATGCCTACCGTCTGGTTGACACCTGCTTGCGCTCAAAGAGCACCTCTAGACCAGAGCACCTCTAGACCCAATGCCGCCGCGCGCTTTAGGGTCCTGGCTTCTCTGAGATGAGCACAAGTATGCCAACAGAGCGACATAGCAAGCAAGGAACACAGAAAAAGGCACCACAGAACTTGCTAATGGGCACATTCATTGTATTTTACTAATTCGTATTTGTTCAATTCCATCACACACCTTTAAACTTGTCGCGTTTCTGCTCATATTTTACGTCTGATTGAATATATATTTTTCTAGTAATCTTCTACATTTCTACTACGACTCAAAATTTGATATTGTCACGGTTTCATTGAATATTTTGTCACTTTCGATTTACATGTTTCTGTGTTATTACACAGTTATTTGCAACATTACACTCACACATGTATGGACACACACGCGCACAGTATACATAAAAAACGCCTCATTTACACTGCCTGACACACTAGGCATCCCCAATTTCCCAATTCAGCGCACAGTTGACCTTTCAGTGAATGGCGCGGGTGCTGCACATCGTGTGTTTGCTGCGGCTTGTTATTATGCAAGTACTCTCAACACCTTCAACTCCGCCACTCGAAACATCTTAGAGCCCGTGAAAAATGTTTGCTGGTGGACGGCCCAGTGTGAGCTCATGGCACCGGATGCCAGTGGAGCTTAGTGCGTCAATATTGACACTAGGTTCCACGTGCATAGCCAACGTTCCAAAAAATGGAACGCGCAAGGTTTTTTTCAAAAATGGCATATCTTGAACGTCTCGCAACTCCACCCAGGCTATATAACCAAAAGATGAACGAGTTGGCACAAGCTCCATAAGTGTTAATTGAGTGCCACGGTGCGCTCGTAAACCCTTCCAAAACATAGCTGTCCATACATGTGATGACAAATACAGCTTGGCCCTTGTTGTCAGACCTCGAGTGCAAGTCTTGACCCTCTTATCCGTCGCTTGAGGTGCAATACAGCAGCTCCAGCTGAGTTGTGGCCGCCGTGTCCAGCCGCGAAAGGATTTGCCAGTGTGCCTTGGAATTTCCGAGGAGGGCTTTCCACGCTGTGTAAGCTTGTCGCTGCCTAGAAAAGCCTGCTGGAATTGGGCGAACACGAGCTTTCGAGTGCGCAGCGTCGAGAACACGGGCGCGGACATGGCCAGTGCAACTCAAAAAGTATTGGGAGTGCAGTGTGAAGCGCACGAGGCCAAACATTGTCAGATGTTCCTCCTCGCCAAGGTGCTCTGCTTGCCCTTTTAGCCACCTGGAAAGCGTCTCAAACATCTGCTCTGTAGATATGACATCGAGATGGCAGCTCTGGAGGAGGGCCACCATGCTTGGCATTGGGATGGTTGGAGGACGGAAAGGAGCGACGTCGACAAAGGCGTTTCTCTGAATCTCCTCTTCTTCCATCGCCAGCTGGGGAACGTGGTGCCGGTCGGCACAGGCAAGCATGGAGGCGCATTTGTCCGCGGTGAGACTCTTTTCGAGCGCTGCCGCAACGACAGCGAAGAGCGAATCAATCTGCAAGACTGCCACTGCGGATAGCACTTTCCGGAGAAGAGTCACGTCGTGCACAATACATGTGCAGTCGCACGTGTATTCAAGGGCGAGCGCAAAGATGCGCGGCTCCATCTCGTGGATGTCCACGATATGATGGGCGCGAGCAAGTCTTTGGACTGCCCGGTAAAGAGGCTGAAGAGGAACGTCGACTCTGCCACCAGCACCAGCTCGTGCGCCGGGGGGAAGACCTCTATCTCTGTGTCCATGCGAAGCTGGACATCGCACAGCATTCCCTGCCACCAAAGCGATGCTTGGCGCAGATTGGATTTGCCGTCACACAGCTGCACTACTGCAATGCCCTGGCATTGCCGCTTGCTGGCCCCGCCCGCTGCACCGTCGCAGCTGCCACCCCGTCCCTGCTGCGCTTCATTCCTGTGCATCCTGCCACGTCCAGCAATATGCTGCACAATGCGAAAGCAATGTGCTGCGCGACGAGAGCACAGCCGTCAACGTGATGCGAGGCGCCATGAGAGCACACCTGTCGACATTCGCACGTCGATGCAATGTATTGCAGGATGCGAACAACGCTGCTGTTTAGCAATGCGCTGTACGATGCGGGTGCAGTCCTGCAATGTGCCGTTGCTGCAATGTGCTCCACGATGAGAGCACAGCCATCAATGTGATGCGAAACGCGACGAGAGCGCAGCAGTCGACACTCGTTGAGATGCTTCTTCCATTTCGCTTCGTTCCCGCCACATTCTGAGCTGTTGGAAGCCGGAGAGGATGAAATGCACGTGACATACGATTTCAGGTTTACCCGACTTTTCCACTCTTGAGTGCCCATTCGATCAGCCCAGGCTTGTCCCCCCAGTATTTTTTGACAGCAGCATCCCACTGTGCTGAAGAGCGAAACATGAACAAGAAAAGTCAGTCACTTTTGAAACATTCCAGCCGGAATCAGAACCATTGGAAAACAGAATACAGCCTCAATATGATTCTGAAATGTCGGTTTCAAAAAGCAATTTGGTCGATGATTTGTGGCGATTAAAGATTTTCATGTACATGAATGTTTCAAGTTGCATATATTTTCTACCATCCATTTCGGGGGTGAAGAAGTCATTGGCGCCGTCAGATTTCCTTGTGTGTTTGCGTATGTATGTATGAGCGTGTGCGTGTGTGCGTGTGCGTGTGCCTGTGTTTGCTCTAGATTCATATTCTGCGTCACACAGTGCACCACAGTGCACTGCAATGAACACCAGTGCACCAAAGCGCACCACAGTGCAACACAGCACAACACAATATAACGTAATTCAACGCACTTGAGCAGTGTGTTTGCTCGAGATTCATATTCCGTATATCGATACATCAGTGTGTTGCAGTTTGTTGCAGTGTGTTGCAGGCTAGGCAGACTGAAACACACTGCAACAAACTGCAACACACTGCAACACAATCTGCTGTACATTCATATTCCGTGTATCGATATATCGTAGTATGCATACACACACCGTGACACACACACACACACATCTTTCTACATATTTTTGAGCAGATTCACATTCATTTTTGTCTCCACCCTTCCTGATGTGAATCCCTTCTTTCACACGCATCATTTCCTTGCCCGGGTAACCAATATAAGAAATATATTTCTTGGAATTCTGTTGCATAAATTCGTGGCTCGATTTCTCGAAAACCACTGCAGCCAGCTCCTCTATGAGCTCGATGCCCAAGGACTTCGCGATGTTTTGGATCGTGCCCTTTTTGTCTGAAACGACATCTATGAAATGGAGTAGCAAAACGTTTGGCGCGTTGCGCACGTTCCACCACTGCGCACCATGTTCAAAATAGATCTCGGGATGAGCGAATAGACGATCAAGGAGGTCTTGTGGCGTTTTCATCGGGGGAGGAAAGCCGCCCCATACGTCCCTCCCTTCTTTCGTAAACGCGTTGATGTATGAGAACGCCGAACGCACCACCTCCTTCCCGTTGTGAGAGATGCAAAGGTATTTGATACCTGGGTGCTTCTTTGGGTCGAGGCCGTACAAATTCTTTTTACCTCCAGGAGACTGGTGCGTAAACCATTGCTGGTTGCCGAGGTCGACGCGTGCGCGGCGAACATTTTGCTCAGTAATACGTGTCTCCAATGAATGCTCTGGATACTTCATGTTCTCCATGTTGCCTACCTCGTCTATCAGCCGCTCAAAGTCGTACTTCCCGCCACTTCGCAGAAGATACACGATCTGGTGCAGCATAATCGTGCCCGATTTCATAGCCGACGCGATAATCACATCGCCGTCTTGCGCCCAACGGTGAAAGTTCGTCGGGTCGAAGGGGGTTGCATCAAAAAAAGGCGGCATGCGACCCCCTGAGAAAGTAAAGTTTCCATAATCAATGGCACCAGCGATAGTCATGAAATAACGTAGAGAGGAGATGTCAGAGCAGAGGGAAGCGGAACAGGAGAAGCAGCGGCAAACGAGTGAGTGAAAGTCTTGAGACATACAACGGTAAGAAGATGTTTAAAGCTCGCAATGCTCACTCAATACCAGTGAGGGCCCACGGAATAAAGCCAACTTTGGGGATTCGAAGGAAAAGCTCGGGCTTGCCGACAGCGACACACCCGTGTGTGAGTGTGAGTGTGTGTGTGTGTGTGTGTGTGAGAGTGTGTATTTGTGTGCGTTTGTATGTGTGTTGTATATGTTTGTGTGTGTGTCTGTGTGCATGCGCGTGTGTATTTCTGTGTGCAAGTTGTGTGTATGTGTGTGTGTATGTGCGTGTGTTTGTGTGCATGTGTGTTTGTGTTTGTGTGCGTGTTGTACACATACACAAAGCGTTTTTGTGCGTTTTTCTGTTTGTGTGTGTGTGTGTGTGGGTTGTGCGTGTGCATTCGTGCGCGTTATGGATGAATGCGCGCGGGTTACAGATGCGCATTGGTATGTTTAGATGTATTTGTATTTGTAATTCATATACGCACAACACTTCCTTCCCCACCCCCCTTGCCACACACAATATCCAGTCAGAGCAAGAGAGGGAACGAGCATACATGCAAGAATAGTATACACGTTTGTCTATGCTTGCATGCAGTACGTGTGCGTATGCGTGTATTCATGTATGTACATGCGCATGCATTTGTGCCCATGTGTTTCCCTCTCTTCCTGTCCTTTTCGTGCGCTGAAATGCACTATAACATTTCAAGTCTGATGTGCTCATGCAGCATGAGTTCGTGATATGGGGTTGAAAATTGCACTGACCGGATGCAGAGGTTCACGGGCAGCCGTGCAGCGGCTGGAACGCGATGCAAGCGTCACCGGGTCAAAGCTCTCCTACGGGGTCTTTATTTGCGATAAAGATCCCCCCTCGAGGATGCGCCGTGTGCGCGTCGACTGCAAACAGCAAGTCCGACGGGTTCGTGCTGACGAACTCTGGTGAGCCCCCTGCCCCGGTGATTGAGCGCCTCAAAATCTGGCCCGCTGCCCAGTGGCGTCGACGCCACCGGATTTTGAAATTCTAGATGGCTTGATTCTTCCCGCCTAATTTCGTCAATAATTATCGATCATCCACTGCGATGACCATCTTGTCTCACTCTATTTCACACGAGAAAAGGGTGCGATGGTAGAAAAATCGATGGCTGCACCTCCAACCCGAGATATGGAGTCCCTGGACGACCCGGACATATTCAGGAAGCCAACTCAAAACAATGCAGGTCCTGCCGGCTCGTCGTCGACGGGGTCGTGCCACCAAGCTGTGCCAGCAACGATGAGGTCTGCCGTGCCCGAGTCAGCAGATTCCCGGCGTGCGCTGCTGCGCGACCTCATCCGCGTAATGCGGCCGGAAGTTGTGACGACAGAGATCGACAGCTGGCTCAAGGAGTGCGGTCCGGCGGGTGCT
>Ga0105055_10010920_pt1 | contig 11279 bp, 11 predicted proteins | sample BON03_FD_78090 | JGI IMG/M metagenome (GOLD analysis project Ga0105055, IMG submission 78090) | Freshwater microbial communities from Lake Bonney liftoff mats and glacier meltwater in Antarctica - BON-03 | ecosystem: Environmental > Aquatic > Freshwater > Ice > Glacier meltwater | place: Lake... | reverse complement strand
TGTCGATTGGCCCTCTCTGCTGGGTCAGCCTGTGGGTGATAACTCGATGTGAATTTGAGCTTGTTACCACACATCTTCCGCAAGCTTTTCCATGACGCGTTGTTACACCGCACATCACTGTCCATTGTCAGATTCAACGGCAATCCAAAGCGACAACATATCTCCCGAAAAGTCAAGCGTGCCAACGTCTCTTTGGATGTAGGGGCAGCAGCCGCAGCTGCCACAATTGTTTTGGTGGACCGATCAACCCATGTAACTATCCAGTTATTTCTCAATTTAGTTGTAGGCAAGGGTCCAATCATATCCATGGCCCAGCTAGTGAATGGTTGTACAGGTATAGCCGAAAATTGTGGAATTCCCAAACGTTGATGATTACGCTGCACATGTGGGACACGAACGGAGAAAGTGTGCCACGTCAGCATATAATCCCGGCCAGTGAAAAGAATGTGCTATGGATGCCGTTGTACGATCAATCCCTGGGTGGCGAAGTGCACGGTCCTGCCAGTGGTTATCCAGCTTTTCCTCACAAACTGCATACAGGCCCATGACAATTGTTTGGAGGTACTTCCACACATCAATCTTTACCTCTTAACGAGACGGCCCCGAACAATTTGGGTCTCCTGGTGTGTGTTGCTTTGTTTTATTAAACCAATATTGGGGAATTGTTACGGTCCTGGGGTCACGTAACTCTCAGCTTTTGGAAATCATGCATTTCCAAGAATTCTGTCTTTCAAGACCAGGACATTTTTTTCCAAAAATCGACCAAAAATCATCAGTTTTTTTTCCCTGGGGGCTACGCCCTGCACCCCCTCCTTACGGGGCTGCGCCCTTCTCACCCACCAAGGTAGGTGCTAAATGTCTGGCCGAAGTGGTGCTGGATAACCAGGACCGTGCACTTCGCCCGGTGACCCGCGAGAAGACTGTCACCGTGAGCTGCTCGCAAAACTGCTCCCTTACATTGAGCTGGTACACAGACTCGGGGTACCACATCTTCACTTCGACGAAATCAAAGAAGGTGGTTGTCGTCGACGGAAAATCCTGATAACAATTGTCATCTGAGTCAAGTTCAGCCTGTAGCACGTCTCCCACAAAGGCGTCATCAGGTACTGCAGCACGGATATCGTGTAATAATGTGGACACGCGAGGTAAATCCTTTGATGACTGAGTACCTTCAAGCGCACAGACCGTTTGGTTGCCCACGCTCGGGTCACTACCAATCTTGAATATAGTACTATTGTGACCCGAGCTCCAAACTCCGAAACATCAAAATGTGGCTGATACCAATGTTTGTGTTGAGGTAAGGCCTGTGAAGACATCCACTGACACGTACTATTGAGGGAACATGGCATGTGATCACTACCAAACTTAGCTCGCCACAATGACACGCCTTGAGTATGAGGGAAACAAATAAGGTTGGGTGCCGCACCCAAGTCTTGTTCCAAACTACGTACTGCCAGGCTAGCTGCTTCTCGAGAGGTTTCGTTGGTACCAGTTGTCACTGACCACAGGCCCATGCGTTGGTGCTTCGTTTGAACAGCCATAGAACCCTGCCATGATGGCAAAACTACGACTGAATGTACTGGCATGGGAGCTGCTGTCTTACGCATACGACGGGAGGTACAGGCAGCCAATACATGGATGGCTGCGGGCGCCTCGTCAGACGTGCCATTCCACGGGCAAGCGAGGAAGTCAGGTACCACATTGTGAGCACCAGGCATCTACCTAATCTCTTCACAATTGAAATAAGACAAGAACTGACACAGACGAAGGATTCTCTGTGACGGCGATTTTTGTGTGAACAAATATTGTAGGCTATCATGATCAGAATAGATTTCAAATTTCTGACCCAACAACAGAGCGCGCCACGTTTGGAGTGCCACCTGAGCAGATAATACTTCCACATTTCGGGCATCATATCTGTATTGTGCTCCCTTCAACTTGCAGGACACGAATGCCACTGGCCGTGGATGCTTCTCACCCTCCTGGACCGTTGCCACTGCATTTTGACTCCCATCAATGTGTACTGCTGTGCGCAGCGCGGGGTCAAAGTGCTGGAGGACTGGTGCTGACGTCAAAGCACTTTTGAGACCCACACACGCTGTCTGGCATGCCATGGACCACTGCAGAGTCTGACATCCGCCTTTAGTGTCCTTGAGAACTTAAGTCAGTGGTGCTGACAGGTCTGAGTATAGAGGGATGAATGTGCGGAAAAAATTTGCCATCCCCAAGAATGAGCGCAAGTGCTTGGCGCTGGCCACTCTACAATGGCCGCCACCTGCGATTCAGTATACGTCCAGCCATCTTTGGACAATTGGAAACCCAAAAATTCGAGTTTAAAACGTGTTTGGCCGCAAGATGATAGCAAATTCGTACGGACTCCGGAAAAGTAAAATGCTAGCTCTCGGCCTTTGCTTCCCGCAGCCATGCCCGAGCGCTGGCCGCAGGTTTGCTGCGTTGATATCACGTTTGAATTACTACTGACAATTTGTTTCATTTCCACAAAGACAAACTCGATGAAATGCTTTGTAAACTGAATTCCGCTAAATACGCACGTGCGTTTCAACTAAACCCAACCCTACCTTAATCAAGAGTTCATGTTCACACAATGTTTCCAAGAGTGCATTAAGTCTGTGGAGGTGTTCCTCCTGGTCATCCGCGTTGGTAAATATCAACACATCATAGTAATGTACTTCGCAGTAGTGACCTGCCAGGCGATGTGGTCGCGCAACACATGGTTCATCAACTGCTGAAAACAACTAGGTGTGTTTGTCAGGCCGAAAGGGCATGTAATCCATTTGTATTGCCCACCTGGAGTAGTAAATGTGGTTTTGTGTTGATCCCCCTCACGTATCCGCAGTTGGTGGAAGCCAGACTATAGGTGTAACTTAAAAAATATCCGAGACCCCCGATTTCGCGCAATCAAGTCAGACTCTGGTGTGGGATAACAGTCACGCAATGTCTGTCGGTTCAGTCTCCAGTAGTCAACGCACAAACGCAATGTACCATCTTTTGTTGGTGCAAACAAGAAGAAGGATGCATACAAACTAACACTTTTGCGAATTGTACCCGCACCAAACAGAGCTTTGATTTGTCACTCCAAATCGGGCATGTGGTGCTACGGGATAGTGGCGCATGGCTACGGGCCTAGAGTCGGGCGTCTCAGTGATACCCATGTCCAATTGACGTGGTGGTGGCATCCGTAGCATTGCTCGTGTCTCGAACACGGTACCCTCAAAACCACCGAGTAGTGTGAGATTTTCTTTCACCTGTTGAGGGTGAAGGTGTGCCAGTTAGGTGCAAACATCGGAAGTGACAAAGTAGAAAGAACGCTCGGGATTCTTGTTCAACCCTGGAATGTCTGAGTCGAGGAAGTCCATCAATTCCTCATCCTTGCCCATGTCACCGAGTCGATGAATTGCTCCCGAGGAGCCCTGCCAATTCATCTGCCAACCACCTGTCTGGAGTGTCGGGACCCAAACTTCTCCGAAACCAAGAGCTCGCATATTGGCTGGCAGTGGGGTCTCTCACTGAGCGGCAGATAGCATGTTGTCGTTGCAGCTCCGTACATTGTGATGGAGCAATGGGCAGTTGCAGGCCCGGTTGTTGTGCAAGGTGGCGCCCTTCGACCACCATACCAGCTAAATTACGCTCGAGATGGCATGCCGCAGACTCGTCTCCCGGAGGTCGCAGCAGGGGGACACGTGTCTCCCCTGGTGGCAAAATGTCAAAATTCAGGGGCTGTCAAAATTCCGTGTCAAAATTCTGGTGTCAAAATTCCGGCCCTGATGGCAGTAGTTGCCACAATTGACCACGAGCATAGTCTATACCACACCAAGATAGCGCAGCCAAGACTCTCCTAAGATGATGTCATAGTGAGAGAGGGGCGCCGATAAAAAAGAATCAGTAACTGGTAAGCCATCGAGACCCAACTAAGCAGCCAAGCGAGTACTGATAAGCGGTGAATGTTTGCTGCCTGAGTCTACCAAAACACGTGCTTCACGCACGCACCAAGGCTGCCATGGTAGTAGCGACAACTGGTGTCTGGCTGGTCGGTTGCTGGGGTATTCGCCTCACCAGAGCCTGATGTTGTGCCACCGGGGTTTTGGTTTTCCGAGGTGACAGAGGCCTACCCAGGAGGCCTGTACTAGAAGGGGGGGTCTAATTACTATTGTTTGACAGAGGCCTACCCAGAAGGCCTGTACTAAAAGGGGGGGTCTAATTACTATTGTTTATTAAACCTGTTGAGTAAAGTACAATAGGTTCTAGTTGAAAACTCTGTTTTAGTACCACTATCTGCGGTAATGCATTCTCACTCTAGTTCCAGTTCGTAATTGACGGGTGGCTAATAAACTCAATTAAACTTGCACTAGGAAACTACGTCTTGTGCCGATCTTTTTTTCTTTTCTCCGAGTTTCCTGTCTCGTGACGTCCTCGTGATTATGAATTCATTGATCTCGTGTGGAAAAAATTACACGACAAGACACGACTGGGAGAATTTGTCAAAGACCAAATTTCCGAAAAGAAAAAATATCAGTGCCAACAATTTTTAGCCACTCAAAAATTACGAATAGTAATTAGAGTGAGAATGCGTTATTGCTGATAATGGTACTAAACAGAGTTTTCAATTAGAAACTATTCTACTTTACTCAACAGGTCTAATAAGCAATAGTAATTAGACCCTCCCTCCTTGGACAGGCCTCCTGGGTAGGCCACTGACATGACTACTTACTACCTCCGGGTAGTCACACGGCCCTCCACCCTGAGACAGGTTCGTGACACCGCTTGTGCTGCTCGACGCTGTCTATACGGTTACAAATGGCGATGCCAAGCCAGTCTATTTCTAGGACCAATCATGACAGACTGTGTCGCGCTGCGGATGGATGTGGGCTGTAGTATGTCATAGACTTTAGACACATCGAAGCCAGCCATATCACAGTGCAATTGAGCATTAGCAGCCCATTTCGGGTCCCAATGACCCTTTGAGTCATAGTGCAACCTGTATCTGGGACATTTACACCCCACCACTGCCTGGCGAGCCCCAGGTTGCCATGTATCACTGTCCTGACGGAATATTTGACACTGGGCACAAGAGTTATGGATAAAATCACAGGGCGGACGGCTCAAATCGCAAGTAATACTCAAGAGAGTTACTGCCATAGCCTTTTTTCAACGCATGCGCAGTGCTATCATATGTTAGGGTTCACAAATTTTACTTGTGTGATGCGACACCAAACAAGTTTGTACGTCGGATGATTCAGGTGACATAAACGGAGACAAAGTAGCCGGATTTGTGAGACAAGTGGAAAAATGTGTGGTGATGTAAAACAGTGGCGAGGTGGTGTCCGAGGTCACAACTGAGTTGAACTGACCCGGGCTGAGGTTCAAGCCCCAAACCTCCTCCCTCCTCCAGATCCCACGGCCCATTCGCTTGGTCCTGCCCAGCTGCATATAGGCGCGCCTGCAACCTTTGCGTGGATCCCACAGCCTTGCCTGCGTAGTAGGCTGCGCCAACGCAGTAGTGATATTCAACCACGGAGTTCCTACATACGAATCTGTCGGGAACGTGCATCCCGTCGTCCCCAGCGATGTTGCTCGAACTTCCACGTCTCCACTCGTTGTGCCTCCATCTTGCCATGCACAGTGATGTGTTCGGGGAGAATTCAGCTGCGTGTGCTCGTCTCTGACCACGGCTCCAATTGCTTGTCTACTTCCGGCCCGACTTGTTCCCTCAACTGTTGTGGTTTCGTCTCACCGGGAACCTTGATGTGCTCGGGAAGTTTACGACTGCGCTTGGTCATAATGAAACCATTTCTCATTGGCTCCAATTGCCAACTCGGCCCAACTGGTGCTCCTTCCTGTGGTGGTCCCGTGTTGCTCAGTACAGTGGCAGTACATTGACTCAATGTGCTCGGGGAGACCAGAGAGCGCGTTTACTGAAAAATTAACCCCTTCATTGAGGGCAATACAAAACTTGTACGTAAGTATCATTGGTACGTATGTTTGTATGTACGTTTGTCAACAGATTGCATTTTGTGTGTATGCATGTATGTATGCATCATGCACGGTATGTATGTATGCATGTATACACGTTTTCATGTATGCATGTATGCATGCTGCGTGTTTGAATCTCTCTTTCTGTTTGAATGTTGGCATGCATATACAAATACTGTGACGTCTGGTTTCTTTCCCTTGCTCAAAATTTGAAGGATGTAAAGGGGCTTCTTGTCAATAAGTTGCCTAGATGAATTTCGAGCTAAATCGAAGGAAACGTGGATTGGATTTCTCTGGCACTGTGGTATGGGCGCCAGCATCCTCGGGGCTGACACAGGGCGACAGTATCTTCGGGGTTGCACCCCTTGGTATTGGCACGTTTGCCCAGGAGATTCATGTGCATCTCCACCAGATTGCTCACAAATCGCAGTCTCTCAGCTTGAATGAAGCTGCAGCATTATAGCTTGTCGTGCTCACTCCAATCCAGTGTCTAAAATACGACCACAAACTTTCCAAGGAAAGCTTGTGCTTCTTATTAGGGCAAGTGGTGGTGTGGGGCATGTGGCTATACAGGTTTAGAACGACAGTCACCGCAGCATGTAGTGGCAAAAATTCAGCCTGAGAATTCGTTTGTGACAGAATTATCGACAACACGCAAGTAGATTGGACATTGCTGCAAGGTCCCTCATCTCTATAGATAGTGACTCTCGAAATGCGAAAATATCACAATTATTTCAATTTTTGTTATTAATAATTTTGTCCTTACTTGAATATTATTTTCCATATTTTTTAAACAAATTGTATTGTTTGACTCGCTTTATTGAAAAGTCACATGCTATATCAGAAACATCTTGTGACTCTGGCATGTGTAGACCATTAATCGCGTCAGTCACGATTGGGCTTGACTTATTAGTCAACTGAGAGATTCTTAAGGATCTGTTCCTTAAGGATTTCCCCCGCACTCTGTTAGCAACCGACGAACAACCGACATCAAGGGATTGCTAACTACCATGCGAGCAAAAGGATGAGGGAGAAAGAAGAGATTAAAGATACCTGCTAGAATTTTCCAAAATAGCTATAACTTCTTACTCAACCACTCGCGTCAGTGGGGCAAACACACGTACTCTGGTCCGGCCCAAGTTCAACTAATAAATTAACAAAACAAACGATATTGTGAGCTGTGATTTGTGAATAACGAATAACACTGATTATGTTTGCTTTTATTTCTAGAAATGGTAGTTTGGAACCTTTGCTTGAGGGTCTATTAGCTAAAAATCCACATGGATGTGGGTTCTCGGGTTTTCCGGCCAGGATCGAACCGGGGACCTGCAGATTTCCAATATTTCTGTTAGGTGTCGCGCTCTTATGCACTGAGCTACAGTGACAAATGAATCACTGCAGATTCACCAGGACCCTCTTCTGAATACATATATATATATACATAAATATACATCAGCTGGAATCGAACTGGGAACCTGCAGATAACCCATATTCTTCTTAGGTGCTGCGCTCTTATCCACTGAGCTGAAGTGACGGATGAATCACTAAAGATCCTTCGGGAATGTCATTATAACTACATCAAAAGGACACACCACCCATCAGGATTCAGTCAAAAAAAAAATTGCTTGTCGCGCATTATGTTTCATAAGTTTTGTCTGCAGCGCATTTTGATCCATGAACAAATCTTGCCTGCATTTTGTTTGATACAAAAAGATTGTCTGTAGGGCATTTTGCTTCAATGTCTTATTTTGTTTACATTGGTCCGATTTATTGATATTTGAAATAATTCGAAATTCAAATACTCAATGATCGCAACGACACAATTTGTAAAAAATAGCAATGAAGAAAGTGTCAATAACATTTTTTGGTCAGATCAAACATCGTAATATTGAAAATTGCACGGCACCAATTCAATTCCAAAAGATGTTTAGGTTACGTGTGATGACGTACGTTGTATCAGGATGATTTAGGCATAGGCGAGGGTCGAAAAACACCGCGAGGTGTTGTTGTATACATATGTATAATTGAGGTAGGACTGCGTTACAGACATAGGCGTGAGTCACGATTGATAGTGGAACTAAACCGTTGAAAAAGGTTTAGTTTCGACAAGCATGTATTTCGGGAAGCAAAGCAAGAGACAAAGAGGAAGGACACAAGACAAGTTGTCAGACACCAAAAAAATACCCAGACCCAAAAAAAATGATCGAAAGCAACAAGATGATGCGTCTTTGGATTTCAGACTACAGTTGACTTGCTAGGGCCTTGACATGTCCTTCAGAGCCTGGGGGGGTTCCTCACTTTGGAGAAGTAGCCTAGCTTGTGGACATGTCCGCTGACTGAGCAAGATCATGATGCCCGGGTACAACTAGACGAGCTTTCACTGATGCGAAACAAAGACAACAACCATCAATTTCCAACCCTAAAAGAAAATACGAAAGATGCAAAAAATGATCAACACATACCTGTTGCCTCAACTAGGAGCTCTTATTCTCGAATATCAATCGTGAGGACAAACCGGGCGGGGGAAGCTATTTGTGTCACCACGATTCAAGTTGTTTCTTTATTTGTTTTTACAAGTACGGGTTGTATCCGAAATTACTATTCAATCCCATGACTCTCGACTCTCCTACGAAACCAATGCTCGGGATAATTTGCAACCCATCAGTGAATATGAAACAAAAGATTAAGTTAACCCATCAGTGAATATGAAACAACAGATTAAGTTCATAAATGCGAAATCACGCCACATAAAATAGAAAATAGGAAACTAAAGGTGCGGCGAAATTCCTAGCATTTCTCAATAGTGCAAAAATGACTTGCACTCTTTACACACCAGGCACAAAAGTGCCTGGCACACAACAAAGCCTGCACGGAAAATCTCTCAGAAACCAGCAGGTGTCGTTTTTTCACAGGAAACAAGCGGACATCGACCCCGGCTCACTCATTAGTGGTACACGTCCGAAACGCTCTTTAGCTCGTTACTGCTGGTACAAGTCAAACAAAAGATGGGTACCGGGGCCGAAAATCCACCACCAGAAAGCTTGTGTGGCGGCCTATTTGTGGGGCATCTGTGTATAGTGCACGTGCGTGCGCACATAAAAACACGCACGCACACACACACATGCAAACGCGCGCGCGCACACACGCACGCATGCAAAAACTGTATACATACAAGCACCTGCTTATCTCTTCGTCTTGGTACATACGTATGCGAAAATGCACAATGTACATGCATTGTCACACATATGAATGTGTTCACAAATAACTGATGCACATTATGACACGCACACACACACATGCACATGCATATATACATATACGGGCCTGCACTATCTCTCAATCTTTGTACAGTTGTATGCAGCCAAAGGCTCAATGTGCACAAAAACACAAATAGCTGGTATCAGAAACACAATTTGCCACCTACTATTCTTTGCTGAGGCGTGTTGGGTACAAGGGGGGGGGGGGTGGATGTCCTATCTGTAAAAAATGGAGTTTTCCAATCAAAATATTTCCGTAACATGAATACGTCGGCACCAGAAGATCAGGCAATCCCAACTATTCTGTGATTGGAGTGTGGACACACTGCAGCATGCTGCAACACGTTGCAACACTCTGCAACACGCGGCAAAACACACTGCAATACCCTGCAACACACACTATTCTGCGACGGGAGTCTCGATAACCGCGGCAGCACCAGGACGCACTTCCAGAATAGCGTCCCCTATTTTTTCCCGAAAAATATATGAACACACATATGAATCAGCCATGCCACACGTGTGAAGGAGCCGTGCAAATAGCGTCCCCTGAATTTTCCTCGCCAAATACATAAATGAATCCCTGTGACACATATGGATGAGTCATGCCACACATCACATATGAAAGTGTCGTGACACACATATGAAGACGCAACTCCTGGATAGCATCCCCTGATTTCCCTCTATCACATCATGCAAGTTTTCGCACATTCCATCATTCTGTTTGAGGATAACATTTGTGTGTCTACCGAGAAATATCCCTGCAATATTTCCCATCAAATTAAAAAGTATTCACACACCCACACATATTCGTACACATATATGCATGAACACACATGTACGCACACGCACACGCACACGCACTCACACTCACACCGCACGCGCGCATGCACGCGCGTGCGCATACACGCACGCATACACACACGCACGTGCACATTCACAACACCAACGAATCATAGCATGCCCATACAACACGCACAAATACACACCGACGAATATACACACGCAAGCACAGAAACAGACACAGATACAGACAGAGTCACAGACATACACATACAAACGCAGACAAACAAGGGGTTTGGAGAGCGAGACCTTGAGCTCCTCGCCGACCCTTTCGACACACACACACACAAACACACACACACACACACACATGCACACGCACACGCACTCACATAAACACATGCACACGCACATGCACATGCACATGCACACACACACGCATACACATACACATAAACACGCACGTACACGCACACTAGCATTGGAACGCAAGACCTGCAACACACTGCCACGCACTGCACCACACATACCGAATTTGGAAAGCAGGGCCTCAAGCTCTTCTCACGCAGACATACACACATACATACGCACGTGCACACTCGCACACACGTACACATTCACACCTGCACGCACACATATACGCACACAAATTATATAAGCCAGGCCTTGAGCTCCTCATCGACTTGTGCGAGCACTTCGCGCAGCGAATGCAGCACACTGCAACACAATCAACAGACTGCAACACGCTGCATCGCCCTGCAACACACTGCAACAAATACACCAAATTTGGAAAGCAAGGCCTTGAGCTCCCCATCGACTATGTGTGCACTTCGCACAGCGAATGCAGCACATTGCAACGCACTGCAATACACTGCAACACACTACATCACACATTCCAAATTTGGAAAGCAAGACCTTGAGCTCCTCATCAAGTAGTGCGTGCAATTCGTGCAGCGAATGTAGCACATTTCAACACACTCCTGCAGACTGCCAAAAACTACATTGTCCTGCAACACACATACCAAATTTGGAGAGCAAGATCTTGAGCTCCCCATCGACTCACTGCAACACACTGCAACACACTGCAGCACTCTGCATCACGCCGCAACAAGCTGCAACACACACACCAAATCTGGAAAGCAAGGCCTTGAGCTCCTCACCGATTCGTGCGTGCACTTCGCGAAGCGAATGCAGCACATTGCAAAACATTAACACTCTTCAACATGCTGCAATACACTGCAACACGCTGCC
>Ga0105055_10010916_pt1 | contig 11281 bp, 8 predicted proteins | sample BON03_FD_78090 | JGI IMG/M metagenome (GOLD analysis project Ga0105055, IMG submission 78090) | Freshwater microbial communities from Lake Bonney liftoff mats and glacier meltwater in Antarctica - BON-03 | ecosystem: Environmental > Aquatic > Freshwater > Ice > Glacier meltwater | place: Lake... | reverse complement strand
GTGGAATCACTGAATTCGCATTATATTTCTCCTGATGTAATTTAATTGCATCCCTCGACTTGACAGCTATGTCGCCTGCAAACGCGTTCCATGAAGTAGCCACTAAAGTATTTAAAAATACTTCATACATTGATGTTCCTCACTCTGTATCACTTTTTTTTTGTCATAAAAACTGTTGTGGGGAGATGGAGCCCCTTCAGAAGTACCGTAGCACTTGCGTCATGTCATTCATTAGCTTCATATTTGTATGCGCGGCAATCGCAGGTACATCTTCCAATCAGAAGATATTTGTGGATGGTATTAGTTTAACTCAAAAGATGGGAGTCTTTTCAGCCTTTGTAATCTTGGCTTTTCTTGCTGGACTGGTTTCATTGTTTTTTGCGGGATGGTTCTTTGTACGTGAATATCAAATGAGCAGATGGAAAGGTGTGTACTGGAGTTCTGCTGCTTCTTGCCTTTGTTGTTTAGTGAGTTTTTCCGTAGGTGCATCGGATGAAAATGTGGTGTATGGGTTTGGTTTACCAATGACTGTGGTGTCATGGGTTGCTTACGGTATCACCACATTTCTTGCCATCTTGTCTGCTAGGGAAGCTGGACAACTATAGTCTCAGTTGTACACAAATGAGGGAAATGATTGTTACTAAATAGACGATCAATCTAAAAAATACAAATTCAAATTGGGTAAATGCATTTTCAGAGCTAGTTATCACGCCTTCACCTCCCGAAATAATGAAATATGTAGGTGCGGGTATCAAAAAATTATGAATCTAACGGAGTATTTTTTGTTTTTGAGTAACATTCTTTCTCGACACTGATCTCGTAGCATAATTTTAGAAGTCTGGATTATTTTCACTCCAGTTAAGGTATTACATTCTCAAAATATTCGAATGTCTCTGTCAGAAGCATTCCTTTAGTATTATTTGAAGGTTTATCTCGTTTGAACAAGAACATCATTTAGCTAATAAAATGCGGAAATTCAATGAAGCTCAATGACTTCCGCATAGTTAATATTGCGTATTAATTCTATAGCATCGAGCTTAAATGATTGCGTACAGCTCATATGTATGTAATGAATTGACGCATGCACGTAAAAATACCTTGTAAACTTAAAACAGCTGTGACAATCAAGAACCAGCAAGCTATAGTACCGTCTTGAAAGTACTAACGAAGAATGAATTCTTTTTGTCTATCATTCTCTATCGGGAAGTTAATCATTCTTATTCTTTCCTCTGTATCGCATCGACTCACATTTCACTATATGTTTGTTCAAGACTCTGTCATTCACTATGTCTTTTGTCGATTTAATATTGAATTCACATCAATCCTGATGATATGAACTGGATTCGGATGTATATTGCGTTGCCCATTGTTCTTCGAAGGTCAGTGTTTTGTGCATTTTATTCATTTCGTAGTTATTCATGTTTTCTACATCTTCGCCCATCTGAACGAAAAGTCTTCCGGGATTTACCATTGCATCTGCCGCACTTTTAATCCTGTTTTCAAAATCATTTTCCTACAACCTGTAGTAACATTATGTGCGTGAATTAAATACATTCAGTATTTAGATTGTTGGCTTCTAGTTTTTCAAAATTATGCATCGCCGATATTCCTACGAAAATGACGCGTTTTAGCGCATGTTTCTTTGATGGTGATATTGCGAAGACCAGTGGAGAAGTCAGAGGTTAAATCTTCGGATGAAGAAGCCACAAAAAGTAAAATTCATTTTAGAAAACGATATAAGCACTTTCTGCTACATAACCGGATCTTCCGACTATTGATTGTGTTCCTCGTCATGGGAATCGTATCGATTTGTGCTTATATGGTGGTGACGCACGGTGACGAAGCAGATATTCCGGATATCTCTGAAAAGGAAGTGGAAGGACCTGCATCCTGGTCTCTAAAGCCTAACCGTAAACCCCATATGCTCTCGAATGCGGATTACGCCGAGTTAAAATTGTTATTTGGTACCAAGACTGATAAATATTCTATTAAGCCGCAAGTTCTGGATCCATACACACATGCCAAAACCAATACTCGTACATTTGGATGTCTTCGTGATGAGTGCAGAGGACTTGCAATGGAAGATATGACCAATAGGAAGTGGAAATCCATGTTCAAAACTGCTAAATATTTGGACGGCACGACATCTGCATTCAAAGATAATCTCCCCCTGCGCTTGACGTTTCTCGAGTGCGACACTACAGAATTGGCAAAGCTAAAGAAAGAAAAACCCTTAATGTTTGAATCCATTTATGAGCTTCAGAAAGGCAAAACATACCTTAACGTGATCGATGGCGCTGATGCAATTGGCGGTAATAAAGGACAGCAACTAAGAAGCAAGCAATCTATTGTGCGTAAACTTAGTGAAAGTATTTTTGTGAATAATCGGAAAAGAAAAGAATGTACATACAATAAATTAGCGCTGCAACCTTCACAGTATCGACTGTATATTAAGGATGAATGCGAAGAATTTCTTCAAAATCGAGGGAATTCAAAATCATTCTTGGTTAAGCCTGAGACAGGATCGCAAGGGAAGGGGATTACTTTTCACCCCAACGTAGATTCAGTGGCGAAGAAAGTGAAAAAGTACTTTCCTTGCTCCTCTCAGAACAAATCCATGAACGCGCTAGATCGAATACTGGTTCAAGAATACATAGAACAGCCGCTTCTCATTGAAAAGTGTAAATTTGATGTACGTGTGTACATGCTGATTGCTAGCACGAAACCTTTCATAGTGTTCTATCACCGTGGGTATCTCCGAAGATCTCTTTTTGAATACAGCTCTACTTCTACCGATCGAGCAGTATATCTTACAAACACTCACTATCAATCGATGAGGTAGAATTTTAAACTGAGTGATCACATCTGGACCTTTGAAGCACTTCAAGAATACCTTACTAAGAAAGGATTGACGGGTCCTGATTATGTTGACAGTATACTGGATCCTTATATTAAGCGAGTGGCTAATTTCGTGTTTCAGAGTGCAAGAGATAAATTGCAACGAAGACCTGGTTCATTGCACATCTTTGGGTTGGATTTCATGATCGATGAAAGATTTCGTGTCCATTTCATTGAAGCCAATGGATATCCTGGTTATACTTGGAGTGTGAATTTTGATACTAGAGGAATGGTGACGGAACAATTTAATCTCGTTACCGAGTTGCACGAGCATCCTGCGGTATTTGAAAAGATGCGAGCAGGAGATCGTTATGAGAATTTTGAAATGGTTTTTAGTGAATTGGAGGAAGCAACAACAGGCCGAAAGTATGACCCTTGTTATGAATTCCATGCAAATACAAAGAGCTATCAAATTCTGAGAGCAGCAAATAAGAAGTTTTCGCGGTATACAGGGTTCTCGGCTCTTAAAGTCCTGGAATCAAGTAATACTTATCAAGATGGATGCAAATCTAAATCATGTATTTCAACGCTGAAAGCCGCTAGAAAAGAAGCTGCTAGATTACGAACGAATGCTGAACGATTCTTTTTAGGTTTCATTGATGACATCGAGGGTGCCGAGTTAATTGGAGGTATGAAGTTGGAACAAGCATCGGCATTGTCTATCTTTCTTAAACCGTTTGGATGTTCATTGAATAAAATCGGAGTTGTACCTCAAACCTATCGCATGTTTCTTAAAGATGAATGTCGAAATGCTTTGAAATTTAAAACTCCGTCTTCTTGGATCGTAAAACCATTTGATGGATCAAGAGCTGATGGTCTTCGTTTAATTGGCGATCAAAGTGAACTAGGAGCGATTTTTGAATCATGCCAAAGTCTTAGTGTTTCTGGCAATAGTTTGAAATCAACTCCAGAGACAGTTCGAATAGGAATGCAATCTCCTTCTAATTTTCAATTTGTGGTTCAAAAGCACATAAGCAATCGGTTGGAGGTGGCAGGAAGAACATGGGATGTCAGGTGCTACATGCTGATTGCCTCCACGTCGCCATTCTTTGTTTTTTATCACGAAGGTTATTTAAGGAGTGTGCAAACGATTGATCTAACAGACAGTTCCGAATTGACGTTTTCACAGTTTCAACAATTGCTCTCACAAGAAGGCAAGACTGGAGATCACTTCATGACCAGTGCTTTTGAAACATTCGCGAAAAGAGTCATGCTGTTGTTGTTTCATTCGGCTAAACCATATCTGGTTCGTAAAATAAAATCCTATCAGCTGCTGGAGCTCAACTTTCTTATCGATGATGCATTCACGATGTATTACATATCTGCCAATCGAGTTCCACAATTGAGCAGGTCTACTCGAATTTGGAAACAAGTGATTCAACCAATGCAAGACGGCATGAAGTCTTTGGTTTTAGAAACCAACGATGTCCCCGAAGCTTTCGTCGGGATGAAATATGGAGATAAACACGGAGGATTTAGATTAGTATATAGTGATTATGAATTCTACATTCAAAATAGAACCTATGACCCTTGCTCTGAATTTTCAGGTAAATGGTCTTTCGGTAGAAGTGAGATGCGAAATGTTGCACAAGTACATGATTACAAGACTAGAGTGGATAATGCTAATACGAGAGAGTTGAAGAAATATACCAAAGCAGTTTGGGATAAATGCAGGTCCAAGTATAAATCAGAAACGTGTCAGGCCTCTGAAATGGTGAGGAAGTCTATCGCTGAGCGCTTTGAGATTTTCACTGCGAAATCGTCTGTGACTGTGACTAGTGTTGAAGACGAAGCTTTGTCGACGGAGCAAGCACGATTGGATCAAATAGAGGCATTTGTCCAACGCAGAGTTGCTGAACTTACAGGAAATTCAAGCGCTCTTCATTGAAAATTGTTGCTGCGGGGGGACATAACAAGGCGTATTGAATAAGCGAAATTGTCTCGAATGCGATTGAATCCCATAGAGATATGCAGGTATTTTGAAGGCCCTTCATTGGATGTTGCAATTTTGGTTTTTGGAATTCCTATTATCAATAGTACCCAGTGCCATCGAAACGTAATCACCGGCTTCAATGCTGGTGATATGAAGTCTTTGATTTCCATTTGGATTTGTAGAATGAATTAAAGTCGGTTTTTTAAACATGTCGGTTGCATTTGACTCTCCGATTCCGAGTCTCCCGTGTTCTGCTGAGCCCCATACATACAACCCCCCTTTTTCACACAATGCAAGTGAGTGATAGCCACCAGCAGACACAGATGCAATGCATTCCAGACCTGGTATCTTGGTAGGGTACACTAAGGAATTCTCGTCATCATGTCCAAGTCTCCCTAGCTCTCCTCTGCCCCATGAGAAGACTTCTTTTTCATCAGATAATGCCAGATTGTGTTTACCTCCACAACTGATAGCCATCACCCTTGGTGTCTTTGCATTTCGAAGACCTTTCGCGGAACGTTCTTTCCATTGAATCAACTTGGTGGGTCTCGTTAAATATCCTGTTTCTGTGCTACTCACTGCTATGCCTCCTAATTGGCAACTGCGATTGGACCCCCATGTATATACCATGCCTCGTTGTTCCGTGAGTGCTAAACTATGTGCCCAGCCGCACTTGATGCTGGCGACTTTCAGATGTTGCTCGCTGAAAACTCTTATTTTTTTCGGAGCCAATCTTATAGTTTCATCCCCATGCCCCAGTCTGCCTTCCTCTCCTAGTCCCCAGCTGAATACATTGCCAGTGTCATCGACTGCGAGACTGTGCTGGTGACCGCAGGCGATGGAAACGATGAAGAAGATATTTGTTTCCTCATCTTCATCTAAGCAAATCGAACCTCTTGGATTAAATTTAACATTTTTTGGTTCATGAATTGATAGTTCATTGCCGTGCCCTAATTTTCCAAAATCGCCGTTACCCCATGAAACAACAGCTCCACTTTCAAGAAGACATAATACATGTTCGCACCCATTGGACACTGTTTTAACAGGGCTGCGCTGCAAGGACTTTATTTTCCGCGGCACCAACTGTATCTTGTTCTCCTGTCCATGCTGGTTCGTTTTGCCATACCCCCAGGAATACACATCTCCTTTCTTGGTCACCAAAGTATTGAATAGGAACCCAGCGTGGACGGACGCTATTGTCTGACCTTGCAGCATCACACGGTCAATCTCGCGAGGTGCATACGTGTTCGTCTCGTCACCGTGACCTAACTGACCGAACTTACCAAACCCCCAAGTGAATAGAGAATCAGTCATCCAATTGATTAAAAGAACCGTTGAGAATGGTACGGTCCCCGCAAAACGCAAGATGGAAGGCACGATGCGAGGCCTCCCATTGAATATGTCCCAATTGTTGGATCGAGGAGCTATTATTCAACCTGACAACTTGATAGTTCAACGAACAAGTTCAGGATATCATTGCACCACCTACGCTGAGAATCGAACTCGATCCCGTCGCTTGGCAAACGCATTGAGTTCTCTGGGAGTTGCACTAGGAGATCGCGTTGCCACGATGTGCTGGAATACCAATGCGCATCTGTGCATGTTCCATGCTGTTCCATGCATGGGATCAGTGCTTCACCCTCTCAATGTTCGCCGGGGAGGCAAGGAACTGGGATATATCTTAACTGACGCAAAAGATAAGATTTGCATAATAGATCAAGATTTAATTGGCAAAATGAACCTAGTTTCGGAAGATGACCTGCGTTTCCTAACACGTGTGTTGGTTTGCGGAGCTGTTGAAGGTGACGATCAACCCGATTGGAGGACGAATCCAGATTTACCCGAACTTCGCAAAAAGCTTCGTTGTCCCCTTTTAGATTTTGCCGATCTAGTAGACCATCAAAGTGACTGTTTTGAATGGCCTGTGGTAGATGAGAACAGCTGCTGTACTATCTGCTATACAAGTGGTACCACTGGACATCCGAAAGGAGTAGCGTATTCACATCGTTCGCACTTCATGATGACTCTTGCAATGCCTGCTAAGGATAACCACAATTTAGGAGGATCGGATGTACTGCTACCGATTGTTCCTATGTTTCATGCAAATGGTTGGGGTCTTCCACATTTATCCCTGTGTTTGGGGGCGAGACTCGTGAACAACGGCAGATTCACTGATTCCGCAACCACTTTAAAAATGATAAGCGATTACGCAGTAACCTATTGCGCCGCAGTTCCGGCCATATGGCAAGAATGTAGACAATTATTGAAAAGCACTCCTGATTTCAAAGGCAAGTTCAAAGTCCAACAGATATATTGCGGGTAAGTTGTTCGTTGTTGTGTACGCTGTTCTGAGTCATTGGATAGGGGGACTGCTCCTTCTCCTGAAATGATGAAATGGTATTTAGATGAATGGAATGTTCAGTTTGCTCAAGGATGGGTAAGTTACATATTTTGAATTTTGAAAGTTTACATCATTTTAAATAGGGAATGACTGAAACGGGGCCCCTGGGTACTACTGGAAAGGCCATCATGCGGTTCACTGACACAGAATTAGATGAGCAATCTCAATTTCAAAATGTTGTTTGTGCTGGTATTCCTGCCGCTGGAATGGAATTGAAAATCGTCGACTGAAGATTTCTCCAAAGAAATGCCTCAGGATGGAATCGCTCAAGGGTAAGATTTTATTACATATATTTAAATGGATGTTGAAAGTGTACAAGCGAGTTGCTAGTTCGTGGTCCTTGGGTAACAACAAGTTACTTCAATCGTCCAGATGCAGCTTCAAGCTTCCACCATGGTTGGTTGGCTACAGGCGACGTCGCAAGTATAAGAAACGGAGTCTTGGTGATTAGAGATCGGTCTAAAGACGTGATTAAATCGGGTGGAGAGTGGATTAGCTCCATTGATCTGGAGAAGCATTTAAGTGAACTTGATTGGATTGGTCAATGCGCAGTTGTGGCAGTTCCTCATCGTAAGTTCCAATACATGCAGTGCTTGTTTTTAACGTTGTGGCTTAGCTCGTTGGGATGAAAGACCCGTTGTAGTGATGACGACCAGTGTTTGTTGTACTGATGAACAAAGGACCAACAGAGTGAAATTAGTGAAAGACCATTGCAGCTCTAAATTCGCAAGATACGAATTGCCTGATGATGTAATCATGTGGGATGTTTTGCCGATGACTGGCACTGGGAAAATATCCAAAAAGGATATAAGAGAGATACTCCGACATATTGGATACATTTCCAAACTATAATTACTTTATCAATTCTAATAAGGATTTGTTGGCAGGTTTGTACGAGGCAATCCAATCGGTAACTCCGACATATTGGATTCATTTCTAAACCATAATTACTTTATCAATTCTAAGGATTTGTTGGTAGGTTTGTAAGAGGCAATCCAATTGGTTCACCTTGAGCGCTAGTGGTTCTAAAGCCTCGCCAATACTCGTAGCATCCACAACAGACCAATGACACTCGTGGAAACGGAGACTCGAATTCTTCAAAGGAAATTGAAAATCACCAACCAAACACTGAACAGGTGCAGCTAATGCAGCTCCAAGTACTTTGGTCAAATCGCTGTTTCCTTCAAGAGATCCGATGATGAAAGCCTCGAAAGCCCCCCCCCCAGATATCACATGCGGGCCTATGTGATGACGAAGGCAACAGTCTAACAACTTCAAACATCGAATCAGGGAAGTCTTTAGCTGGGTGCACACACCCATGCTGCTGGCTTGTACGATCATCTGAGGTACATGCAACGCAGCCCGAGGTCGCTTGATTCCTTTAACCACTATGTGAAACGTATCTTCGTCAAATTGGACCTCTTCTACCGACTGTGCTGTTCCTATGAAACGATCAATGTTCAATGAATATATCTCATCCAAGCTGCCGACTGTTTGGATACCTGATATACTTGACAACGTTTCTGCAATATCCACTGGTACGTATTGAAGGGCCAGAATTCCCAACTCCTCGCATATTCCAAGGGCGGGATAAGGTAACTCCTCGGTACTCACAAGAAGCCTCAATTTAGTCAACCCATGAATAAACCGAATATATCTTTCTATGCCTCTAGCATTGAAGCCAAACACCGTCTTCATATCATTGCCAGTGACAACTTGAACAGCTTGTGAAGTGTCATCTCCATACAAAGGGGCCACACTACACTTGAGAACCATGAATCTGCAATCAACAGATGCAATTCGATTCCACATCCCTGCTTGTGCGTTCACTCTAAAAAGCGCCGGACAGCAAAGTAATACATCCCCTAGTGGCAGCGCTTCGACGGACAACTCACCAGTTGGTTTACAAACAAGGAGATCGTTCGAACGCTTTGAAAGTAAGCCTACCACTTCCGCGAGAGATATTTGGGGATGACAACCAGCAGTCGAACTTATCCAACTCGCGAGAGCACCGCTAATCATTTGCTCAGTGCCCGGGACGAACTGTCCTCGTAGTGATGACGCAATCACACATTCCAATCGGTCAAGGCTCAAAGAAAACAAAGATAAGTCGCGGATAATGGTGTCGACAATACCATCCAGTTTATTTCCCCTGAATATGTTAATTTCCTCTAGAAGGTCAATCCGACGTCGTCTAGACAGCCGCGGAAGTTTTTCCAGAGTTGCTTTCAACATGAGGCAAAGTCCGGAAGATCCGTCACCATTCAAATCATCAAAGTTCCGAATCACTCGTGATATAAATAGCCCCCCCGGTCTCTTTCTGCAAGAAATATGCCTCATTACCACACTTCCGCAGTTTGTAACCATCAAGCAGCTCTTCGATGGGATGACTATTAAGTGGTCACCACCCTGGGGACCAAAGCTCACAGCACATAGAGACCCAAGCTCGACAAGAACATCGTATAGCTGATCCATTACTTTTGTTTGTTCCTTTCAATCCACTCTCGTCTGCAATCAATGTAACTTGAACATCAATTAGCCAAAGGAATAATCTATTTTTAAAACTTACAATGACTTTTCACTCTCACAGTATTCCTCGTAATCATCCGGCGCCTTTCCTTCGTATCTGTGGGTGCACTTAATATAGGTTTGAAGGACGTTTGCACACGGATCTTTACTCTCGTTATTTCCCATTCAAAATATGATTTTTTTTTCATCGTTTTTTGTTGCGATCAATTTGGATGATGGCTGGATCACCAACTCCAAAGCGAGCTCGAGCTGTGAGAGAAAGCAGTGCAGTTCCTAAAGAAACACTTGCCCAGTTGGTTGCTGCGAAGAGATCAAAGCAATTGGAGCTCCTTAAATGGCCTTCAGATGTGTGGGCAACTTGGTTTGCAAGTCCGAGATTGTCGCTTATCCAAACAACCAATTTTGTGGTTTCAAAGTCTCCAATGTCTACATTGTACGAGATGGATTTAAAACATGTATTTTCTGTGGATATGCTAGTGGAACGCATCCAAGAGGACGGGCATAGGATTGCCCTGAGTGTCAACGCCACTAGTGATGCCAACTTATTTCTCTATGCGAATAAGGATGTCTATGAGGAATGGGATATTGATACAACTGATATGCCCATAGAAGACAATCAAATCGATGGAGGTCTGGATCCTGCACTTTATCGATTTGTAGCTCCTAGTCGAGATCAAGTCAAGTTGTTTATAGCCAAGGTGCAGGATGTTCTTTCTGAAGATGCCCTGGTAATGATTCATGTTGCTAGTGCATTCGGATATAACAGATCAGGTACTTTAATATGCTCCTTTCTTATTGAACATGGTAAGAAAACGTTGAAGGAAGCCCTTAATGTGTTTGCTCAAAGTAGACCTCCAGGTAGGTTTGTATTGTAGTCACCAATACAAGTATTTGAATATTTTTGAATAATGCAGGAATTTATAGCAAATCATGTTTATTAGCGTTACAACGACGGTATGGTCAGAGCATTCCTGTACAAGCACCGGCCGCACCAGCATGGGATTTAAAATCTGTTGAGTTAGGTGCGTCCTATTCGGTCGAGACAACAATGAAACCCTTAGTGGTTGTGGAACCACGATCGGTAGTCGCGGAGCTTATCAAGCCTTGGATAAAAGGTAAGTTTACTTATTATTCATAAAAAGCGTATCGCTGAAACATGATTCGTTTTCGAAGGCTGGAGTAACCGCGAAAAACGCGAATTCTTTTTCAACCCTGAAACTAAAAAAAGTGTTTGGAAAATAGAAGACTGCAAATAAACTAATTATGTACTCTTGGCTTTATCTGCTTTTAGCTTTTCTTCAATAGCGACTTTTGCCATGTACTCCCGCGTGAGGGTTACAATGACCTTTTTATAACTACGCTCTTGATAGGTCACTCCAGGTTTACCACTCCGCGTCTTTATCTTACCATCATAGTTCATCGTGTTCACCTTCCAGATATCCAAACCGTATATCTTGGATAGATAGTCTTTTATCTCAGGCTTGGAAATATTAGGAGCAACTCTGAAGGTGACTTTGCTG
>Ga0105055_10010913_pt1 | contig 11285 bp, 10 predicted proteins | sample BON03_FD_78090 | JGI IMG/M metagenome (GOLD analysis project Ga0105055, IMG submission 78090) | Freshwater microbial communities from Lake Bonney liftoff mats and glacier meltwater in Antarctica - BON-03 | ecosystem: Environmental > Aquatic > Freshwater > Ice > Glacier meltwater | place: Lake... | reverse complement strand
TTCGCAATTCGCTCTGGATTGGGCTGTCGGTGGCTGGGTTGGCAACGCTGATCGGCGTTATCGTCGGGCTGCTCTCCGGCTTTGTCGGCGGCTTTACGGATCGCTTTTTGACACTGGTGATGGATACTGTGATTGCTGTGCCGTCACTGCCTATTCTGATCTTGATGTCCTCGCTGTTGGGCGGACAGACTTCGCTTGTGATTATTGCCGGTGTGTTAGTCTTCTTCAATTGGCCCTGGCCTGGTCGCCAGGCGCGGGCAATGTCGCTTAGCCTGCGCGAGCGCGAGTTTATCAATGTCGCCCAGGCTTCCGGAGAAGGTACACTGAAAATTGTGATTGTGGAGATCCTGCCTTTTGTGCTGGGCTGGGCGTTGGCCAACTTTATTAACACGATCCTGGTCGCCATTTCCGCCGAATCAGGTCTGGCGATCATTGGCCTCTCCAGCCTAAAAGATGCTACCTTGGGCACGATGATCTACTGGGCCATGCAGCATCAGGCGCTGCTGCTCGAAAAGTGGCTCTGGATTCTGTCGCCGATCTTCTCGATTATGCTGCTCTTCATCGGGCTCTTTCTTGTCTCCACCGGCTGGTCAGATTATTTTGCAACCCGAAGAGGTCGGCAATGATTCGCATTAAAAATGTTAGTCTTTTCTACGATACAGTGCAAGGTACGGTCAAAGCCGTCGAAGATGTCTCCTTCGAGCTGTATGATGGCGAAATCGTCGGCGTGGCCGGTGAGTCTGGCTGTGGTAAATCCACGCTGATGAAAGGCATCTACGGCAATATCGAACGTCCCATGTATCTGGCCCACGGCTCGATTGAACTTGAAGTGGAAGATGAACAAGATGGCCGGCGCGAAGTGATCCCCAGCAGCGAGTTTCATCGCTACTGGTGGAAACATCTCTCCTATATTCCCCAAGCCTCGATGAGCGTGATGAATCCGGTCGTGCGCATCAAGGATCAATTTCTGGACTCTTACTCCCTGCAAGAGGTGCGCAATTACGGCAAAAAGGTCCTGATCGATGCAATGGCAGCCTACTTGCAGGAGTTGGAATTGCCAGCCGATGTCCTGAATGCCTACCCGCATCAATTGAGTGGCGGCATGCGTCAACGCGTGATTGTAGCGTTGGCCACCTTTGTCCAGCCCAAGTTTGTGATTGCCGACGAACCGACGACGGCGCTTGATGTCGTGGTGCAGCGCGGTATTTTGACCATGTTGCGCAGCCTCCAGAAGAAAGCGGGTAATACCTTTGTCATGGTCTCGCACGACATGGGCGTCCACTATCAGATCACCGATCGGATGGTGATCATGTATGCCGGCAAGGTCGTCGAAATCGCCCGCACGGACGTCATCTTTGCGCGCCCCCTCCATCCGTACACCGAGATGCTCATTCGCTCCCTGCCCCGCTTGGGTGATAATGCGGAACGCGCCGGCATCACGGGTCGCCCGCCCAGTTTGTTGAATCCGCCGCGTGGATGTCGCTTTGCCGACCGCTGCTATCTGGCCGATGCGCGCTGTTCGCAAGTGCAGCCCGAGTTATTGGAACTGGAGCCGGGCCATTTTGTCGCTTGTCTGAAACGCGAACCGGGCAGCGCGATGATTACGCTAGAAGAAATGGGTGTGGCATGAGTGATAAATTTTTAGAGATCCAGGCGGTAACCAAAGTCTACCGCACCGGTGGCCTGCTTGCCTCTACCAAGTTAACTGCTGTCGATCAGGTGACGTTGGCGCTCGACAAGGGCAAAGCGCAAATCTTGAGCATTGTCGGCGAGTCCGGCTCTGGCAAAACAACATTGGCACGGATGGTGCTGCGCCTGATCCTCCCCACCAGCGGCGAAATCGTGGTTGATGGCATTCGCGCCAGTGGCACATTGACCCGCGCGCAAGTCAAGGAATTTCGGCGCAAGGTACAGCCGATCTTTCAGAATCCTTTTGAGAGTTTTAGCGCACGCAAGACCGTCGATACCTATCTCTTTGAGACGGCGCGTAACGTTTGGGGCGCAAAGAACAAACAGGAAGCCCATGCCGCGGTGGACCAGGCGCTCGTCAACGTGGGACTTTCGGCTGAACGGGTGATTGGTCGCTATCCCAATCAATTTTCCGGCGGCGAATTGCAGCGCGTATCCGTCGCGCGCGCGATCATTCCCCATCCAGAGCTGCTCGTGGCCGACGAGCCGGTCAGCATGATCGACGCCTCGTTGCGCATGAATGTGGTCAATCTGTTCAAGAAGCTGCGCGACGAATTCAACATCAACATCCTCTACATCACGCATGACCTCTCGACGGCCTACTATGTCAGCGACATGATCGCGATCATGTACCGTGGTAATATTGTCGAATATGGACCGGCGACCACCGTGCTGACCCAGCCCGCCCACCCCTACACCGAACTGCTGCTCGATTCGGTGGCCAAGATCGGCGAAAAGTGGAGCGAGCTGGTACGTATGCCGGATATGGAAACCAAAGAGTATGGCTATGTCGGCTGCAAATTTGCTGGTCGTTGCCCGTATGTGCGTGACATCTGCCGTCAGGTCAAGCCGCCGCTGGTAAAAACCGAGGACGGGCGAGAAGTCCTTTGTTTTAAGCTGACTGATTATCAGGTACCATAGCCTGGCTCTTGCTTGACCCTTGTTTGCCTGCTACAATTTGAGCATAATGGCTCATGTTGAGCACAATTGATCATGATGGATCCGACGATAGAAGGGACTTGCCATGTCTTTACAAACGGTCACCATTCAACTACCCGAACGGATATATAGCGATGTTGCCAAGCGCGCTCGTCGTATGCATCGTTCCGTTGAGGAGGAAGTTGTTGCTGTTGTTTCTGAAGCGCTACCGACCATAAATGACCTACCCAGCGAACTGACGGAAGAATTGGAACAGTTGGCGCTCATGAGCGATGCGGAACTGTGGCAAGCTGCACGAACCAAACTAGGTGAAGAAGAAGCGGCACAAATGCAAACCTTGGTCTGGAAACAGCAGCGTGATGGTTTAACCAAGCGTGAGCAAAGTAAAGCTGAAAATCTCTTACAACGGTACAATCGTACCATGTTGGTACGCGCCAAAGCGGCTGTACTTTTGAAACAGCGCGGTTTTGATATTTCCTCGCTCAATCTTGCTCCTGCACAATGAGCAAAGCCCCAATTTCAACGGCACTTCGCCGGCTTATTGCTGAACGTTTTTACCATCGTTGTAGTTATTGCCAGACGAGTGAGTTGATTGTCGGATCTTCTTTTACCGTTGATCATATCTTACCTGAAGCGTTAGGCGGTTTAACTATATTAGAGAATTTAAGTTTGGCCTGCTGGCCGTGTAATTTGCGCAAAGGCAAACGCATCGCTGCGCTTGATCCTGCAAGCAAAGAGCGTGTCCGCCTATTTCACCCCATACTTGAGGTATGGAATGAGCATTTTCGTTGGGATGCAGATGGATTACTTATCGTCGGATTAACACCCAGCGGTCGCGCAACAGTACATGCACTGAAGATGAATGATCGTGAACGCGTCAACAGTCGGCGGCTTTGGATCGACGCGGGCTGGCATCCACCAAAAGAAAGTAAAACAAAAGATGTCATTTAATGGACTTGGCCGCAATCTCGGCAACCTCTCTTGGCTGAGCGAGGCAGAAACGCGCTCGATCAGTGCGGAAAACCCCACCGGTGGCAAAGGCATGGGCGCAATGGCCGAGCCCGAACCAGACGGCCCGGCGCGTGAACTGGGCCGCGGCTGGAAGTGCCGCCCCTACGTAACAGTCGAGCCGCAAACGACCGTGCTCTTGGCCGACATCGAAGGCCCCGGTGCGATCCAAAGTATGTGGTTTGGCGGCAGTATTATGGACCGGGATTTCATTCTGCGCATCTACTGGGAAGGGCAAAACGAGCCGGCGGTCGAATGTCCGCTGACCGACTTTTTTGCCATGCCCTACAGCCACCAAAACCCCGACCGCCCGACCGCGGGGCCGATCCCGCAGATTAGCTCGCTGCCGGTGGCGGTCAACCCAAATCGAGCCCTCAATTGCTTCTGGGAGATGCCCTTCCGCCAGCGCGCCAAGATCACGTTGGAGAATCGCAACCCGACGCGCGCCGGCGCCTGTTTCTACCAAGTCAATTATTGCTTGACCAGTGTGCCAGAACAGGCCGCTTATTTTCACGCCCAGTTTCGGCGCCAAAACCCGCTGCCCTATCTGGAACCCTATGTAATTCTGGACGGGGTGCAGGGTCGCGGCCATTATATTGGCACCGCCATGGGTTGGAGCATCAACAACAGTGGTTGGTGGGGCGAGGGTGAGATCAAATTCTACATTGATGGCGACGGACAATTCCCGACCGTCTGCGGCACCGGCACAGAAGATTATTTTGGCGGGGCCTACAATTTTGATCTGGACGGCCAATATACTGCCTACACGACCCCATTTTTGGGCATGCACCAGGTGCTACGGCCCGACGGCACCTATCAATCGCAGCATCGCCACGCCATGTATCGCTGGCATGTCATGGACCCGATCAACTTCCGCCAAGATTTGCGCGTTACGATTCAAGCCCTGGGCTGGCGCAAAGAGCGGCGCTTTTATCCCGGCCAACATGACATCTGCTCGGTCGCCTACTGGTACCAAACCCTGCCGGCGCAGCCTTTCCCGCACCTGCCGGACCGTAATGCGCTAGAAGTTGTCTGAACGCAAGAATTTTATCCACAGACTTCGGCGTGCGGTTCGGCACGCCCTTCGCACCCAGAGGGTCCCCGGCTGAGGGGTCGCTCGCCGAGCCTGTCGAGGCGCAAGCTGTGGATACTGTTTGCTCCCTGTTTTACCAGATCAGAACCTACGGAGGAATAATCATGATGAACCCCGATGCCCTTTGGCACACGCGCCGAATTCTTCCTGCTCAACGAGGCTGACGTGGCGATGAATTTCTACTACTACATCGACTACGAACTGCACGAATCGATCCCAGACGACATGGGGCGCTTTCATGCCCAGTGGCGACGGGAAAACCCGACCGAAGGCATACGCCCAGAGGCGTTACCCGCCCTCGCCGCAGAAACGCGCAAGACCTTCGGCGCGGCAATGCCCCTTTTTGCCCAGGCATCTGAAGAGGTAATGGAGAATCTAGCCTTCGAATTTGGCGGGCAAAATGTGGGCGCTCAGGGTAACTATGTGATCCTGGATGCGGAAGGGAGTGGTCACTACGTGGGCTGCAACCTAAACTTTGACAACATACGGCGGGACTACCGATGTTGTCATGCCAGATGCGGTGACCTACGAATTATTATCACAACCGACATTAACTAGTTCGCCATGTGAGAGTCGATCGTTTAGCGTCGTGGCGCACGTATTTAGTTGTTAGAATTTGTACGCGGATAAACGCAGATGAACGCGGATTTTCGTATTTAATCCGCGTTCATCTGCGTTTATCCGCGTACAAAAATTAAAAGTCAGCCTACGACTGGCGGATCTCTCGCCATCGTAGTGTAGACTCAATCCACAGCGCTTTCCAACCGGGCGTTCTGATCCACATGTATTTGAGGCATCGCCACCGGTACGGCCTTGGCTAATTCTTCCTCAATCTCCAAGATGCTGGCTGTCGTGCGCAGGGCTGCATCCGGGTTGAGGCTGATCGAATCAATGCCTTGCTCGACCAGGAAGGTGGCAAACTCGGGATAATCCGACGGCGCCTGGCCACAGATGCCTACTTTGCGTCCAAAACGATGGGCGGTTTGGATCAGCGTGGCGCACAAATCGCGTACGGCGTCGTTGCGCTCGTCAAAGAGTGAAGCAATTTGCGCCGAATCGCGGTCGACACCCAGGGTCAATTGGGTCAAATCGTTCGAGCCAATCGAGAAGCCGTCGAAGGATTGAGCAAATTGATCGGCAAGAATGATGTTGGACGGAATTTCCGCCATCACATAGACTTCCAGGCCGTCTTTGCCGCGTGGCAAGCCTTCTTCGGCCATGACCTCCAGCACGCGTCGCCCTTCTGCCGGTGTGCGGCAAAAGGGAACCATCACCACCAGGTTCGTCAGACCAAACTGCTCGCGCACGCGCTTGATCGCTTTCACCTCTAAGGCAAAACCTTCGCGGTAATCCGCATGGTAATAACGGCTGGCGCCGCGCCAACCCAACATGGGATTGGCCTCGCTCGGCTCGAAGCTTTGCCCGCCAACCAGGTGGGCATATTCATTGGTCTTAAAATCCGAGAGGCGTAAGATGACGGGCTTTGGATAGAAGGCCGCCGCAATCATACCAATGCCTTGCGCCAATTTGTCGACGAAGAATTCAACTTTATCGGTATAGCCACCCGTAATCGCATCTACCTGTTGCTGGACAGCGGCGGGCAGGGTTGCGTAGCGCGTGAGCGCTAGTGGATGAACCTGGACCCAATTGGCAAAGATAAACTCCATGCGCGCCAGGCCAACACCATCATTCGGAATGGCCGCCTGCTTGAACGCGACTTCGGGATTGCCCACGTTGAGCATGATGCGGGTGCGGGGGCGTGGCAACTCGCTGACATCCATGCTGGCCACCGAAAACTTCAACTGACCTTCGTAGACTTTGCCGATTTCGCCGTTGGCGCAACTAACAGTAACGGGCTGGCCTGTGGTGAGCACTTGGGTGCTGTTACAGGTACCGACAATGGCCGGCGTTCCCATTTCGCGCGCGACAATTGCCGCATGGCTGGTGCGTCCACCGCGATTGGTGATAATGGCCGCCGCCTTCTTCATGATTGGCTCCCAGTCCGGATCGGTGATATCGGTCACCAGGATTTCGCCAGGTTGAAAATCACGAATGTGGCTGACAGTGGGAATCACGCGCACGCAACCCGTGGCGATTTTTTCGCCAATTGCCAACCCCTCGGTCAAGATGCGCCCTTGCTCTTGCAGTTGGTACGTTTCGATCGTGGTGATCGGGTGTTGGCTGTGCACTGTTTCCGGGCGTGCCTGCACGATAAATAGTTGGCCGGTCAAGCCGTCCTTGGCCCATTCAATGTCCATCGGCGTATCGACCCCTCGCTTGGCGCTGTAATGGTCTTCGATCATGGCCGACCACTTTGCCAGGGTGAGTACATCGTCATCGCTAACGGAAAAGCGCCCTTGATCTTCCGCCGACACCTGCACATTTTTCACGAGTTTGCTGCCCGCTTCGTCGTAGACCATGCGCAGCTCTTTCGTGCCCAGCCGCCGCCAGATTAGTGGCCGATAGCCCTGGCGCAACGTCGGTTTAAACACGTAAAACTCATCCGGCATGACGCGCCCTTGCACGATATTTTCGCCCAGGCCATAAGATGAGGTGACAAAGACCACATCGCGGAAACCGGTCTCGGTATCCAACGTGAAGATGACACCGCTAGAGGCCAGGTCGGCACGAATCATCTTTTGGATGCCCACGGAAAGCGCGACCTCAAAGTGACCAAAACCCATGTCGGCGCGATAGCTGGTCGCGCGCGGGGTGAAGAGGCTGGCGAAACATTTCTTCACGGATTCGAGCAGCATCCCCTCGCCACGCACATTCAAATATGTTTCCTGTTGGCCGGCAAAGCTGGCCGTGGGCAAATCTTCCGCTGTCGCCGACGAGCGGACGGCCACATCTGTGTTGGCTGCGCCATATTTTGTACTCAGTTGGTGATAATTGGTGAGGATCTCGGCGCTCAGATCGTCGGGTAATTCGCCCGCCAAAATAAGATGGCGGATCTGACCGGTGCGTTGGAGCAGATCGTTTACATCCTGAGTATTCAATCCCGCTAAAATTTTCTGCATCTGCTCTTCCAACTTGTTATAACGCAAAAAAGCGCGGTAAGCCCCGGCCGTAACGGCAAAACCATCGGGAATTTGAATGCCTTTGACGGTCAGCTCGCGGATCATTTCGCCCAGACTGGCGTTTTTGCCACCCACCTGGGGCACATCTGCGATAGTCAGTTGATCAAACCAACGAGTCCATTGCATGATTGAGCCTCCTCTGCTTAAGTTCGACTTTGTATACTTCGACTTGATCCATTTTTACACGGCGAGCACTGCGCCGCTGTGTTCAGAAGATAAAAAAGGTTCAGACAGTGTTGCAGCGCCGGAGTGTTCGTTAGTGTCGCCATGGGGGATATACGACTTCACTCCCTGTATAGTCTATGCCATTTGCCGCGCTTATACACTGGGCTGGAGGGTAGTTCCCCCCTGGTCAAACGGGCAGTCTTATCCAAAGCGTGCGCTTTCTCTGCGGATGAAGGTGGATAATTATGTCTAGCCAATTGACCAGGCAGTAAACTCCCCATCTGGCGGATGTTTCTCCGCCGTTTTGATGTTATCTTTGACTAATACAGTGAGAATACAGTGCGTGATCTATCTGCTTGAAAGGAGGATCTATGTTTAATCACATCCTTGCCCCGCTGGATGGCTCGTTGCTGGCCGAATGTGCACTGCCACATGTTGTCGCCCTCGCCAAAGCGTTTGCGGCACGGGTTACGCTCTTACGCGTACTGGAGTGTCCACTTTCAGCCGACCAAGAGAAGCCGGTCGATCTGATGGATTGGCAAATGTGTAAGAGCGAAGCACAAGCCTATTTGGATACACTGGTCAACCGGCTGCAAACGGTTGGTTTGGCCGTCGATGCCGTGTTGTTGGAAGGTCAGCCTGCCGCGAGTGTGATTCATTTTATTCACAAAAGCGATGTAGATCTGATTGTCCTGAGTAGCCACGGTGTGAGTGGTTTGAGCGCATGGCATATCAGTAGTGTGGCCCAGAAAATCCTCATGCGCGCCCATCGCGCCGTTGTATTGGTGCGCGCGGATGGAGCAAGCCCTGTCGACTTGACGGGTTTGCACTATGGAAGGTTGCTCGTGCCATTGGATGGCTCACAGCGCGCCGAATGTGTGTTGCCTGTTGCTGACGTGCTGGCTCGCTATCATCAAGCGCAACTGTTGTTGGTGCATGTGGTGCACAAACCAGAAATGCCTTACCGTGCGCCGCGCCATGCCGAGGATATTGCGCTGGCCGACCGCGTAACGGCGCGCAACTGCCAGGAAGCTGCTACTTATATGGAGCAGATGCAGACGCACTTCACTGGTGATGTACAAACCCGGATCCTTGTCGGTGAGGATATTGCATTGAGCCTACATGAATTAGTGGAAACTGAGCAGGTAGATTTAGTGGTGATGAGCGCGCACGGTTTTTCTGGCAAGCAGCGCTGGCCGTATGGCAGCATGACCACCAGTTTTATCCTGTACGGTAATGCCCCGCTCTTTGCCGTGCAAGATATCTCTGCAGCAGAGCTGGCGCAAGCGCAGCATGAACGGGATTTTCAAGAGAAGCCGGGTCATTAGGGCCGCGTCCAGAAATAAGTTGTCGATTTTGAGATTAAAGATTAGAGACTGACAGGACGAAATCGTTCGCACCTGAAAGGCAACCTGCTCACGCCGAAGTCTCCAATCTCTAATACTTCTCTCAAGTGCATCAATCAAACTGTCGCCCGCAACTCGGCCCTGTACAGCCAGTCGATCAACCACAAATAGCATTGAAATTTGATGACCGCTGCTGTATGCCGCTAGTTAAACGGCACACAGCAGCGTAAACTGCTACGATAGATGCGCGCTCCAATTACGTATTACCAGCCTACCAGTTAGATCAGGCCTGCTTCCGGGCTAACAACGTAGTCTGATTGCGCGGATTGCGCCGTGGCGTCTTCGGCCCAAAACCGGCGGAAGAAAAACCAGCCCATGGTCGCCAGGCTGAATAGCCCAACCCCGGATAGTGCCGGCCCCCACATCTTTGCTGAAGCCCCAGCCCGCTTGTGGCTTTGTTTGCTGTAGTCATGCAGGTAATGGGCTAACACTTTGGAGGCTCTGTTCTGGGTGTAGCCATAGCGTTCCTGAACCACGCCAACCATCTGATCGATCTTGCCCTCGAGCATTTGTCGATCATTGTCCGTCAATCGGGCCCACTCTGTCTTCAGGTTGCCACGTGTGCGTCGCCATTTGCCTTGTAGAATTGTCTTGTTCATAATTCTTGCTCCTTTTGATAGGCTCTGTTGGGCGCCACTGTCATGTACGATTTGCACTGACACGTACATAACTGGGGATACTGCTCTTCTACCCCAAGGCGCTCTCCATCGAATGCAATACGAACTCTGGTCTTTATCATACAAAAGAAATGCGACTTTTTCCCCCGTCAAGCGAATAGAATGCGCACTGGGCAAACGACTAGGTTCTTGCAATAAAAAGCCCGCTCGATGGAAGAGCGGGCTTCCTGACGCTAGATTAACAAGTTAGCGAACGGTGATTTGGTTATCGATGCGCTCCAACTTACGCGCTACCTGAACAAGCACATGGGATCCAATAAATCCCGCTCTATTATCGGCAAAGTCGGTTGTGCTGTCAATGGAGGGAGGGCGGCTATTTTCCAGTTTGTCCCAACTTGAAAAATGTTCGTGCAACTAAGGCGAACCAGGCCAGGGCAAACAAGCCGCCACTCAGTTGCGGTCTTGGCGCCGTAGCCAGCGGGATCAGTCTCCCCGAAACCAAGCATGACATCCAGTAAATTTGCCGCTAAGGCGAGTAGCGCAGCCACACCACTGCCTTACTTTATATTTATTGGCGCCTAACTCTACTCATTATTCTGACCAGGAAGCCCGATCCCCCCTGTCGGCGGCAGACTACTGCCCTTAGGAAAGTTTTCAACCAGAAAACGGAAGAGATCGCTTTCGGTTAGCATGCCTACCACCGTTCCATCAACCACCGGCAAACCGCCGATCTTGTGGGCTAGCATAAGGCTAGCCGCCAGGCGCACCGAACAGTCAGGCGTCACTGTTACCGGATCGGGTGTCATTTTCTCGCGCACCGCCAACGTCGCGGCGAGAAAATGATCTTCCCAGTCACGGACTGTCTGCTCTGCTAATGACCCTTTTGGTCTGGCCTCGCGGATGTCGCCCCAGGTGATAATGCCGACCAGCTTCCATTTTTGCCTAGCACCGGCAACCGTCGAACATTGTTCAAACGCATCAAATGATAGGCAACTGATAGGCTATTGTCGGCATCCACTGTAATCGGCTTTGGCGCCATCCAAGCTTGGACTTGATATTTTGTCATACTATTCTCTCCGTTCGGCTTTGCCGCGCGCTTCGAGCCCGTGGGTGTATTCAGCGTTTTGCTCATTTGTTATCTCCTTTTCGCGATCTGGACCGGAAAATCTTTCATCTTGGTACTACTACACTTGGGCGGAAATAACCATACTATTCTCCGGTGAATCAGTAGTGAATCAGTAGGACAGTGAGACAGTACAAACACTGTTCTACTGTCCTACTGATTCAC
>Ga0105055_10010912_pt1 | contig 11285 bp, 11 predicted proteins | sample BON03_FD_78090 | JGI IMG/M metagenome (GOLD analysis project Ga0105055, IMG submission 78090) | Freshwater microbial communities from Lake Bonney liftoff mats and glacier meltwater in Antarctica - BON-03 | ecosystem: Environmental > Aquatic > Freshwater > Ice > Glacier meltwater | place: Lake... | reverse complement strand
TATTCTTCTATATTCCATATTGTATGTAACTTCCATACTCTTAGTTCCGAGTCTATGTACTATATTCAATATCTTACTTCTTGTATTTTATCTTCTATGGTCTAAATCCTATATGCTATATCCGATATTGTATCTTGTATCTCCTATATTCAATGTTGTATATGTACATTGTATATATATGCTATGTCTTAGATTCTAAATTCTACATTCTATATATACTACATATTTTAACTGCTATACTCTTAGTTCCAAGTCTATGTACTATATTCAATATCTTACTTCTTGTATTCTATCTTCTATGTCCTAGATCCTATATGCTATATTCGATAATGTATCTTGTATCTACTATATCAATATTGTATACTATGTACATTCTATATATGTGCTATGTCTTAGATTCTAAATTCTACATTCTATATATGCTACATATTTTCACTTCTATACTCTTACTTCCGAGTCTATGTACTATATTCAATATCTTACTTCTTGTATTCTATCTTCTATGGTCTAAATCCTATATGCTATAATCGATATTGTATGGTCTAGATACATTCTGGGCTCGGGGGTTGAGTTGAATTAACAAAGAGACAACAACAACAACAACAACTCCCTTGTAAAAGGCCTGTTTTAGATGGGAGAATCAGGTCTGATCCTTAAATCAGCTCTGCCATTAAGTAAACCCTTACTGGTTCACTAAAATATTCCATTACTATTTGTAATTTTAAGTTCTAAAAATCTTCATTAAGCTTTGGCCTTAGCCGAATTTCTTCCCAGGTTCCCGTCTCAGATTTGGGTGAGTGACGTCACATTTGTCACATTTTTCGGTGACACAAAATGTGAAGCGTCACATTTGTCACATTTCTGGGAAGAATGTGACGCTCTCGCACACGAATATATATATTTTTGAACTGGTGACGTTTTTTGTCACATCCTTATTTTTTTTAACTGGTGACATTTTTTGTCACATCCTTCCCGAAAAACATCACATTTTGGCCCCGTCGGTGCAAAAAACTTTTGAACGGGAAGAAATGTGACGATTCGGCTGGGACTGAAACATATTTTTCTCTTCCCTTCTCTGATTTATCACTTATCTCGGAAGCGTGAAGCAGGAAGGCTATTTCGGCTAAGACCTACCCAAAACATGCTGGAAGTAAAGTTTCCAGCGGCCATCTGCTTACCAAATCCCTGAATTAGTTGATTTAAGCGGTCTGTGACATAACTATCTTTTATGTGTTGGGAACTTGTGAGTCCCCAGAGGCTGCCGTCAGACGTTCGCAGGTATACTTGCATACCAGAGCAGGTGTTGTTTTGTCTTGCAACTTAGTGTAGACAAAGTAAACTATTCGAGGACCTTCCCAAGTCTTCGGCCACGCGCGGCGACCCACAAACCCACGGTGCATCACCCCTACCCCCTTGGCTGCGATTATGTTAGCCCGAGTACACGACAGAGTGTGCTTGACGTTCACAGTGTATAAATACGTATAATACTGCAGTACCGACCAACGACCTCAGGTGTGTCCCCCTTTGCACCTTCCCTCATGTTCGGTTTGTCTTTCAAACAAGACACTTGCATTGCTAGCCCACCATCGCTCCTACGTGAACTCAAGTGACTCGCGCAGTAGTTTTGACTCGCTCTTACGTGAAATAGTCACGCAGTACCCCTTTCGTGACATGTCACGAAAGATCTAAAAAATAACATTTTAAAAACCGTTTGTAGTAATCTTGGTCTCCCCCACGCACACTCCTTATCTGTTTGCCTGTTTACATGAGTTGGTGTCGTGTGTGTATGTTGTCTTCTCTGACTGTCAAATACATTGACAATGAAATATACACACATTACAAAACGAAATATGAACGTGAACATAAACAAAAATACAATAATATCATAACAAAAATAACTCCAAACACATGACATAACATAAAACTGTTTTTGTTTTGCGTGTTGTTTTAGATAGTACTCATCAAAATCGTTTCCAATTTGAATATGTACCCATGTCACGGTTTCTTATCATGTGCCTTGATCATATACCTCGCATTCAAAACAAATACACTTGACAACGAAATGAAAAAATCCAAGATTAATCTACTATTATGGATGTGTGTTGTGTTCTATTTCTCGTTTGTTGGTGTAACTGCGTATGCGATTGTCTACTTCAAAACAACGTTCATGTGTCCGAGGTCCATTGCGGGAGTGCTGTTCGATTCGGTCAGGCGCTTCCGGGCTTCCTCATTACTGCACACCACTTGTATGTATCTCTGCTGTAATTGGGTTACTAGCTGTGTGCCAGTATAACAAACCAAAAACCAAAAACCAAAGGGAGGTCCTTCGAGCTAGGCGCTTCCGGGCTTCCTTATTACTGCACCTCCACCTGTGCTAGTTCCTACTGTACTTGGCGCGCTAGCTGTGTGGATTTGAAACCAAAAAAACAAAACAGGGCTACCTTATTTCTGCACCACCACAGTTTTCTGTGTCCGTCAAGAAGATGGGAGAAGGATGAACAGGGGGAGCTAGCGACATAATAAAGGCGGAGAGTTCTGGGGAAGATCCCAGGGCAACTGAAGGCCTCGTTTCTAATCTTCCTCACCCTCGAGTTGATTAAACAAAGCAACACCAATTTACATCATTAGTTCAATTTGTCACGGTTAATTAGGTTGGGTCTTCGAAACCCAAGAAAATAAGAAAGACAGATCCTTAGTAATAATAACCATTACATTTCCCAAATCCACTTCCAACACACAAATATGTGTACTTCAAAACAATATTCATGTGTGCAAGGTCCATTGCGGGAGTGCCTTCGAGCCAGGCACTTCCGGGCTGCCTTGTTACTGCACCTCCATCTGTGTGCGTTCCTGCTGTAATTGGCGCGCTAGCTGTGTGGATTCAAAACCAAAAAAAAATTCAAAAAAAAAACTGTAACCGTTCCTGATATCGCGCGAGCTATGTGGCAGCAAAACATTAAAAAAAAAAATCGACATAAATTCTTCAAAAATAAAGGAAAAAAGAAAGAAAGAAAGAATTCAGTTTGTCATCACCTGCAAAAGGACAAATCGCAAAGGACAAATCGCCATCTGCTCAGTCCAATGATTAGGTCGGGTCTTCGAAACCCCAGAAAGAAAGAAAGACAAACAACACAAACAACGACGCCACTCACTGTGTGAAGCTAGGTAAGAAAAGACGAGAGAGTTCCAAACGCAATTACTACATCATTTCTCCAAAGGTGATAATAAAAGCAATCATCATCACACTGACTATTTTTACTTTGTTAGCGGGAGGCCGCTTTTTTGAACTACAAATTCGTTCATGGGTTCCCCCCTCCCCCTTTCTCTCTCTCTGAATCCCTTGAGTGTTATTACTTAAGGCACGAGACTGCCTTGAGTGTCAGTGCTTAGGGAGATCAGAGGGGATCTTGGAACATCATTCAGTGGCTGCGTAGGGCTTGTGTAAGTCCAGGGATGCGAGCCAACCCATCAACTTGTCGAGTGTCAACCTCAGATAGCACGCAGAATGGTTCTGGGCGGTGGTGTGCCTTTGGTAGGACCGCAGGAAGAGCCACGCGGCCCGGGTGGACATACTCCCAGGGGGTTTACTTCGAGCCCAGGGTAGGAGGTGAAGTAAGGATGTTCGGGGTTGATAACAACAAACAAACAAACAAACAAACAAACAAAAGGGCGGTGGTGTACCTTTGATAGGACCACAGGAAGAGCTACGCGGCCCGAGTGGATATACTCTCAGGGGGTTTGTTTCGAGCCCAGAGCGGGAGGCGAAGTAAGGATTCTCGGAATTTATAACAACAAGCAAATGAAAAAACAATTACCAAGTAAGGATTTTATAACAGCAAACAAACAAACAAACAAATACCTTGAAGAAAAACTCGAAGAATGCAGAAGCACAGTGCCGAAAGAATTGGGATACCTGCTATCAGTTTTCAATAAAAACTCTACTCTCTGATTGAAGGGTATTCTACACCAAAGAAAGAAAGAAAGAAAAAAAGTCTCACAGAGAAGAAGAGGCTTTCCTCAGGGGTCCCGAAGGGAGAATTTGGCCGGATGATTTTTGAAAAACAATCTTCCATGGGGGACCGAGATAAAGTTCAGTCAATGCCGTCGGCAGCTGCTCGTGGAGGTGAGGTGTGTCGCTGGAACATGTGATGACCCGTGTATATTAGCCTGTATATATAGGCCTATACATCACTGTAGCTCAGCCTCTGCCTTGTCAGTGCATGAATTTTTTTTCCTGGCTAGTGCGCCGTATGCCAAGGTAACCCGCGGCGACCGCGCTCGGTCGCCGCGCGTCCGCCTGCATAAAGGCGCTGTCCAAAACTCTCCCATACACGGGTCACACGACGCTGAAAATATGAAAAACGGATCTTGTGCCCGGATCCTGGAAAAATGTTGGTGACAAAATAACACATGAAAAAATTGTACCCGAATGTTGGAAACAGAAACAGAGTTGTGTACCTGAATTGACAATCCGTGTGGTTGATTGATCATGAGATTCGCCAGCCAACAAACATTGTGAACTGATTCACTCACGCGGGTCGGCCTAGCATCTTGGTCGGCATCAGTCCGGGACAGTTTCTTGGGTTCTAAGTGATTAGTCGGGTGCTCACCACCCGCCTAGTCCAGTGATTAAGTTGTGTCTTCGCCACCAAAGAATTAAGAAAAGAAAGCATACCGTGACAATCATACAACACATTGCATGTACGTATCAAAGGTCCATTGCGGGAGTGCCTTCGGGGCAGACGCTTCCGGGCTACCCGATTACTGCACACCATTCGTATGCATTCTCAACGGCGTGGGGGGGTTAGCAGTGTGACGGCTCACACAAACACACCAAAATGCTTTCATCTTTGGGATACCCACTATCGGTTTGCACTAAAAACTGTACCCTCAAACATGGAATGGGCTAGGGTGGAGTCTAGTGTTTATTCAGTTTCGTCTCCTTTATCTTTTCCCCCCTTGGGATACCCACTATGAGTTTTCCAATAAAAACTCTACTCTCAAAGAAACAAACCGGTGACAAGAAAGAAAGCTCGACCATATTCTTCACACAAACCGGTGACAAGAAAGAAAGCTCGACCATATTCATCATGCCAAAATTGAAAGACCAGCCCCGCCGTTGTGCCTTTTGGGAGCTGGTACATAACTGGTACAAATATTTCCCACGTGACTATAGTGCTCAGGTGGAAATGAACAACTGAACTGCGTTGAGTAATACCAACAGCAAAGTGCTTTGATGCACTGCTGAATTCATGCAAATTTGTACCGAGCGATGAGCAAACATATTTTGCGAAATGTGACTACCAGGCTCGGCGGGAATGGACCAGCCTAAACAAATTATGAAATGGGTCAAGCGTGTGAGAACGTGTGAGTTCTATATGATGATACCAAGTCTTCAGAGTAGGTAAGTACGTATATGTGCATATATATGAGTATATGTACCCATTCATAACCGGCTTGACTGGTATGACTTAGATAGACACTGTGCGCGCGAACTCAGGCAAAACGATGTCTGACGCGAACTCGGAGATATCTAATCCAGTTTAGTTTAATGAAGCCCTATCAACGATCAACCGGGTGTCTCGCTGTCGTGGCGTGTGTCTATCACCCACTCCCGCGTGCCCTATGCGACATAGCCATGAGCCCAGCGTGTGCCACCATGGCACCGATCCAGTAGGTTATGAGCCCTGAGCTCTCACTGCGCATCCGAGCATTTTACCAGACAAACATGTCTGGAAATGGCAACGACCTCTATAATGCATTCAATATGAGTGCAACCTGACAGGCAGCCGCAGGCGATTCGCCTGCATCCAGAGGACCTTACGGGCAGAACGGCGTCACGACGCGACTGTCCCCACCTACTTCAGGCGAGCATGAAGCCCTGCTCGCAAATTCTTTCTCCTCTGGCCCCGCCAATCAGGATGGCGAGGATCGTATCGACAAGCTCTCGATCAGCTTTCTTCAGCCCGCGGGACCCCTATTCTCACCCGTCCACACCGGGACCAGACTATCATCGTGCGATAGCCTTGCTTAACATGATTGACTGGACTGGTCAATCAAGTCGGCGGCCAGGTTCGTTTGCAGCCAACAGGTCTTGTTGCTATTAAACATGCAACGATTAATGCCTCGCATGATGAAATAGAGGAGGAGGAGCCCGAGAGGTAAGAGTTCTACGGTGCATATGATGTGAATGTGCGTGCCTCGTATGACGAAATTGAGGAGGAGGATCCCGAGGAGCAAGATCCCTGCAGTGCATATGATGCGAAGGTGCGTACCTCAGATGTTTTGGCCCGTGCTCTTCGATGCCGCATCCGCGATCGCTGCGCTGTCAACATGATTCAGCTGGCAAATGATGACGATTTTATGGCAGCGCTACAGATTCAAATATTTGAACTGAAGCTAGATTTGTATGAGAGTCAAGAACAATTCAATGGAATAGTTTATGCTACTTACGATCAGATTTGGGAAGCGAAAGAGACACGCACGATTGACAAAATCAACTTTCAAAACGACGTGATGCAAGTTGACCGCATAATCTTAGATGTCGACTGCAACACGCCTGCCCTCGATACAGATCCTTTGCCACAATGCCAAAATAGCATCCACATTCAGCGTATGCCTCCTTAAGCCGAGTAAAACCCTCTAAGCCGAGGAAAAGAGACCACATAAACACATTCGCTGTCTGCATATCTGTAACGCACATACGCCTACATGCTTTACATTGCTACGTTTTTACACACCATATACTTTGCGCACCTGCATACATCTCTACCCTACACACTAACTCCTACAAACCTACAGACGCACCTACACCCTACATACCTACCCTACCCCTACCTACCCTACATACCTACACTGCCCCTACAAACCTACAAAACCCTACATACCTACCCTATCCCTACATACCTACACTACTCTTACAACCACCACACCCTACTCTGCATGCCTGCCCTACCATTACACACCAGCTCCAAGAGCAGGCAGTCAGATGGTGCGGTTGTGTTCTGCCAGTGATGGAATATTATGGGCTACAATATTTATTGGCGAAATTATTGCATTTGAATTTAATTAGTTTGTTGAGAGCCTCCTGCAGAAGGAAGGGGCGTTGAATTCCCACGAAAATCTACAATTCTGGCAGATTGCACAACCATCAATATCAAAGAATCCGGAAAAGGTGGATCCTGGGGTATTAGACTGCTGACTATCATGTCGACACCATTTTCCAAGCGAAAGAAGACACAGACGACAAAGACCAAAAAGGCGGTTCACCTCGGTGATCATCCAGCAGTATTTGTTGCCGTGAAAGGCAAACGCGTCATGAAGCGAATGTTTGGGACGGCACGGGTGATATGGGCCACGCTCATGCTCTCTATTTGATGCTGCTGGTGTTCTTGTGCCCGCACCACGACCCCCTGGCGCGCAGTACGGAATGTTATTTTCTTTGCGTTACTAGTGATGGCTTTATTACACTTGTACTCACTTATCACTGAGAAGAGCGCGTTCATGGCGATTACTGCGATAGTGTCTGCCGCCACATGGGTCACTCCTCTTCAGATTGCATATGGGCCATCAGCATTCATTCTGCCGGTGAAAGGTCAATCAATCAAGTCATGGATCACGCATGTAAGGCTGTTTTTGTCAAGTCCAGGTTTGAGTACAAACGAGCATGCATTATACCATCGCCTGCTAGCGGGCACGTACCGTTACTCTCAATGACTAAGACATCCATGATGGCAAAAATTAATGACCAAAATCGATCTGAAGCCCTCTTCATGTGCATGCATTTGAATTTTGATGATCATGGCCAATCTCTTATCGCAATGCTCGATTCTGGATGCAACAATATTATGATGCCTCTAGATGGTGAGATCAACGCAAACGTTGCTGATTTCGACCGGAACAGTGGCATTACAGGCGAGGATGTGCAACAGCCATTTACTACTGAAGCGTCAGGCACGCTCAGAATTACGGTGCCCGGTACCGCACCTGACGGGTCCCATTTCAAATTTGACATGTTTGCCGATAGGGTGCAATTTTTACCAGCAGCAACTTCTATAATGTCGCAGACTCTGTTCCCCATTACATGGTTTTTGCGAGCAGGTTGTGACGCGATATTCACTGGACGATCGTCATTAAAGGATAAGACGTCGGGGCATAGAGAGATTTTACTAAATGAGCTCACGGAAAATTCAAAAGACTGCAAAGGTCCGCTAGCTCTAAAATGTTGGAACGATCTATTGGGTTTTAAATACTCGATTTTCTCGCCCGTGCGCCACGACGCCGCATCCGCGATTGGTATGTCTGCATCAATCCAAAAACAATCAGCAACGGCCAAAGCTCACGTGCTTGCAGGACACGCCCAGAGTCGGGACGCAGGGTTCACGGTTGGAAAATGCAAGAGGGAAAAGGAAATGAGGTACTGGCAGATTTACACTGCGCATGCAAGATCTGCACAGAGTTGAAAACCGAAGCCCCATCTCTGAGAAAATTTGAGGGTACTCGTACGCCCGTGTCCTCGGTAACAGGTGAATATTTGATATCTACAGATCCATATTTCTCAGATGCCATGGATGCACTGAAGAAGCTCGACGAAACAGAACAGATATCAGACCAGGAAGAAGTGCCCAGCCTGACAAGTGATGACGCTTCCAAGGCCAGACCTATTAACTTGCGCCGCCGTAGCACCAAGTCGCGTGAGTATTAGCACGCTGATACTATACCACTAGGAAAAACATGAAATCACATGAAAGATGCTCTCGTCATCATCGATGATCTCACTTGTATGTCATTTGTGTATCCTATCAAAGATAAATCTCAGTGTTCAGTTGCTGCGGCCCTCGAGGAGCATTCCTCTAGCAACAGCCAACATCGACAGGAATCAAGGGTATCAGCTTCTTCATCAATCGCACGGTGTTAAGGTCAGATAGAGGGACTAAGTTCATCTATTCTTCTGTCCATGATCTATGTGAACGTCTAGGCTGCAATTTGAATATTCATGCCCGGGTCAATTAGGAAAGTATCAAAACGGCCTGGTCGAAAGGCGTATCAAAGAAATTGGACGAATTGCACGATGCGGCAAAGAAATGTCATGTGCCCGATTTAGCATCATCTTATTGCGTGCTCCATGCGGTCGACATCCTCAATGCCTTCCCTACCACAGCAAATCCCGGGGCCGACCGAAGGCACGACTGACGTTACAGGATTCTCGCCGTACCTGAAATACTACGGCTCTCAACCGTCGATGGATTCATTCTATGTGTTCGGTTCCTACAGCTCTGTGCATATGGACAACGATCATGCTGACACGACGAACAGAAATGTCACGGCTTCGCCATGTGTATATCTATGTAATGCAGGTCACCTCAAAAGTAAGGGACACGTGGTATGGGACTACAAGCGCCGTCGAAAATCGATCGTGCCTGAAATATCGCGAAAATTGATCGTGCCTGAAATATCGCGAAATATTTGGAATTACTTCCCAATGCGCAGCGGCCCAGCCATGCATTTGTCGGATCTACTTACATTTGTGGAGGCCAGGATTGACGAGTTTTCAGGAGAACTTGCCTCTGCGACTAAATATCGGCAATTGACGAAATCGACCCGTCATCCGACAATTTCCCAGACAATCAAGTGCACCTAGATGAAGTGGAAACAGCACAGCTTGCGTCCGAGCTTGCTTCGAGTCCCCAAATGGCGACGATATCGAAATACAAAACACGCCAGCAAGATCGAATGCTCAAAAATGTTGGAACCTAGATTCGACGTGTGTTCTTTATCAATGGACCCAATGGACCCACTTATTTCTTCCAAGTTGTTGTTAGGTCTGTGACAGCTGCTAGCAAATATGACATTGTGTACGACGATTACGATGAGGAAGAAATGGGCGAGGCTGATTTTGAAATCTACAAGATGAAAGCCAAGTACCAAGTTGTCGCAAAATTTGCCAATGTGCAGAGTGCTTGATTCTGGAAAGATGCGAACGATTGCAACTGTGCCATTGGACACTGTTACCACTTCTGGTCTAAGGACACAAGTGGATTCAACCCAAAAGAAGGGGGGGGAGCATTTGCAGCCAATTTTTGGATGCAAGGATCCAATCAGCGGAAGACACTGTCAAGAATTGCTCCACCTGATGTTGATTTCTATGCGGCTACCAGCTCTTCACATCTGATGCACAACGCCGTCGATCTTTCGGATGAGATTCAAGGAATGATTAGCCACGCTGCTGTAATGAGCAAGCGTGCGAAAGTAAATAAAAAATTGAGCGCCTATGATCCCGACCCGATGTCACAGGATGCATGCAAGAAATCAGACAACTGGGAGTACCCAAAGCAAGGGAATTCGTGGAAGTAGGCAGTCATGAATGAAATTGACAACTTGAAGTAGTTTGACGTGTTCAAGATCATACCCTCTGTCGAGTGTCCCTTCAGGAACGAAGATTTTCTCGATCATGGCAGGATATCTTACTAAAAGAATGAAGGCAAGCACTCCCGAACACGAAGAAGTTGACAAACGAAAGTGCAGAATGTGTCTTGGCGGGCACAAGGCGATCGAAGGCGTTCACTACAACCGAATTGATGCATATGTCCCCGTGCCTACATGGACGACGATTAAACTGCAGCTCGCTCTTACCAGCCGGCATCGTTTGCAGCTCAAGGCGTTTAATTGCGTCGCAGCATACCTCCAGGCCGATTTCAAGGATCCCCTGTATGTATACCCACCGAAAGGACTGATGCAGGAGCTTGGCCAAGATCCGAACAAGATATGGAAGCTGAACAAAGCGCTTTATGGATGGCCCCCACCTGGCAGGATATGGTTCGATAAGGTATCCACGTGGTTGCACGATTACGGTTTTTGCACACTTGGCAACTCTGACACCTTCATGATGCTGGATCGACAAGATTTGCCAGGGGATGCCGGTGGCTTAATCCTTCTCAATCTGTACAGTGATGACCGGACGGCCTTGAATCCACCGACAACCAAGCTCTATGGGACTCGTTCATGGTCGATTTTAAGGCGACATTCAATGAACTTGAAAAGGACCCAGAATATTTCCTCGGATGTGCCATCGAGTGGGATCCTATCACTGGTATTATCAAGCTTGACCCGGGAAAATATCTGCGCGAAATCGTTGCCAAGTATGACATGACGGATATCCACTCTGATAGTTGGAGCCTTAGTCACCTGGGCTATTTATACCCAGGGACAACTCCTGTTATGATCAAGCTTGATTATAACAGGAGTTGTCCCTGGGTATAAATAGCCCAGGTGACTAAGGCTCCAAC
>Ga0105055_10010911_pt1 | contig 11286 bp, 7 predicted proteins | sample BON03_FD_78090 | JGI IMG/M metagenome (GOLD analysis project Ga0105055, IMG submission 78090) | Freshwater microbial communities from Lake Bonney liftoff mats and glacier meltwater in Antarctica - BON-03 | ecosystem: Environmental > Aquatic > Freshwater > Ice > Glacier meltwater | place: Lake... | reverse complement strand
TTCCTCATCTTCAATGTTCGAAGATTATTCCAGAGATATTATGTCGCCATATTTCGAATTTCAAAAGTTTAATAGTTGTTGTAGGTTGATCCATTTGGGGGGGTTTAAATTTTAATTATCTTCTGTTTGTTCAAGAAAAAAAAAATCGATTTTTGTTGTTGTTTAAAAAAAAGGTGGCTACTTCATCGAAGGCGTTTGGAAGCGACATTGTTGTCAAGTCGAGGGATGCAATTAAATTGCATCAGGAGGGACACAATGCGAATTCAGTGATTTCTCATGATACTGTTGCTTCAGATTACCACATAGATTGTCATCAGGCTGTTTTCTAAAAACAAGAGTAATTGATTTTTGAGAAATTCACGTTTGATAGCTTCTATCCACTACTTCAAGTATTTTAAAATAATCAATGTTTGTTGTTTTGAAAAAATTAATTTGAAAATTTGAAATTTCGAATCAACTTAGCTTCTTCTGTCAATCGATACAAGTTCAGGCAAGTTGAATTTGTTTAGTGGAGTGGAATTGGAAACCAATGAATATTGTTTAACTTCATTACACAGGGGAGCGAAAGGAATACTTGTCACCGGAATCTTGTCGTTCGGTAGTAAATATTTCGTAATTTGCACAAAAAATAAACGTAGGTTACCTCGAAAACAAAACATCCAATTTGAAGACTGTTAATTTCAGAAAATAGACACCATCGCAAAACGATCCTAAAATGCATTTGTGTGAAGAAAGTGTAAAGACCCCCTTCGTCTTAGAAGTCCTAGAAGTAAACCGTATTTATTGTGGTACTGAAGAGTTTTAAAGAAGTTGTTGAAAACCCCCGTTTAAGTCGTCTTCTGTCATCTGGTTCACACAATATGAAGATCATGTGGATCCTTTTTTCGGGTGCATTGGGTAGATTGGTGAAAGAAGGAATTGGGAACTTGCTTGCAGGAGATATTGAAGAACGATTGGACCAAATCGAGCAAACGATCCACCGAATCGCTGATATTATAGAAAATAAAGCACAATCTCAAACGGCAGCACCAACTATAGCCGCTTCGGATTCTCCCAGTATACCAGCAAATAGTTATACGGATTCAACCAGTGTCATGATATTAGACTATGTCACAGGATCAATAGGAGGAGCAGTTGGCATTGTACTTCTTTTTGGAGGAGTGAAGATTCCCAAAGTCAGCTCTTTCTTAACAGTATTTTACGGCGTAGGATTTATTGGCTTTTCAATTGTGTGGTTTAGTATCGCCAATGTGTCATTCGATGGTTGGGTGGGTCCTTATGCATGCGCGTATGGCTGTGCTTTGGTATTAGGACTTCCAGTAGCTGTATTAACAGTGCCCAAGTTAGCAGGCTCCCCTTATACAGTGACACTTTTAGGAGGTATTGCCGTTATGGTATTGGGTGTTATGATGAATACTGCTGGGTTGTTTCAATATGCTACGGAACCATGCGTCACGTTTACTATTGTCTCCGGAACGGGTTTTGCTGTAGGTTGCCTTCTTTATGGTGTGTTGACGATCTTCTATAGTGCAGAGCGTCGATACCTTGCAATTGCAGTATTTTCATTTGTGGGGGCCTATCTATTTATTAAAATGATCGGAATTGCTACTGGCAAGTATCCAAGCGAGTGGGAGAATTTACAACAATCTGCCACTGCAATGACTGCTGTTTATTATGTGCTTTTTGGTTGCACATTTCTTGTAGCAGGCTTGGCTGCTACATTTCAACTGTATATATACCCTGCAGGTGCGGATGATGATTACGTTCCTGGTGGCTCAGTAGCAAGACAATCATCATTATCACAATCCTTGCTCGGCACCAAGTGGTCGTCAACATCGCGCGTTCCCTATCAACCTGGCTTTGGGTCCACATATTCAGGAGGATCACTGGATGCGGAACACTATGTAAAAAGATCTTAAAAAGTCTGTTTGCTTACTTTTGTAAGGTTAGGGCATTAATTATATCATGAAGGTTTAATATTCGAATATCACTCTGTTGCTTCAAGTAGCTAATATAATCTTTGTTTGGCGTATCGCCAATGAGGACATCGGTGATTGAACTATTCCACTCCCAATATACAGTTGCCCCAGTGCATCGTACCAAAAACAGCAAGTCTCGCCATTTTCGAGAATCGTCACAACCATGCATAAGAATGATTCGATTCCTCAGGGAGTCTATGACCTGGCCGTTTGTTTTGAAATGACTTATTACTCGCGCTTTTTGAATCTCCAAAGCAGCCTCCGCTGTCTTTCTTTCCTTGGATTCTCCTCCTTGATTCAACAAAGCAATTCTTCTTTTTTCACCTCGAAGAGTACAAGATTTAGGTTTAATTATGTATGGCGTTTCAGAAACCCAGTGATTCAGCTTTAAACATAAAGCGATCCAGTCGCTGGCAACTACGAGAACATTACCCCATTTAATAGCGTAGCTGTACTTACTCGAGGTCGTATCTTCTGCAATCAAATGAGTGGATATATTCATCTTCATATCACCTGAGTATATGCCCCCGCCTCGCCTAATCGATTCGATGAGCATTTCTCTTTTGTTTTCTTCAAACCCTGTAATCGAAAAATGCAGTCCGTGTAAAGGCAGCATTTCATATCCAGCAGGAGGGAGAATTTTCATACTCGCTTTACAAGCCTTAACCCAGCGCATTGTCACCACCGCAAAACTGTTTTCCTTGGCGAAGGCATACCTGAAATGGTTGTCAGTCAGTCACATGAAGGAACGATGCAAGAGGGAAACGTACTTTTCTGATCCCACGCGCCCTGCGACAAGCAAGTCTGTGGCTTCAGTTAGATCTGGATTGAATTTTCCCCCAAGAAGGACCATGGTGTTAATCAACAGGTCCCGTTCCCTCCTCGAAAGACTTGTACTACTAACATGAGTCATTTTTGAAAATTTGATTTTTTTTTACAGGTATTTTGATTTCAAACACGCCGATTTCTGGCTTATAGACTCTTCACAGTGCTCCAGAATCGCGTTTAATGGAGATTTGGACAGAACGTATATCTCGGCAACTGATGTTGCAATAGAAGTGTACGAGTATCCTTGGTTAACTATCATCTCGTATCCTATAATGCCTCCATCGGATATTTGCTTTCCTTGCACATCGATTATACCTAGGCCGGGATTTCCATCTTTAGTTAAGACGTTATTTTCAGGCATGTTATTCGAGAATATCTGTTTAACATCTAAAAGCTTAAATGATCCGGTGAATATGAGGCACAATTCCAACGCGCTATCTCCTTGGTTCCCAAATATTTCACCCGGTACAAGAGTCCTATTCTTTAGCGAATGCGCAATTTGAGTCAATGCAATATATGGTAAAGCACCAAAACATTTACATCCTTTCAACACTTTGAGGTGCATTTGTTCTGAAATCTCGTTGCGAATGGATGTTGGTAAGGTATTTAACACCATGTCCTCTTGAATACCATATTTAGCAAGTAAGGTATCTGATTCTAGAAAATCGACAACGGAACTGCTGAGAGCAACTGACGTTTCACGAGCAATAAGCAGCTTTTTAATTGCGTTCATAAGTGTTACTCTTTTGGAAGAACTAGAATCAGCGTTTGAAATCAAGGTGGTGATATTTGCAACCAACGAAACATACAAGTAAAGTCCGCAGAACAATGCTAGGATTGCAAAGGCAGTATCATAAGCAGTGAGAGGAACAATATCTCCATATCCGACAGTTGTCAGCGTCGTAAGGCCCCAATAAAGAGATCTTACATACATATGAAAGATCGAGTCTAGATGGAATTCTTTGAATGCCCAGGATTTCTGTATGCCTTCTGCGACTGCAAGACGGTACCACATGCATGATATCCAATGAACAGCAATAACAGAGGTGATGATCAAGCTCACTAAACGCATCATGATCGCCGATATCTTCAAACCTCTTTCATGGAAATAATACTCAAAAAGTGGCAAATAATAGGAGTTGAACCTGTGAAAACATCGCCACACGGTTAGTAATCTACACAAGGACCATATTTCAAAACTATTAGTGGATTCTAGTGTCATTGCGATACACAGCGCTAGAACGTCGAAGGGAAGTGTCGCGATGAGGTCCCCCATCATCCATTTGGTTTTATAGTTGGTTTTGATCTCTTCAGCACTCGCAACAATAGCGCCTTCACGAAAAAAGGCAAATTTAAAAGCATGAAAATACATGTCTACAATACTCATGCCTGATATCACCATCACATCAAAGAGAATCCATATGTAGAGCCCCGGTGCGTCTTGAAGGAAAATTTGTGACAAAAATCCAATGCGGAACGGCACCGATAAACCAATGTAAAGTGTCACCAGCATCATTAAGTGCTCCCAAATTTTTCGTTTTGGACTCAGCGGCAAAATACCAATGTCATCGCTGCCTTTTGATTCGTCCGTCTTCATCATCCTGCCAAGTTTCTTGGACTTGAGATTACCTGCTAGTTTAATAACGTCAGATGTCAATGCCATCTTCTCCGTGTTTTCCGATAAGATCTCGTCGGCATCTGGAAAGTATTCGTTTATCTCAAAAAAGTCTTTTCTGGAGAGCTGTAAAATATCACAATAACTACTGCATTGTAAACTAGCGTGGAATTTCAACCCACCGAAGAATTCTTCTTCCCCAAAAACGCCCTTGTCCGTGGCTTTTGAAAGTGTTGTAACAGCGTCTTCTGCAAGCAGAATCACATCCCCTTTGACTAAGATATAAAGATGTTCAGAAGGATTACCTGCCCTAAATACTTTGTCGCCCGGAGAGTAACTGAAGGGCACCAGTCGCCGAGTCAATGAAGTCACATAGCACTTTGGCAACCCACTGAGCAGACCGACCTTAGATAGCTGATCAGTTAAAAGGAATTGAATAGCTTCCAACCGCAATGATTGAGAAAGGAAGGTGAATATCTGCTCCAAGGTACCACCTCGATGGTTCCTCCAAGTTTGATCGATGTAGCTCGTTATTTTGTCTCCTAGTGCTTGAGGCAGTCGGCGATAGGAGGTGAATTTCCTCAAATCCTCCCTAGTCTTTTTGAAATTGGTGGCTGTTTTATCTAAATCTGCAACCACTTTAGCCAATGAAGACAAGAGAGAAGCATACATGATGGCCCCGAGAAGCATAACCAACGTAGCGAATATTGTCTCGCTTAAATTGGTGGGTGTCACGTCCCCGTAACCCACTGTATTCAGAGTAACCAATATATAGTAGCAGCTGCGCAGATAAGCCAACCCAAGAGGGAAAGCATTGCATTTTTCTACTATTGCCATACTTGTGTCTGTCTCATTAAAACAGGTACCTATCATAACGCAGTCCTCTAGGGGCCATGATGATACTCCTTCTTCGATACTAATGAGCCTAATCCAAAAACAAGCCAGGGAGTGAGAGAAAAAACAAAGCAAAAAGAACAGATTGAGAAGCTGGATGCTGTTGGATTTGATCTTGAATATGTGAGCCAGCATGTTTTCCCATATCCCAAGGCAATAGGACAGGTTGAAAATGTGTAGAAACTTGATGAACCTAATCCAGTTTGATTGATAAAGATGGTCGAATCCCCCGAATGCTATCATGGCTATCCAATCAATTGGCAAAGCACATATCAAATCCACCATTCCTCGCTTACTTTTCAAATATCTCGTGCAAAGACTCCATCGATCTGTTAAAACATGACCGAGTTCATGAGCAGCGAAAAAAAATGAGTTGAGCATCAGTACCAAGAATAGAAATGAATCGCCAACCATGTTTAGAATGACAAATATGCGTATCCATTCCTCCTTCTCGAAAGTGCAATGCTCATTCGAGATAGCACCAACTCCGAAAGGAACTAGAATCAGAGTTTGAATTAGAAACAGAATTGTGAACGAATCAACAACTAATCTGAGTCGTGTTCGAGGATAGATCATCATAGACTTCTTTCCATGGGAATATCGGATCTCATCCTCCTCCTCGATGGAATCACCGAATTCCGAGAATAGTTCATCATCGAAGGAGTGGATATCAGATGTATCTGCTACCTGCTGAATTCCCTCCATACAATCAAATTCATCATTTGGTTGGTTTATCGAAATGCCTTTTTCTATGAATGTTTTGATTATCATTTCATCTTGAGGAAACATTTGCAAAAGTTGATGGAATTTCTCAGCTGAAATGCCTAAAAGTTGAGACGATTCCTCGAAATGCACGGTTGTCTCGTAGCATGATTTATTCATTACTTCTTTTGCACCAATTTGCATCCCAGTGACAATGTGACATACGTTGATAAACGAACCGGCAGAACCAACTCTGCTGGACCTCCGATTTTCCTTACGGCCATTTGTGCGAAGGTTTGAATTCATTCTGAAGACACCCGCATCAGGAGCTGATTTATATTCCACCGAACCATCGCCGCCATCGACAGTCTTAGATTGCAGTGCACCGTGCTGCACAAAGTATATCATCATGGCTGCTTCTCCTTTGCATATCAGCAATTGTCTTGTAGACCCATACATCGGTTTAAGATTATAACAAAGGTTGCCAATAAATCCTCTTGAACAATGTCTGAAAGGACTAGGATTTTCTTGTGAGATTTTTAACGGAGCTACAGAACTACCATGCTTTGCTTTGGGAGTACAGGTACTGTGAGATATTTGTCCCGTGACCAAGGCACCAAAAGAATTGATGCTGACTTGGATTCCCAGCCATTGAGGAAGTGAGTCGTATATTTCTGCTCGATCAAACTGAATGCTAGACTGGTGCTCCAAATAGGTGCTTATATTCGATTGAAGCTTGGCGGGAAGATTTAAATAGGATCCACAAGAACGTGTTCGCTCGATCAAAATATCAACATGCGTTCTTCCTCCGTTTTTCGAAATCTCTCCTGCATCACTGGGCCCTCCTTGAAGAACCGAAATGTTCCCAACAATCATCGGATAGATCACTAGGCATCCAATGAACATGGATACCGTTGCTAACATGATCTCTGTAGCGTTATGGGGGCTGATATCACCATAGCCCACTGTTGTCATTGTGGTTACAGACCAATACAAAGATCTTGCTAAGAAGCTGTCGGAAGCGAATGTGCAATTGATGGATTTGCAACTAACTACTTGGTCATCGTGGCTCCATTTATGCCCACCGTCAGATTTACCTAGAAAGGTCCAAATACTAATAGTCCAAGAAAACATGATCACGGTAACCACCGTCAAACGAACGGATAGCAAAATATTAGCGTCAATTCTCCCGAAGGTATTACCAACGAAACTTTCGCTATCGGAAAAGTAATGATTGAAATGGAGAGATCGAACGGTTCTGATAATTCGAAGGAACGCCCAATATAGTGGATCCCATGAGTGGATGTTGATAGCAATGTATACAAGGTCGATAGGGACAAGAGAGACAGAATCGATTATTAAGGATATCCTAGAATACGAACGCGCGAGGATTTTTTGCTGCTTTGCGGCTTCCTCCGGATTCATGAGTTTTTGTTTTCGGTTTTGTTCAATTTTGGACAGAATCTCCAGAAGTAGATCTAATACAAAAACAGCATCCACAATGTATGAAATAGGCATAGATTCAATAATCTGTGTGTCCGTAAAGAACCCTATTCGAATCGGAATCAGCATGCATTGAAACACCACGCAAATCAGTAGCAATATCGGTCTAGCTCGTTTAGCAATCTGTTTCCATGTAACTGCTTTTTTGGTTTCAAGTGAATGACTAGATTCCAACAAGGAATCTCTGCGAGTTGAATTTCTGCGAATATCAGATACGGTGTCGCTAACTACCATCGATGTATTAATGGATGCTCGACGGGTTTTTCTTCTTGGAGTCACTACCAGCGGTTCCGTAGGTGCAAGTCTGCATCCTTCTTCCTCGGAGGCAATTTCGGCACTCCTTACCAACAAAGATTCGGAAGACAACCTTCGAAACTTCATCGACATCCTCTTTGAAAGTGCCGGTGGTGCCGCTTGAATATTTTTACTAGTATCCGTATAAAGTTTGTGCCAATCTTGATTAGACAAGTATTTTCTAGCCTCCGCTTCAAGCATTCCGCTTGTCGATTCAAACAAACTGCAGCATTGGGAGAAGATCTCTTGGTCTATATGAAATATCTCAGTAACATCAACTTTACTAGCGTATGCATCACACAAATAGCACTGTTTCAAAATGAATTCAAAATGGCCAAAGAATTTCCCGCTGTCTACTAAGAGGCTTTTTTCGGTTTCTCCACTTTGATCGTAAAGGTTGACAGTTCCGAAACACACTCCAAATAATTTCATGGCCCGCGTACCATGAAAATATATCCTCTCGCCTGGCAAATATGTCGTCGCCTCGCAATGCCCGATAATCATACTTAGCAAATTCAAATCACATCGCTGAAATAAAGGAGAGTGTCCGAACGAAGTGATATAGAACGAATATCGAAGTTTCGACTGCATGTGCAAAGGCAGCTGGTTGGTAAGGGCGACGTCCTCAAAACCTTCTTGTATACTCCATAAATGTTCGAAATAGTGGTTGATGTTTGAAGTAACGTGATTGCTGGATGAGCTTGCCTTTAGGAATCCTCGTATTTTGCTGACTCTGCGATTAAATGCCAGTCTTGCTGCATCAGCGTTACTAATCAAAGATGTTATATCTGAGAGTAGTAGACAATAGAGGGAGAAAGCAATCAGCTCCGCCAACATAACGAAACATGTTTCTCCCAAAGTCACCGGAGCAATGTCTCCGTATCCCAATGTCGTAATACTGGTCGTAGCCCAATACACGGAAACAAGATACATGTGAAACAAGTCACCATGGCATATCCCACAGTTTGCGGTGTTGTCAGGACATGTTTCATCCACATACTCGTCAGTCCAGCTATTCAGTTGACCATGAGAATCACAGCTAGTCTCAGGAGTAGCAAACATGTGCCAGAAAGACCCCAAAACATGCGCTAGAACGCTGCAAACGCCAAGAATCACTACAAATCGAATAGTCGCCCTGTTTATGCCTGCAACATTGTTCTCTATAAAGAACCAACAACAATTCACCGCATTTTGAAGCTTGGTAATTTGACATGTCTTGGCAATTCTGCTTACGCACCATCCTAAAAATGCAGTTTTGGCGTCGTGGGTCAGAATAAAACCGATGAACACAATCGTTTCCAATGCGGGGGTATTTTGAATAAAATTCCAGATGTGATTGTAGTATCTATTTGACTTTTGAACATGAATTCTCTGAATCTCGCTTAATCTTCTTACTCCGATGTCAGAAGCAATTCTTGTTCTCTTTTTCAGCTCTTTTGAGTAAATAATTATTGTTGGAAGATCTATTAGAATGCTTTCACAAGCAATCCAAATCCACATAGAAACTTCACCATACAATCGTCCGGTAAAGAAGCTTAATTTAACAGGAACAGTGACCAGATGGAACAAAGAAATAAATCCTAAGATCAATATAGTCTTGGTGTCGAAGCTCTTCATGTTCGCGGGGCCTTTAATATCAAAATCACTAACAAATGAGCTCATTTGCCGCACGCTGATAGCTAAACTAGCGTGATTAAAATCTCTCTCCATAAACTGCTGCCCAGAAGGCTGCCGTAACATGGCGGTTGGCGAGAAATATCTGTGTAACGGTCAAAATTGTCGAATAGTACCGTCTTTTTCTACCATAAACCTTAAAACTCTCGAGAGCAACAGTTAATACCATGGTACAATGTACTAGCCTGACCAACCTGGCTTGGGTCGGAATGACATGACAGAATATCGGTTTTTAAAACAAATCAGGAACGATGAGTCTGGACAATGAAAGAGAGAATGCAACCTTTGAGGTGGAGGAGATGACATACATACTTGACGGTGGTAAAAACCAGTCGTTGAAAAGACGCTGGATTTACGAAGCCCATGAAGGAATATCAAACTACGTGCATTCCGAAACCCCGAGAGAATCCCAAATTGCCCATGCGATATCGCATTTCATGAACGTTCATATGCCTCATTTCGAAAAGCAATACATCCCCAAAGGCATGGATATGCAATTTATGTCCGATGCACGAATGACTAGTTCTCCACTGACAATCAACTTCGGTGTTTTTTCGTCCACGATGAGAAACCAAGGTTCTGATGAGCAGAATACCTGGTGGCTTGAGAAAGCAAGGATTGGCAAACTAATTGGATGTTATGCTCAAACAGAATTGAGTCATGGAAGTAACGTAAGGGGTTTACAAACGACCGCGCACTTCGATCATGAGACTGATGAATGGATCCTGGTAAGTTGTTTATTTTAAACAGATGGTTTTGAGTAATTTGGTTTCTAGAATTCGCCATCTATTGGGTCCATTAAATGGTGGTCCACTTCAATGCCGTGTGCGACACATGCAGCAGTCTATGCCCAAGCATATTCAAAAGGTGAACACTTAGGCCTGCAAGTCTTTATGGTTCAATTGAGGGGATCTGATCTTAAACCACTGAAAGGAATCGAGGGTAAGTTATTGAGCAGAAACAGAATAACAACGTAACATATTACTAGTGGGGGATATCGGACACATGCTTGGAGAAAACGATTCTACAATCGGCTATTGTCGCTTTCACCAAGTACGCATACCAAGGCGACATCTACTGGAGAAGCGTCAGCACTTGAATAGAGAGGGGATGCTGGTGAAGGGTCCGTATCCAGGATCAATGAAGCCTCAGAAAATAGCACCGGTTGTTCTGGATGCAAAAATGGCACAAGCCATGAAATATGTGACGATGATGAAGACCAGGATTGCGCTGGCTTCCACAGCTGCTGGTGCATTGGGTAAAGCGTGTACAATTGCAGCGCGGTATTCGTGTCTTCGAGAGCGAGGATTTAGCTCCGACGGAAAATCAGAAATAGCCGTTATCAATTATTCTGTACAATTGTTTCGGGTGCTGAAATGGATTTCTACCGCGTATGCATTCAAGGCCGCAACCCAATGGATGGTTCAGAAAAAGAACCAAGTTCAATCTGGAGGAGCTATTGATGTTAGTGACCTTCCAGAGATACATGCGACTGGGGCAGGGCTTAAAGCTCTCACTTGCTGTCTAGCTGCCGATGGTATTGAAGGTAAGTAGTTAAGCAGGGTAAAGAAACACTCTGATGGAATAATGATAGATCTGAGACGTGCATGTGGAGGCCATGGGTTTCTTATGTCTTCCGGTATCGCTGCTCTAGAAGCAGATTTCAAAGGCCCAAATACCACAGCTGAAGGGGACTTCGTTCTTTTATCCTTGCAAACTGCCAGATTCTTGATGAAGAGTCTCTCTGCAGCTAAGCGCGGAGAGCCACTGAGCGGGCTAGCTGCGTGTCTTGGTCCA
>Ga0105055_10010910_pt1 | contig 11287 bp, 10 predicted proteins | sample BON03_FD_78090 | JGI IMG/M metagenome (GOLD analysis project Ga0105055, IMG submission 78090) | Freshwater microbial communities from Lake Bonney liftoff mats and glacier meltwater in Antarctica - BON-03 | ecosystem: Environmental > Aquatic > Freshwater > Ice > Glacier meltwater | place: Lake... | reverse complement strand
CCGTTCAAAAAGCTATGGACTTCGCAGTCATTAGGTCGGTATTTGATACAATTATCAAAAATGAAGCGAACATAATTCTTTGTGCTCGAAATATTGCTCAACTTAGAATACCTGAATAGTTACGTAAATTTTAATGCTTTATATAAAGTGAAAGGTAATGGAGCTGGCTATAGGGCAAGTGTGGCTAAAATAACCGATGTGGTTTATGTAGCTCAACGATATAATAGAAACCTAAAGGGTATTTAGAGAAAAACAGTACTTTAATGTGTAAAAGAAGACGACAATGGTCGTCTTCTTTTGTTTTAAAAAAACTTCATCCATTTACCTTGCTGTTTCATCACTAGTTTAATAACATCTCTGACAGCACCCATTCCGCCATTAATTGGTGATATATAATTTACCACATCTAACACCTCAGGTTCGGCATCAGCGGGACAAGCACTTAAAACATTGAAATTCTTCATAAGAATTAAATCAGGAATATCATCCCCAATAAATAATATTTCATCTTCTTTCAAGGCCCACTTTTCTAACAATTCTTTAAAAACTTTGGGTTTATCATCAGTACTTACCGCTAAATGAATCTCATCAATACCCAAACCGCCGAGTCTAGTTCTTATATTTTCCTGTTTACCTCCTGAGATTACCGCCATCTTATAGGCTGCTTTAATTGCCATAACTACGGCATAACCATCTCTTACATTAAAAATTCTATCAACACCATCGTCTGTCACTATTAATCTAGCATCTGTAAAGACACCATCCACATCAAAAACGAAAGCCTTTATTCTAGCTATTTGACTTTTTAGTTTTATATCCATTTCGTAAATATAGTAGTGTTATTTGCAAAAGCGTAGACAAAGAAAAAGGCCATCATTTCTGATAGCCTTTTTCTAGTAAATTACCTATCGACTATGCTTCTAAGGCAGGAATTCTAAGACCTGACCTAGATAAATTTTATCTGGGTCTGAAAGCATTGGCTTAGTAGCCTCGAAAATTATTGGGTACTTCATTGCGTTACCATAAACTACCTTAGCAATTTTGCTTAAAGTATCACCGGAAACCATTGTTTGATATTTCGTATCCTCTTTTGGAGTTTCAACTTCTAATTTACCGAAACTAGGCCTTTTATGTTTCCAACTGCAATTCCAATTTTCTCCGCGTCAACTTGTTAAGCTACCAAACCATCTAAAGTTTCAACATCCTCTACTACTTTTATACTTAATTTATTAAATGGTAATCCAAGACCTTTCACCTGAGCCAATAAGGTGCGGCTTTTACTTCTAGTTCTATTTCGTAGAAGGGAAAATTTCTGAACCTACACCCTTTAAAAAAGACATTAGTCCCATTAATGTTTTTGTTTTAAGATTATGAAGTATTTCGCACCAAAATAACATTTACACCTCAAAAAAAAGAGCATTTATTACTTTAGCTTATGAAATATAGATGCTTAACAATTCGTTATTATCAGTCAAAAACAATTAAACAAAAATGAAATCAGTATATATTTTCATAATTCTGTTTCTACTATCTGTTGTAAAGTCTGCAGCCCAGTCCGACGAACTGGGGGTTTTACTGGCTGTTAATAATTACTTAGATGGAGGTACCAATGGCGATGTCAAACAATTTGAAAGTGCTTTTGTAAGTGAAGCTATCCAGCGTTCTATTGGTAAAAATGGTGAGGTTATTGGAATGACGGTTAAAAGTTTGGCCATCAAATTAAAACCTGGCCAGATAATGTCTAGAGAAACCAGAATAGTTTCTTGGAACTATGCAGGCATAGCCGCTACCGCTACTACAGAAACAATTTATCCCACTTCTAAAATCATTGACTTACTTAATTTACTGAAGATTAATGACGAATGGAAAATAGTAAGTCGAGTGTATTCAAGAATTGGAGCTGATGAAGAAATCATTTCATCAGGAGGCACATTAGGTAAATCAGCCCCTAAAAGTCCAGCAAAACCTGTTGCTAAAAAGAAAGCGGTGGTGGCTGACGATGGCTGGTAAAACTATTTTAAAATATCCAGCAAGTATTGGCCATATCCTGATTTAACTAAGGGCGTGGCCACTTTTTCTAATTGTTTTTTATCTATAAACCCCATTCTATAAGCAACCTCTTCGATACTCCCAACTTTAACTCCTTGTCGTTCCTCAATAACTTGTACAAACTGCCCAGCTTGCATTAAAGAATTAAATGTACCCGTATCTAACCAAGCCGTTCCTCGGTTTATCACACCCACATTAAGCTTTCCTTTCTCTAAATAAACTCTATTTATATCCGTAATTTCAAGTTCGCCTCGAGGTGATGGTTCAATGTTTTTTGCAATTTCCACCACGCTATTATCATAAAAATATAAACCGGGTACGGCGTAATTACTTTTTGGATTTGCAGGTTTTTCTTCAATGGATTTGGCAACGAAATTCTCATCAAACTCCACAACACCATATCTTTCAGGGTCTGTCACTTTGTAAGCGAAAACAGTACCACCGTCAGGATTTGAACAAGATTGCAATAATTTACTTAGACCTGAGCCATAAAAAATATTATCGCCTAAGATTAGGGCCACACTATCATCTCCTATGAACTCTTCGCCAATAATGAAAGCTTGAGCAAGACCATCTGGAGAAGGTTGCTCTGCATATGAGAACTCACAGCCAATGCTGTGGCCATCACCAAGTAGTTTCTTAAAATGAGGCAAATCATGTGGTGTGGAAATTATCAAAACCTCTTTTATACCAGCCAGCATCAAAATTGACAATGGATAATATATCATTGGTTTATCATAAACAGGCATTAGTTGTTTACTTACTGCCAAAGTTAATGGGTGTAACCTAGTACCCGAACCGCCCGCTAAAATTATACCTTTCATTTTTATTAATTTATGAATACATTTCTTTGTAATATTTCTGATAATCACCAGATGTGATATTTGTTATCCAATCCCAATTATTCAAATACCATTCCACCGTTTTTTCAAGCCCCACTTCAAAAGTTACAGAAGGTCTCCAGCCCAAGGTGTCCATAAGTTTTGTGGCGTCTATGGCATATCTAAGGTCATGCCCTGCCCTATCCTTTACATATGTGATTAAACCACGCGATGTACCTTCTTTTTGCCCTAATTTCTTATCCATGGTATCACATAATTGATGAACCAAAGCAATATTCGTCCACTCGTTATTTCCGCCTATATTAAAGGTTTCGCCTGTTTTACCATCATGATAAATGGTATCAATAGCTCTAGCATGGTCTAAAACATACAGCCAATCTCTTACATTCTCACCTTTTCCATAAACAGGAAGAGGTTTCTTATTCTTAATATTATTGATCATTAATGGAATCAATTTCTCAGGGAAATGATTTGGCCCATAATTATTGGAACAATTAGATATAACCATTGGCAATCCATACGTACTATGATATGCCCTCACAAAGTGGTCTGAACTAGCTTTTGAAGCAGAATACGGCGAGCGAGGATCATAACTAGTATCTTCTACAAAAAACGCCTCAGGATTATGAAGTTCGCCATAAACCTCATCTGTAGAAACATGATAAAACCTTTTACCTTCAAAACTGTCTTGCCAAGAATTTTTGGCGGCGTTAAGAAGGTTTACTGTGCCAATTACATTCGTCATAACAAATTCCATTGGATTGGTAATAGACCTATCCACATGAGATTCTGCAGCTAAATGTATGACGCCATCGAAGTTATATTTTTCAAATAACGCGTCAATAAAACTAGCATCTACAATATCCCCTTTTTCAAATATGTAATTAGGGGCATTTTGAACATCTGTCAGGTTTTCTAGGTTACCTGCGTAGGTCAATTTATCCAAATTGACAATTTGACAATCTGCATATTTGTTCACAAATAGACGTACTACATGGCTACCAATAAACCCTGCTCCTCCTGTTATTAATATACTTTTCTTCATTATTTCTTCGCTAATTTACACTCCCACCTCCAAGCATCTTTTAAAGCTTCTTCTAACGTTTTTTCTGTTTTCCAATGCAATAATTCATTCGCTTTGGATACATCACCATAAATTTTAACAGTATCGCCTGCTCTTCTAGGACCTATATTATAATTCAATTTTAAGTGATTGATTTTTTCAAATGTGGTGATTAATTCTAAAACAGAATTTCCTTTTCCCGTTCCAATATTAAAAACATCATAGAATTTTTCGGGCACTTTATTCAGATATTCAATCGCAGCCACATGTGCCTTGGCCAAATCCAAAACATGTATAAAATCCCTAATATTTGTTCCATCAGGCGTATCATAATCATTGCCAAATAGCGTTAAGCTTTTCCTAAGTCCAATGGCTGTTTGAGTTATATAAGGCACCAGATTTGAAGGTACACCACTCGGTAATTCACCTATCTCAGCAGACTCATGTGCACCAATCGGGTTAAAGTAACGAAGTGCTATAAACTGAGCATTGGCTCCTGACTGTACTGTATCTCTTAAAATATCTTCACCTATTGTTTTCGTATTCCCATAGGGGGAGTTAGCTGGTTTCCTTGGCGTTTGTTCTGTTACCGGCACTAAATCAGGCTCACCATAAACTGTACATGAGGAAGAAAACACAATTTTTGACACATTAAATTCCTGAGTAACCTGAATAATTTTTACTAAAGAACCAATATTTAAATCATAATACTTCAGCGGATTCTCTACAGACTCACCCACCGCTTTGGCGGCAGCAAAATGAATGACACCTCCTATTTTATTATCTGAAAAAACTTTTCTTAGCGTATGAAGGTCATTACAGTTACCCTCTATGAAGTTCACATCTTTACCTATGATATTTTTCAGACCTATCAAAACAGATTTATTTGAATTACTAAAGTCATCCAGAATTAATGGATTATGCCCTGCTGCCACTAATTCTACTACGGTATGTGAACCAACAAATCCTGCCCCACCTGTTACGAGTATATTCATGCTTTATCGTTTTAGCAAAAATAGGAAAGTTTTGAATTTAAGTTTGTTGTTTTCCGAAGTCTTACTAATTTTCGAGCATTAAATATTATGATATGTCGGAAAACGAAATCAATGCACTGGTATCTTTATTAGAAGACACCGACGAAGAAGTTTCTTTTTTGGTCGAAAAAGAAATCAAGAATTATGGAGAAATAATCATTCCTTTTTTGGAAGACCATTGGGAGAAAAATACAGTAAACCCATCATTGCAGAAAAAAATTGAAGATTTAATTCATGAAATGCACTACGAAAACTTCAGTGAAAATCTGGTGGAATGGAAGAATGAAAGACAAGATGATTTATTAGAGGGTATGTGGCTGGTAGCCAAATATCAATATCCAGAATTAGACTATGACAGTTTGAAAATGGAAATAAATCAAATCTATTTTGACGCTTGGTTAAAATTGCGTGAAGATATTCACCCCGAAGATGCCATTAAAAAACTGAACCAAATTTTTTTTGATAAATACAAGTTTTCTGCAAACACAAAGAATTTCCATTCACCATCTAACAGCCTTTTAAATCAGGTTATTGAATCTAAACGGGGGAATCCAATATCCTTATGTGTAATTTATTTATTGGTAGCTCAGCGTTTAGGTTTACCTATTTTTGGTGTTAACCTACCAAGCCTATTTATTCTTACGTTCAAATCTGCACAGGTTCAGTTTTACATAAATGTGTTTAATAAAGGATTGATATTTAATAAGGTCGACATTGATACTTATCTTAAACAAATGAAATTAGAAGGGCAAGATTCGTTTTATGAGCCTTGTTCTAATTTAGAGATAGTGAGAAGATCACTTTTAAATCTTATGATTTCTTTTCAGAAAAACTCTCAAAAAGAAAAAGTGAAAGAGATAAAGCAGGTTTATGATTTATTGCAATAGCAAAAACCCCATCCAAAATTAGATTGGATGGGGTTTTATAAGGTTATTAATTTAATTAGCGTCAGGCAAATCATAACTTTTGGGGTACCAACTATTATTTTGACCATTTACATCTGGGAGTTTTCCGTCAGGATCTAAAACCACAGAAACAATGGGTGAGGTAGATTTATACCTAAACTTCCATTCTGAACCCTTCTGCCATATTTCTACTGGTAATTCTACTCGCCCTGTTTTTCCATTTGACTCTCTTATCTCTAGCACGACTGGCATTGGCATTTGCTCTAAATTATTGATAGTAATAATACTTCCATTTTTTGGCAATTGATCAATATACATGACATCACTAACAGACTGGTCAATTTTCCAATCATTTACTATCCAACCTTTCCAAAACCAGCCTAAATCTTCCCCCGCGGCATCTTCCATGGTTTCAAAGAAATCAAATGGAGTGGGGTGTTTAAATGCCCATCGCTTCACATATTCTTTAAAAGCATAATCAAACCTATCCTCTCCTAAAACCATTTCCCTCAATAATGTCAAACCCATTCCAGGTTTAAAGTAAGCTGCTAAACCAAAGTTCTTTGGTTGAATGACCTCTGGTATGTTAAGTACAGCGTCTCTTCCATACATATAAGGGGCATATTGACGCGGATTAACGGGTGAATAATATTCACCATTATTGAAAGCCTTACTTGATAAATCATTCATAAAGGTGTTGAAACCTTCATCCATCCACGCATATTTACGCTCATTACTTCCTACTATCATTGGGAACCAATTATGCCCAAACTCATGGTCTATAACTCCCCAAAGAGAAGCACCTTTATCACCAGCACCACAAAAAACAATACCTGGATATTCCATTCCAGAAACTACCCCTGCCACATTAGTAGCCACTGGATAACTATATTCATAAATGTAATTTGAATAAAACTCAATGCTAGCTTTAATAAATTCTGTAGAACGTCCCCATTTATCATTTCCGCCAGATTCTTCAGGGTAAACGGATTGTGCCAATGCTTTTTTACCACTTGGCAAATTTATTCTGGCTGCATCCCAAACAAAACTTTTTGAACTGGCCCAAGCAACGTCTCTCGTTTGGTTGCATCTAAACTTCCAAGTCAACATTCCATTATTGGAAGGTCTACTAGAAGTTTCATTCACTTCTGCAGCAGTTCTTATCATGACAGTTTTCTCGGACTGAGCAGCTTCTTTTAACCTATTTCTTTGAGTATTAGTAAGTACGTCAGCTGGATTTAACAATTCGCCGGAACCTACAACAATATGATCATAAGGCACGGTAAGATTAAATTGCATATCGCCATATTCTAAATAGAACTCACCTCCTCCTATGTATGGCATTACATTCCAGCCTTCAATGTCATCATAAACAGCCATTCTAGGGTACCATTGAGCTAATTCATATATGGTACCGTCATTAGTAGTATATTTTCCTAACCTATCAGAGCCGTATCTTGGTATAGGAAAATTATAATTCATCGTTATTATTACTTTTTCGCCAGTTCTTAGGGGTTCGCTTAATCTTATCTGCATACGCGTATCTGAAATGATATGCGAAGAATAGGTGGAGGAAAAAACTGTTCTCTTTTTACTTACTTGAATCTCTTTAGAAGCATTAACATTACTAATGTCATAGCCACCTTCAAAACCCATATTGCCATGACGACCTCCTTCCAGTTCAGTTGTTTTACCTCCTCTAGAGTTATCGTTAAACTGATTTTGGTCTAACTGTACCCACACAAAAGACAATTGGTCTGGGCTATTATTGGTATAGGTAATATTTAAATCGCCTATTATTTTATTGTTTTCCACATCCAGTGTGGCATTAATGACATAATCGGCTGAGTTTTGCCAATATTGCGGACCTGGAGCTCCTGTCCCGCTTCTATATACTGTTCCAGATCGGTAAGCAAAAAGTGGATCAAAAGCCTCTTTGTGGTCATATTTTGAAGCTTCTTGAGCTTTGATTTCTGAAAGAATAGCTGACATCAATAGAAAAGTTATAACAAGTATTCTATTCATTTATTTATTGATTTATCTTTAAAGACATTTATGTTTTTATAGTGTTGCAAAATTATTAATTTAACCAGCTTTTGGATGAGCCTGTTTATGAATGTTTTTTAATTGCTCAATTGAATTATGCGTATAAATTTGAGTGGCAGATAAACTGACATGCCCTAAAAGTTCTTTTATAGCATTTAAATCTGCCCCTTTATTTAGTAAATGTGTAGCAAAAGTATGACGAAGCACATGCGGACTCTTTTTTGTTTGAGTAGAAACTAGGCTTAAATACCTCTTGACTAATCGTTGAACGCAAACAGGATATAGTTTTTTACCCTTATCTGTCAAAAAAATAAAGTCATCTGGCTCTTGAAATTCCGACGATCTTTTATCCATAAAGCTTGTCAATTTCAAACGTAATTTTGCAGGAATTGGTATAATTCGATACTTATTCCTTTTACCCAAAACCGAAACTTTAGAGCCAAACAAATCTAAATCCGCACTTTTAATATGGATGAGTTCTGCTAGTCTTATACCTGTTCCATAAAGAAACTCTAAAATGATTTGATCTCGAAGACCTGCATAATTTTTCGTAAACTCTATATCATCTAAAAGTCTTTCCATGTTGCTTTCAGCAATAAAGACAGGAAGTTTAGAAGGTGTTTTGAGTGACTGAATTCTTAAGGTAGGGTTCTTGTCAATTTTTTTCTTGCGAAGCAAGAAGGAAAAATAAGCCTTTACGCTGGCTATTTTTCTATTTATACTGGTATTGGCAAGTTTTTGATTGGATAAGTGAACTATCCAAGAACGTATTTCTTTGAAGGTGGCTTCTTCTGGCGATTCTGTTTCAAAAGTTGTTGAAATGAAAGCAGTAAACTGTGTAAGGTCATTCTGATACGCAATTACAGTATGCGAACTTAATCTTTTTTCGTTTTTGAGGTAGGATAAAAAAGAATCGACCATTTTTGAGAAAACACTGATTAATACAAATGTACCTTTCAATATACTTCTTATTCAAAAATGGCCGAAAAATATTCTTTACAACGTAGGATTAATCATCCTGACCGCCATAAGTTTTTTGAATATACTTAGCTTTAAGTACTTCAAAACGTCTATCTACAGATTTCTTTGTGAATTGCTTACGGCTACGTAGTTCACGCAAAACACGAGTACGCTCAAACTTCTTCTTAAAGCGTTTCAACGCTTTCTCTACTGATTCGTTCTCCTTAACTTTTATTTGTAGCATACTTTACACCTCCTTTTTTCTTCTTTCGGGCTGCAAAGATAAGAACTTCATTATCAAGTGCAAAAAGTCTGTAATTTATTTTAGAAATCTTTAAACCTAGTTCTATTGCGATAAATCCAGATAGCAGAACCGAGAAATCCAGACATAAAAATGTAATACAATCCCGTAATTCTAACTTCGTCGCCAAAGACGCCTAAGTCAATAAGAAAAAATAGGAAGATTAAAATGGACGTAAAAACTATTGTAAAGAGGGAGAGTTTGGTAATTATGTCTTCCATAGTGTTTTTAATGCTTTGAGGCCGTCAAAACTAAGTGCTTTTAATTAAATTTGTTCTCATTATTCAAAAAACCCCATATTGGATGAGCAAAGTAGACGAGTTTAGAGGATTTATTAATAGTGGTTATACATTTAAAGGGGATAGTATTTTATTAGGTGCCGCCAAATTAGACGACGTGGTAGTGCCTGGTACAGGTATCAAAATCCCTTTAAAAACATTGAATCGCCATGGGCTTATTGCAGGTGCTACTGGTACTGGAAAAACCAAAAGTTTACAGGTATTGACCGAAGGACTAAGCGAGAACTCGATTCCGGTATTACTCATGGATATTAAGGGAGATTTGAGTGGCTTAGCAGCTCCAGGTGAAATTAAAGACTTTATTTTAGCAAGAACGAATGCAGCAGGAATTAAATACAACCCTACAGGTTTCCCTGTAGAATTGCTTAGTTTAAGTGATGAAAAAGGTGCTCGACTAAGGGCAACTGTATCTGAGTTTGGCCCTATACTATTGGCTAAAATATTGGCATTGAATGATACCCAAGAAGGTATTGTTTCCGCTATTTTCAAATATTGTGATGATCAAGAGTTGGCTTTATTAGATCTTAAGGATTTCATAAAAGTATTACAATACCTTTCGGCCGAAGGAAAAGATGATTTTGAAGAGTCTTATGGTAAAATTTCTACTACTTCTGTGGGTACTATCATGCGGAAGGTGATTGAGTTGCAGCAGCAGGGTGCAGATACTTTCTTTGGTGAAACAAGTTTTGATGTAGACGACCTTATGCGAATTGACAAAGATGGCAAAGGCGTAATCTCTATATTGAGAGTGACAGATTTATTAGATAGACCAAAATTATTCTCAACGTTTATGCTTAGTTTATTGGCCGAGCTTTATGCGGGATTGCCAGAAGCAGGAGATGAAGACAGGCCAAAATTGGTGATATTTATAGATGAGGCTCATTTGGTTTTCCAAGAGGCATCAAAAGCTTTATTACAACAAATAGAAACCGTTATCAAGCTTATTCGTTCTAAAGGAGTTGGTATCTTTTTTTGTACACAAAACCCACAGGATATTCCTGCAGCCGTTTTAGGTCAATTGGGCCTTAAAATACAACACGCCCTAAGAGCATTTACAGCTACAGATAGAAGAAAAATAAAAGAAGCTGCAGATAATTATCCATTGACAGACTTTTTCAAAACCGGAGAAGTAATTACTTCTATGGGTATTGGCGAAGCATTGGTTACTGCACTTGACGAAAAAGGAAGACCAACGCCCTTAGCGGTTACTTTTATGTGTCCGCCAAGAAGTAGAATGGATATTTTGACAGAGGACGAGATTGACGACATAGTGAATGCCTCTAAGATGGTCAAAAAATATAATGAGAATATTGACCGAAAAAGTGCATATGAAATTTTAAGCATTAAAATGGACAAGGCGGCGGAAGAATCTGAAGATGCCGCACCCTCAAGAACAAGAAGAGGAAGACCTATTAAAGAAAAATCTACCATGGAAACTATACTGGGCAGCTCTGCCGCTAGACAGATTGGCAGAACAGCCGCAAACCTAATAACACGCTCGTTATTAGGAGCTTTAGGGGTAAGTACCAGAAAAAAAAGTTGGTTTTAAAATATAATTAAAAGATAAAATCTACTTACACATGCTCATAGGAATAGGTGGCGTTAGCCGTTCTGGGAAAAGTACATTAGCAAATTTGCTAGTAACATACTTTAGAAAAACAGGCAAAAAAGCCATTATATTCCACCAAGACGACTTCGTATTTCCTGAAACAGAAATTCCGAAAGTGCGAGATAAAACAGACTGGGAATCCCCTAGTTCAATTGATCATGCAATGTTATTTGATTTGG
>Ga0105055_10010907_pt1 | contig 11288 bp, 7 predicted proteins | sample BON03_FD_78090 | JGI IMG/M metagenome (GOLD analysis project Ga0105055, IMG submission 78090) | Freshwater microbial communities from Lake Bonney liftoff mats and glacier meltwater in Antarctica - BON-03 | ecosystem: Environmental > Aquatic > Freshwater > Ice > Glacier meltwater | place: Lake... | reverse complement strand
CTGCGGTGCGCTATCCCATGGGCGACATGCTGATCTCGACCGGGCCGGGGCGCATCCGCAGCATGGACCTGACGCTCGGTTATCCGACGCGCGAGACCGGCCCGCGCCCCACGACGATGGACCTCAGGATCGACACGCTGGAGCTGAACGACCTGCTGATCGTGCAGCGCGGCGCGATGCTCGGGATCAACCGGATCGAGCTTCGGGGGTTCGAGGTCGATCTCGGTCGCGATGCCTTCGCCAACCGGCTGCCCGAGGCCGGTCGCGGCATCGACCCCTGGACGATGAACCCGGTCACGCCGATCCTGCGGCTTGTAGGATTGACGCTGGGCAGCGAACTGACCGACCGCTCGGCCGAGATCGTGACCGCGCTGACCGAACCGGTCTTCGCCACGCCGATGGTGATCACCGTCGATGCCCTGACGCTGACCGGCGTGCTGACCAGCGGCGGGCAGTACGTGGAAACGGTGCAGATCGAGGAAGCGCAGATCGGGATCACCGGCACAGTGGACGATTACCGCGAAATTCTGTCGCTAAGCGTGCGCGCCAACATCGCGCACAAAGTCCGGCTGATGAGAATGCTTGAGGATATGAAGCAGGGCGACGAGCGGGGGCGGGTCGCGGCAAGGATTGACTCGCTGTCCCTGCGTGTCGCTGCGTTGCAGGGGCTGATACGCGACATCCTTGCATCGCAGGAAACGGTGCAACGGCTGGCTCCGCTGGAAAGCAGTCTCAGCCAGGCAGACCGCGACTCACTGGCGGCGGCCCGGGCGGCGCTTGCGCCGTTCGAGGCCGGGGGCATCACCTTTGATGCAGGGCGGCTGCGCGTTGCCGGGCTTCAGGGCCGGGTCACCGCGTCGGATGTCGATCTGGCGGATATCCACGGCCGTGGCCAGGGCGCCGCAGGCCTGCTGGCCTTCCTGACAGACAGCGAGGCACTGGGCCGCATCGTCGACGGACCCGCGCATGTCCGGACCACGGCACCGCGTCTGGGCCGCGCGCAGGCCGAATTCACCCTGGAACTAGGCAACATCACGCTGGATGAGGTTCGGGTCGGCGCAGGGATCCCGACGGTTGCCGAGGCCGGCGCGGCGCTGCGTACCGCCGAGGCGGCCTGGGCCGAGCGCAGGTGGGATCCGGCCCTGATCGCGGCGCGCGACGCGGCGGCCGAGCGGGCCGCGGCGACAGACCGCTATCAAGCGCTGGCGGCGGCGGGTGCCACCCACCTTTCGCCTGCGGATGCGCGTAAGATGACCGAACTGCACGACCGGCTGCTGGCCGAAGAGGCGCTTTATGTCCATCATCTTGACGCGACAGGCGCGCGGCTGGGGTTCTCTGCCGGGCAGGGCTCGATCAGTTTTAGCGCCGAAACCTTCGCAGCCACCGGCGACGGCGAGAATGGCACCCCGGCGATCCGCGCCGGGGATGTCACCATCGGCGGGGCCCAGGGGCGAAACATCGATCTCAGCGTAAGCGTGGCCGACGGGTTGCACAATTTCAGCGATTTTGCCCGCCGCCTCGGCACAATCGGACTTGGCGGCGAATTCGTGCGTCTTGAGGACATGGCGATTGGCGCCAGCGGCCTTTCGGTCAGCGCGGCAGAGGGTTCAGGCTTCAACCTCAGCCTAAATGCCCAAGCGGGCGTGTTGCGCGGCCAGGCCGAAGGGCTGGGCGGCGAGGGCATCCGCAGTCGGATCACCCGGCCCTGGCTGATGCAACAGATCACCGCGATGCAGGGCAAGCCGGCCGCGCGCGTCACGGATGACGACCGCAGGGCCCTGCGGGAGCTTCGCGACGCACTCGACATTCTCGACGCCTTTGAGGCCGGGCTGGAGGAGAACCAGGCGGCGCTGGCCGCAGCAGCCGACCCTGCGATCCGCACCAGGCTTGCGACCGAGCGGCAGACCTCGATCGCGATGTTCCTGCACTGGGAACGTCGCCTTGGCGCCCGCACCGCTGCGATTCAGGGGTTGGATGCCGAGGTCACCGGCCTTCGCAACCTTGCCGAGAACGACTTTGACTTCGGTGCGGCGGTAGAGGCGGGCATCACCGTGCAGGGGCTCGGCCGGGGGCGCGAGCGGACCGATCGGATCTTTGCGGGCGCCTCGCTGAGCGATGCGCGGTTCGGCGGGCTTGACGCCGGGCAGATTGAAATGGGCGAGACTGCAGGGCGGCTGCGCTATTCGACGAGCGAAATCGTAATCGAGGATCTGGGGATCGACAGCTTGACCCTTGGCGCGTTGCTTTGGACCAGCCGGTCCGAGGTTGCCGAGGCCAAGGGAGGTGGCTGGTCGATCATGCAGATCTTTTCACATGGCGCCACGGTTGCCTCGGGGATCCGGGTCTCGGCGGTCTTGCGCTTCGTGCCGACCGTCGAGGATCCCGGCCAGTACCGGCTGGATCATGTCAACATCGGACCGTTGCGCATTGATCGTCTTCAGGCGGATGGGCTTGGCTATGGCTCGACGCGGCATCCGCCGGTCTTTGGCATGGCCGATCCGCACGGCATCTTTACCGGGCAGGATTTCACGCTGGACGGCGGCGACATCGTCGGGCTCTGGGCCGAGGGCATCGAAGTGGACATGCCCGACACTGCGGCCGAGGAAATGCAGATCACCGGCCATGCGGGCGTCGAAAGCATCAGCCGCACCCGCGTCTCGGCTTTCCTTGAAAACACCCTGACGGGGCATGCCCGGCTGGATGGCAGCGCGCTGAGCATCGAATTCCTTGAATCTGGCGGCCAGATCATCGATATCGGGGCGCGAACCGATGCCGATGGCCGGATAAGCTATGAGGGTGGGCTCAGGCTTGGTGAAGGCGAGGTCAGACTGTCACAGGGCTCGGCCGCCTTTTCGACGGGGACGATCACTGGGCGGATCCATCGCGAGGGTCGGGTGACCCGGTTCGAGGGTATCGCCGTGCCTTCGTTAGTGCTCCAGCAGTTGGCTTTTACCAGCCCGTCCTTCAAGCTGGAGATGCCCGGTCTTGGCGGGCGGATCGTGCTGTCGGGAACCGAGGTGGAAGCCTCCATCGTGACAGCAGAACCGGGATCGCACGCGCCCTTCGAGCAGATAACAATCAATTCACTTGTTGTGCCGACAGCCACGCTCGATGGCGTGCGGCTGACATTCCCCCACAAGATCGAGGCAGCTGACGAGTCGCTGCGCGATCTGATCCTTACGGTGCCGACTTCCGAGACAGTCACGCTGACCAATTTCAGGCTTGCCGCGCTGCCGGGCGCGTCGGCTTTCGTCATCACACCTGACCCTACGGGCGTGGCCGGGCCACAGATCGACGGGCGGCTGCATCTTGACCGTGCGCAAGGCGCGCGGCTGGCGCTGGAGATCGAACGCAAGCTGCATGCAACCAGCGATGTCGAAGCCAGCGATCTCGATTTCGATTTCCTCGGGGCCGGCGGATTTTCGTTCACATTGGCGCAGCTGGAACTGATGCGAACGACCGTCGGGCTGGGCGAGCAGGGCGGCGCGGCAGCCGATCACATCTTTACCATCACCAGCGCGGCTGGCGGGTCGGCCCGGGCGGCCGCGCCCCATGCGACGATCCGCGGCCTCAGCTATGGCGCCGACGGATCCGTCACGATCACCAGTGCGGCGCTGGCGGGGCTGCTCTATCGCCGCCCCGCCTGGGGCGTCGAGGTCGATATCGGGTCGGCGGAACTGCCGACGCAGGCTTCGGGCGCATCGGCGCTGAGCTATACCCCCGGCGATAGCCTGCTGATCCCCGAACTGAAGATCACGGATGCGGCCTTCGTGGTGGATGATGTGATGGCGATCGGCGGTGGGACCGACGCCGGGGCTGACGCAGGCAGCGGCGGTGCCGCGACCCCGCCGGTGCTGTCAAATCTCGACTTTCTCGACGCCCTCCATGGCACCGTGGGCCTCACGCTGGGCCACCCATCACTGCCTGACATCATTTCGGAACGGCTTGACCTGCGCCTCGAGCATGGCGTCTTCGACCTCGACCATATCGAGAACGAGATCGGCGCCAATTTCCTGATTGATTTCGACCTCGAAGGCGACCGGTTGGTCCTGAACCTCGATTACGGCAACGTCACGCTGGCAACTTCGGTTCTACCTTTCCTGAACCATGAACTGGCCGCCTTTCATTTGCAGACGCCGAACGAGATCCGCGAGGCCGACGCAAGGAAGATCCGGCTTTCGACAATGGCGCAGCGGTTCGAAAGCAGCGGCAGCAGCGGCAGCGGCGGCGAGGTGCCACTGTCGATCCGCGATATCGACGCGGATTTGATGCTGGAACCGACGCGGGTGGACCTGACGGGCCATGATTCGATCCTGATGGGTGGGGCGGGCCGCGACGGCGCGCTTGGCATCGACGTGACGGGCGGGCTCTTTCCCTCGACCTCGGGTCACAGATCGCAGCTTGACATCGCGATCCGCGAGGTGAACGCCAGTGTCGATCCAGCGCATCCGCTGACCTTTGGCGGGGTTTCTGCACAGACGGGCGAGCTGACCATCACCAACGTGCACGACACCCGGCTGACCTTCCACGGCGTCACCACGCCCCGGCGTCTGAGCGGAGTCATCGGCGGGGCGGTGATCCGGAACCTCAGGATCGAGGGGTTATGAGCATGGAAAACCGCAGCACCCGGACCCTGTCGCGTGACGACCTTGCCGATCGCGCCCCGGCGCTGCTGGCGCGCGAGGCATCCGAGCGCGAGGCCGATGATGCGGCGCGGGCACCGGCTGCGCCGCACCTGTCGGCGGCCCCGCGGGGCCTGCGCGACGATGGGCGGCTGGCCGGTCTCGGTCGGCCGCTGCCCGCACCCCTGCGCGCAGTCGAGGAGCGGCGCCTTGGCCTTGATCTGTCGCGCGTTCGGCTGCATGACGACGCCACCGCCAAGGCGGCGCTGGATGCGCGCGGGGCGCGTGCGATGGCGCGGGGCGACGAACTGGCCATGCGGCCCGCCGATGCGCGCGGCCAGACGCCTGACGCCGTACGGCTGATGCGCCACGAAGTCGCCCATGTGGCGCAACAGGCCCGCCCCGGCGCCGGGCTTGCGACCCAGCTTGAGGGCGACAGTGCCGAGGGGATCGGGCGCAGGCCGCCCGAGGATCATTTCACCGAGATCGATGGGCCCGGTGCCGAGGACGACCATGTGCTTTTTGAAACCGACAGCGCCACGCTGACCCCGGCCGCGCGCACCGCTTTGGCCGCTGCCGCCACCGGGCAGGCCGGGCAGATCGTTGTGCATGTGCACGGCTACGCCAGCCTCGAAGGCGCTGCGGGCTACAACCGCAACCTCTCGGCGCATCGCGCGGTGGCGATCCGCGATGCGTTGTCGGCGCTGCTGCCCGAAGGTACGACCTTTGTGCTTTATGCCCATGGCGAGACCGATGCATTCGGCGAGGCCCCGGACAACCGTCGCGCGGGCGTCGATTTCATCTCGCCCGAGGACGGCAGCCACCTGTCGCTGTCCGGTTTCCTGTCGCCCTTCGGCCCACGGCGCAGCCCCTTCCACCTCATCGACCCCGAGGCACTGTCGCTCGACGTCGCACCGCCAGCGGGTCAGACGCCGCAGGTCACGCTGCCCCCCGCGCTGACGCTTGAGCAACTTGGCCTGGCGCCACTGACCGGACCCGGCCCGGCGCTCGGTCCGCGCCTGCCGCCCGCGCCGCCCGATCTTTTTCGTGCGCCCCCGCCGCTTTTTGCCGACGATTACAATTTCGGTGCGATCGCGCAGGAATACGGTCGGCGCGGCGTGTCCATGCCGCTTCGCGATGCCCAGAACATGACCGATCATTTCGAGTTCTGGCGGCTCAGATTCTTTCAGCTGGGCCTGCCCCCCGGGCTTGCCACTACCGCCGCGCAATTCGGCACAGACCTTGCCTTCAGCACGCAGATCACGCTTGAGGCGCCCTTCCGCCACGAGATCCTTGACCGGCAGTTCGGCACCGAACCGCCACCCACCGTCACAATCCTGAACGAGACACGCATGATGTGGATTTTCAACCAGGTGCAGGGCCTCTTCGAGCGGGAGGGCGGGCGATGACCGGGTTATCGCGGTCGCCCCGCATCCTCAAGGGCGGGCTGGTGCTGATGGACCGCGCCTCGGGCAAGATCCTGCGCACCATCGTCTTGCAATACAATCCCGAAATGCTGACCCGCAGCCTGACCGTGCGCGGCGCCGGTGACGACAGCGACCCGGTCGAGGCGTTGCGGCTTGCCGGTCCGCCGATCGAGACGATCAGCCTCGAGGCCATGCTGGATGCGACGGACGGCCTTGAGGAGGCCGATCCCGTGATTGGGAAAGTCGGCGTCGCGGCGGATATCGCGGCCCTCGAAACGGTGATCGCACCGACCACCGCCACGCTGGCCGCGCAGGATGCACTGGCCGGGCGCGGCGCGATCGAGATCCTGCCCGCCGTGGCGCCGCTTGTCCTTTTCGTCTGGGGCGCCAAGCGGATCGTGCCGGTGCGGATCACCGAATTTTCGGTGACGGAAGAGGCCTTCGATCCGGCACTGAACCCGATCCGGGCAAGGATCTCGCTGGGTCTGCGGGCGCTCACGGTCAACGACCTCAGCTATGGCTCGCGCGGCGGCGCCCTGAGCCTTGTGCAATTGCGGATGAAGGAGACGCTGGCGGCGCAGGCCCGCGTTGGCGGGCTGGCGGCGCTTGGCGCAGAGGAGGACAGCTTCAGATGACTTTCGGCAAATTCGGCCAGAACAGCCGCTATGCGACGACACCGGTTGCCGTGCGCACCGGGCCGGACGGGGTCGCGCAGCGCTATCTGCGCCGCCGCTTCCTGCCCGAACCCGTCGCACAGGCGGTGGGAACCTATGTGACCTCGCAGGGTGACCGGATCGACCGCATCGCCTCGGCCACGCTGGGCGATCCGTTGTTGTGGTGGCGGTTGGCCGACACCAATCTCGCCTTCGATCCCGCCGCACTGACCGCCACCCTCAACCGTCGCCTGCGGATCGCCATCGAGGCCGATCCGGCGGTCGATGCCCCCGAGGGGACAGGATCGTGATCGACGGCGTCACCCTGCAACTCAACATCGGCCCAGTCGCCGCCGAACCCGCCCCCCGCGTGGTGATCGAGGCCCTGACCGACGTGCAGGTGACGCTGAACGACACCGGCGCCAGCGGCTTCCAGTTGCGCTTTCAGGCCGGACGCACCTCGCCGCTGATGACCGAGCTTTATCCCGGTGCCTATTTCGACCCGCCGCGCCGGGTGATCCTGATCGCCACGATGAACGGCCAGCGGACCGTGCTGATGGACGGGGTGATCACCCGGCACGAGATATCGGTCAGTTCGCAACCAGGCGCGAGCACGCTGACGATCACCGGCTCCGATCTGTCCGAGATGATGGACCGCATCGATTTTTCGGGATTTCCCTGGCCGATGCCGCCCTCGGCGCGCGTCGCGCTGATGGTGGCGAAATATGCGATGTACGGCATTGTGCCCGTCGTGATCCCCTCGGTGCTGATCGCGCAGCCCAATCCCCTGAACCGGATCCCCAAGCAGCGCGGTACCGACCTTGCATATATTCGCCGCCTCGCGGCGCAGGTCGGCTATGTGTTCTATGTCGCCCCGGGGCCACAGCCCGGCATGTCGCGCGCCTACTGGGGACCGCAGATCAAGGTCGGCGAGGTTCAGCCCGCGATCAGCGTCAACGTCGACGGGGCCAGCAATGTGGACGCGCTCAGCCTGTCGTTCGACGGGCTGCAAAAGTCGGTCTTCATCTTCTACATCCAGGAGGAAAACTCGAAGATCCCGATCCTGATCCCGGTGCCGGACGTCGGGTTGCTCAACCCGCCGCTGGGCAGGCGGGCGCCGGTGCCGCTGAGTTTCACCAACCTTGGCAACCTTGCGCCGCAGGGCGACGACAACGCCACCGCGAAATACGACATCATGACCGCAGCGATGAAGGGCCTGGCCCGGGCGTCGGAACGCGCCGATGTCATCAGCGGATCAGGCAGCCTGGACGTGGCGCGTTATGGGCGGATCCTGATGCCGCGCGCGTTGGTCGGCGTGCGGGGCACCGGCCCCAGCTATGACGGGCACTACTATGTGAAATCCGTAACCTCGACGATCAAGCCCGGAAGCTTTCAGCAGAGTTTTCGACTGACCCGCAACGCATTTGAATCCTTCACCCAGGAGATCCCCGCATGAGCGAAGGCGAAGAGCGCCGTTTCTTCGGCAAGTACCGGGCCACGGTGCTTAACAACATCGACCCGATGCAGAAGGGTCGGCTGCTGGTGCAATGCCCCGACGTGGATGCGCTTTTGCCCTCGACTTGGGCCCTGCCCTGTCTGCCCTTCGTCGGACGGCAGATGGGAATGTGGGCCCTGCCGCAGATCGGCGCGGGGGTCTGGGCCGAGTTCGAGCAGGGCGACCCCGACTATCCGATCTGGACCGGTGGATGGTACGCCAGCGCGGCCGAGGTGCCCGCACTCGCGCTGACGGCCGTGCCTGCGGCGCCGAACGTGGTGTTGCAGACGCAGGGCCAGACCACGCTGATGCTGTCGGACACGCCGGGCCCGACGGGTGGCATCCTGCTCAAGACGCTGACAGGCGCCTTCATCTCGATCAACGACATCGGCATTACGATCAGCAACGGCAAGGGTGCGATCGTCACCATGACCGGCCCTACGGTCACGGTGAACGCGGGCGCCCTGACGATCACCTGAAAAACAAAGGAACGCCCATGCCCGGACCCATTTTTCATGTCGGCGCGACGGCGATCTGTCCCCATGGCGGGCAGGTCACGACGATATCGTCGAACGCCCGCGTGCTGGTCAACGGGATGCCTGCGGCAACAATGGCCGACACTTCGCTTGTCGCGGGATGCGCCTTTCAGCTGCCCGCCGGGCCAACGCCCAGCCCCTGCATCAAGGTGCAATGGCTGGTTCCCGCCGTACGGGTTCAGGTTATGGGCCAGCCGGTGATTTTACAAACCTCGCCCAGCCTGTGCCAAAGCCCGGCGCAACTGCCGCAGGGCCCGGCCAGCGTGCTTGTCAATCAGCCAAGGGTGATCGCGACATGACCGACATCGCCTATCCATTCGAAATCGACAGCGGTGGCCAGACCTCGGCTGCCGGTCCCGACCGGCACCTGCGCGACCTGATCGAGCAGATCCTCTTTACCTCGCCGGGCGAGCGGGTGATGCGGCCGAACTTCGGTGCCGGGATTGCCGCACTCGTCTTTGCGCCCTCGGGCAATGCACTGGCGGCCGCTCTCGAAACCTCGACCCATGCCGCCCTGCAACAGGGGCTGGGCCAGCGCGCCGAGATCGCAGCCGTCGATGCCTCGGCCGAAGAGGGAACACTGCGCGTGCTGGTGCGCTATCGGGCACCGGGTGGCCCCATTCAGACGGTGACGCTGGAGGTGGAGACATGACGCTGACCGCCACGACGCTGGCCCAGGACCGGGCCGAACGCATCCGCGCCGTGCGCGCCGCCACCACAGTGAACGGGATCGAGTTTGTCGAAGTGACGAGCGTCGATCAAAGGACGCTTGTGCTGACCTTCGTGTATCCCTTGCCCGGCCAGCCCGGAGCGGTGCCGGGCGGATTGCCCCCCCTCGGTGCCGGGCAGATCGCGATCATGGGCGGGGTCCGTGTCGCCGGGGTTCGGGTGGTCACGGCGAATGCGTCGGGGCGCGTGCTGACGGTGGTTGTGGACCGCGCGGGCGATTTCTCGTCCTACACGCTGGCACTGGTGGCCGCCCCCGGCAGCAGCCTGCCGCCGGTCGGGATGGATCCGGTGCTGTCGCGGATCGCGGTGAACTTCAAGGTTGGCTGCGTGGCCGATCAGGATTGCCTTGCGTCCGAATTTCCCGACGCGCCAGCGCCCGGAATAACGATTGATTATCTGGCCAAGGACTGGCCCAGTTTCCGCCGCGCGATGCTGGACCGGATGGCCGCCACCGCCCCCGCCTGGTCCGAGCGAAGCGCTGCGGATGCGATGATCGCAGTGGTCGAGGCGCTGGCGTTTGAGGCGGATCGCCTAAGCTATTTGCAGGATGCCGTGGCAACCGAGGTGACACTGTCCACCGCGCGGCGGCGCACCTCGCTTGTCCGTCACGCGCGGCTGCTCGACTACCCGGTACATGAGGGCTGCAACGCCCGGACATGGGTGACGCTTGACGTGACACCGGCAACTGCTGCGGACGGCGCGGTTCTGCCGCAGGGCACGATGATCGCGGCCCTGGGGCGCAATGCCGATATCGTCGTCAACCCCGACACTGCGCCCGAGCGGCTGGTCGGCGCGGTGGTGTTTGAGACGATGCACGAGGTGGCGCTGTCAGCAGCGCGCAGCGTCATCGCGCTTTACGACTGGGCTGGCGGCGTTCCCTGCCTGATGGAGGGTGCCACGTCTGCCACGCTGGTCGCGTCTGCGGGCCTTGTTTTGCAACCCGGCGATGTTCTGATCCTCGAAGAAATCGCCGATCCCGAAACCGGGATCGCAACCGGGCGCGATCTTGCCCGGCGTGCAGCGGTGCGGCTGATCGAGGTGGTGCCGGGCAACGATCCGCTGGATGGCACGGCGATCCTGACCGTCGCCTGGCGCGCCGAAGATGCGCTTTCCTTTGTGCTCACGTTGACCGCCGAGGCCCTGATCGGCGGGGTGCCCACGGTGGTCGCGGCGGCGCAGGCGCGCGGCAATGTCGTGCTGGCAGACCATGGCCAGAGCATTGTCGGCGCGCCCGGGCTGTTCCCCACGACGCCGGTCGCGGGCCTTGCCTTTCGTCCCAAGCTGGACCGACAAAACCTTGTCTTTGCCGAGCCCTTCGACCCCGCCCTTGCCGCCATGCGGCCCGCGCGCGGCCTTCTGCGCCAGAACCCCCGGCGCGCGCTTCCTGCGATATCAGTCAGCGCCCCGGGCGAGGTCTGGCGCCCGGTGCAGAGCCTTCTTGGCGCCGGCCGCTTCGCCCGCGAGTTCGTCGTCGAAACCGACCCGGGCGAGCCGCCGGTGCTGCGCTTTGGCGTCGATACCGAGGGCGCCGCACCCCGGATCGGCCAGCCCTTGCGCGCAACGATTCGTGTCGGCACCGCAACGGCGGGCAATCTCGGGGCGGAAAGCCTGACCAGTCTTGTCACGGCGCTTTCGGGTATCACCGGCCTGACCAACCCGCTGCCGGCCGAAGGCGGCACCATCCGCGAAGCCGCAGAAGAGGTGCGCCGCTACGCGCCCCAGGCTTTCCGCACCCAGGCCCGGGCAGTGACCGTGGCCGACTGGGTTGAAAAGACTCAAGCCTTTGCCGAGGTCGAGCGGGCAATGGCGGATCTGCGCTGGACCGG
>Ga0105055_10010899_pt1 | contig 11295 bp, 10 predicted proteins | sample BON03_FD_78090 | JGI IMG/M metagenome (GOLD analysis project Ga0105055, IMG submission 78090) | Freshwater microbial communities from Lake Bonney liftoff mats and glacier meltwater in Antarctica - BON-03 | ecosystem: Environmental > Aquatic > Freshwater > Ice > Glacier meltwater | place: Lake... | reverse complement strand
TGTGCAGGTGCAACAGCGAAGAACCCGTGAAAACGATTTTCAAATCGGGCATATCGTCATAGATATTCTTCATCTCCGTTGCCCAATTAGGATAGCGATGCACTTCATCTGCAGCTAGAAAAATGCCTCCTTTTTGATGAAATTCATCTGCCAGTCTGTAGAATGAATTCTCGGTAAAATACAGGTTGTCTAAACTGATATACAACGCCTTGCCGTCAGGCTTGTAGTTCTTTTTGATGTGCTGTAGAATCATGGTTGTTTTGCCCACGCCTCTTCCTCCTTTTATGCCAATGAGGCGGTCAGACCAATCAATTACATTGGTAAAATCGCGAAGGGCATCCACGTTTGTCCGTGCATATTTCTGATAAAATTTTTGTTCGAGCTCTTCCATTTGACCACAAATTTACAATAAACATCAACGGATTGATGCTTTTTGTGAAAATATATGTCAATGTGTTGATGTTTTTAGTGTGTGTTAGTATGAATACATTGACATGTTCATTCTCAAAAACCCCAAAACTCAACTGCAATTGACCTCCGTATCTTGGCGGCTTCAATAAATCCAGAACACTACATGTCTTTTGCTTCTCTCAAGTTGTCTTCTCACCTGCTGAATAGCCTCGAAAAACACGGGTTCACGAAGCCGTACCCAATTCAGGAGCAAGCTATTCCGGCCATTTTAGATGGAAAGGATGTGCTCGGGCTAGCCCAAACGGGTTCTGGGAAAACCGCGAGTTATGTCTTACCAGTTTTGATGCAGTTGGAGAAGCAAGCGGCAACTCGGAATAGACACATCCACGTGTTGGTGATGGTGCCTACGCGCGAACTGGCCATTCAGGTGGAGGCGGTTTTTAACCAGTTTGGTGCTGATGTTCCGTTTCCTTTCAAATCGATGGCGGTGTTTGGTGGCGTTTCCATAAATCCGCAGATGAAAGCGTTACAAAACGTGAATGTGCTGGTTGCAACTCCTGGTAGATTATTGGAATTATCGGAATCAAAGGCGCTTCATTTTTCTTCGGTAACCACGCTTATTCTAGATGAGGCCGACAAGTTGCTGAATCTTGGATTCAAGGCAGAAATGGACAGGATTTTTGCGCTTTTACCGCGTAAACGTCAGAACCTTTTGTTTTCCGCAACGCTCAGTCCAGATGTTAAGAGCATGGAGCAGGTTTTACTGAACAACCCTGTGGTCATCGCCATTGCGCCAGATCAAGAACGGACGGAGCTCATAAACCAAGTTGGCTATTTCGTGAAAGACGAAAAGAAGGGACCACTACTCCGATACTTGCTCAAGGAAAAGAAAATGGATCAGGTGTTGGTGTTTACTTCTTCTGTGTATCAGGCGGATCTCGTGGCTGATAAACTCCAAAAGAATGGCATCTCGGCAAGAGCCATTCACAGCAAGAAAAGTCAAGGAAACAGAACGGAAACGTTGCATTATTTCAAGCAAGGAGAAATAACCGTTTTGGTGGCAACAGATTTGCTTTCGCGGGGTATCGACATTGAGTTCTTGCCGTATGTCATCAACTACGAATTACCTCGTTCGCCCAAAGATTTCGTACATCGAATTGGCCGAACGGGCCGAGCTGAAAACCCGGGCGAAGCCATTACGTTTGTAACTGAGGAAGGCGCACATCATTTCAAGGTGATACAGAAGAAAATGAAGGCCGTTGTTACCATGATTGATTCTGAAAACTTGGACCTCGCAGGCTTTTAGCCAAAGAGGAAACCTTTACTTTGAACTCGTTACAAGCCAAACCCGTGATCCAAAAAATTCTCCTTGTCTGTCCGCCTTTTACACAGCTGAATACGCCTTATCCGGCCACGGCTTACCTGAAGGGTTTTTTGAACACGCAAGGCGTTGAAAGCACACAACTAGATCTCGGAATTGAGACCATTCTGTGTTTGTTTTCGAAAGGTGGATTGGAGCAATTATTCGCGGTGGCAAGCGAGAATTTGGATGATGCATCAGACAATTCGCTGAGAATTTACAGTTTGAGAGAAAGCTATATCAGCACCATTGATGCCGTAATTGGGTTCTTACAGGATGACGACCCAACGCTAAGCCATTTTATATGTGAACGAAACTTCATCCCAGAAGCTTCCAAATTCGAGCAAATGGAGGATTTGGAATGGGCATTTGGATCTATGGGAATCCGAGATAAAGCACGCCATTTGGCAACGCTTTATTTAGAAGACATCAGTGATTTTATCGTTGAGTTGGTCGATCCACATTTTGGCTTTAGTCGCTACGCAGAACGGTTGGGGATTTCGGCCCGTTGGTTTGATGAATTGTATGATGAATTATACGCAGAATCGAGCGTAATTACCGACATGATGCTGGCAATTTTCAAAGACAGAATTGAAGCTGAAAAGCCAACGCTTGTTTGCCTCTCGGTTCCGTTTCCGGGAAACTTATTTGCGGCATTCAAATGCGGACAATGGTTGAAGAAAAACCATCCGAACATTACTGTGGCGATGGGTGGTGGATTTCCGAATACGGAGCTCCGTTCGTTGTCTGATTCGCGTGTGTTTGAGTTTGTAGATTTCATTACGTTGGATGATGGCGAAGCACCGCTGATGGTATTGCTTTCTCATCTCGAAGGAAAGACTGAAACCGCAAATCTGAAACGCACATTTGCGCTTGTTGACGGGCAAGTGAAATACTGCAACGGAAGCACGACACTAGATGTAAAACAGGAGAAAGTCGGCACGCCAGATTACTCTGGATTGTTGCTTAAAAAATACTTGTCGGTTATTCAGCTTACCAACCCGATGCACCGATTGTGGAGCGATGGTCGTTGGAACAAACTGACCATGGCACACGGCTGCTATTGGGGCAAGTGCACGTTTTGCGATATTTCCTTGGATTACATCAAAAATTATGAAGGTTCATCGGCCACACTGACCGTTGACCGAATGGAAGAACTGGTTGCGCAAACGGGCGAACGTGGTTTCCATTTTGTGGATGAAGCAGCACCGCCAGCTTTGATGAAAGCCATTGCTTTGGAAATTCTGAAGCGCAAATTAGTTGTGACTTGGTGGGCTAATATTCGCTTTGAGAAGAGCTTTAATTATGATTTGTGTCGCTTACTGGCGGCTTCTGGCTGTATTGCTATTTCGGGCGGATTGGAAGTGGCATCAGACCGTTTATTGAAACTGATTGCTAAAGGTGTTACTGTTGAGCAGGTGGCGAAGGTGAACGAGAATTTCAATCGGGCAGGAATTATGGTTCATGCGTATTTGATGTATGGTTTTCCAACGCAAACAGCACAGGAAACCATCGATTCGTTGGAAGTTGTTCGGCAGATGTTTGAGATGAATGTGATGCAGTCGGCTTTCTGGCACCGATTTGCCATGACGGCCCACAGTCCAGTTGGGAAGAATCCTGAGAAATTCAAAGTGAAAATTGTGGGAGAAAGCATGGGGCCATTTGCCAATAATGACCTTGACCATGAAGACCCAACGGGTGCAAATCACAACCTATTTGGCGAAGGATTGAAAAAATCGCTGTTCAATTATATGCATGGCGTTGGATTCGAACTTCCGCTACAAGATTGGTTTGATGATGAAGTTCCAGAAACTTCGCTTCCTGCTAATTTGATTGAGGGTTATTTGGCTGAACCAGAAAACCGAGAATTGAAGCCAACCGCGCAAATTGTTTGGTTTGGCGGCCCTGCTGAGTACGATATGTCGGAATGCGTTCTTACGGTTTACGGCAAGCAGGAAACCATTTATTTGGAATGTCCGATTGCGGAAGGTCAGTGGCTTTCAAGTGTATTGAATTCGATGTCCACCGAGGAATTCAATTTCAAAGCTATCATCGATGATTACAATGCCAACCATTTAGAAAATTTTGAATCGTTTTGGGAAGATGAGTTGATGGTGGAATTGCGGGAGATTGGGCTTTTGATTGTGTGAAATGATTGATGAAGTGGGATTGATGAAGTGGGATTTATGATATGCGATTTACGCTTGCTAGATGTACCGCGTGAGGGACGGAAGCGGCATCCTTTTTTGTTTTTCACAAAAAAGATACAGCGAACGGCCCGACCCCGATTTTTCTTCGGGGGCACGCCCAAAACACTCCTCAATTTTACCTCTTGCATTAAATAGTGATTGTGATACCTTTGCGCGCTCGAAAAACGAGGTATAAAAACAACCAATTTAACTTAGTATGGAAAACATAGTTTACATCCTTCCATTGTTTGGAGTCGTATCGCTCCTTTATGTTGCATGGAAAAGCGCTTGGGTAAACAAGCAAGAAGTAGGTACTGAAAAGATGGCCAAAATTGCTGGTCACATTCAGAAAGGAGCCATGGCATTTTTGAGTGCTGAATATAAAGTGCTTGCCATTTTTGTGGTGGCTGTTGCCGCTTTGCTTGCCTTTAAAGGAATGAACGAGGCGAATTCTAGCCCACTTGTTGCCTTGTCTTTTATTGTTGGAGCCGTATGTTCTGGATTGGCTGGCTACCTAGGAATGGTGGTTGCTACCAAAGCAAACGTTAGAACTACGAACGCTGCACGAACTTCGCTTGGCAAAGCTCTTGAGGTTGCCTTTGGTGGTGGTTCTGTGATGGGAATGGGAGTTGTAGGATTGGGTGTTCTTGGTTTGAGCGGTCTTTTCCTTCTTTATTCTAAGTTTATTGGTGCTGATTGGGATATCAATAAAGTACTGAACGTGTTGGCTGGGTTCTCTTTGGGAGCTTCGTCTATTGCGCTTTTTGCACGTGTTGGTGGTGGTATTTATACCAAAGCTGCTGACGTTGGTGCTGACCTTGTAGGAAAAGTTGAAGCTGGTATTCCAGAAGATCATCCGTTGAATCCTGCTACAATTGCTGATAACGTTGGTGACAACGTGGGTGATGTTGCTGGTATGGGTGCCGACCTTTTTGAATCGTATGTTGGTTCTATTATCGGTACAATGGTTTTGGGTGCTGCGTTTGTGGCGGCTCCAGAATTTGCTTCTAAGTTTGATGGTTTAGGAGCTGTGCTTCTTCCAATGGTTTTGGCTTCGGTTGGAATCATTGTTTCTATCATCGGAACATTCTTTGTGAAGGTGAAAGATGGTGGTAGCCCGCATACAGCGTTGAACATCGGTGAATTCGGTTCTGCTGCTGTAATGGTGGTTGTTTCTTACTTCATCATTGGCGAGTTTATGCCTGAGTCTTGGTCGGTTGACGGAATCACTTACACTTCGAACGGAGTTTTCTTTGCAACTCTTGCTGGACTTCTTGCAGGTTTGGGAATTGGTAAAATCACTGAGTATTACACAGGAACAGGAACACCTCCTGTTATGTCTATCGTTCGTCAATCATTAACTGGTTCTGCAACCAACATCATTGCTGGTTTGGGAGTTGGTATGATGAGTACTGCTATTCCTGTTCTTTTGATTGCTGCCGCCATCATCTTGGCATTCAAATTTGCTGGACTTTACGGTATCGCCATTGCTGCGGTAGGTATGCTTGCAAATACGGGTATCCAATTGGCAGTTGATGCTTACGGACCAATTTCTGACAACGCTGGTGGTATTGCTGAAATGGCTGACCTTCCTAAAGAAGTACGTGAGCGTACAGATAAATTGGATGCTGTTGGTAACACAACTGCTGCCATCGGTAAAGGATTCGCTATTGGTTCTGCTGCTTTGACTGCTCTTGCTTTGTTTTCTGCTTTCATGCAACAAGCGAACGTTAAGATGATTAACGTGGCTGACCCTAATGTAATGGCGGGTCTGTTTGTAGGAGCGATGCTTCCTTTCGTGTTCTCTGCGATGAGTATGAACGCGGTTGGGCGTGCTGCCATGGCGATGATTGAAGAAGTAAGACGTCAGTTCAATGATATTCCTGAATTGAAGGCTGCTCTTGAAGCAATGAAACGAAACGAAGGAAAAGATCATAAGGATTGGAGTGATGAGGATAACGCAATTTTCGATGCTGCTGATGGAAAACCTGAGTATGACAAATGTGTAGACATTTCTACCAAGGCGTCTATCAAGGAAATGGTACTTCCAGGAGTTATGGCAATTGCTGTTCCTGTTGCTGTTGGCTTTATTGGAGGACCAGAAATGCTTGGAGGCCTTCTTGCAGGTGTAACTTCTGCTGGTGTTTTAATGGCTATTTTCCAGTCTAACGCTGGTGGTGCTTGGGATAACGCTAAGAAGATGATTGAAGAAGGCGTTGAGATTAACGGAGTGAAGTATGGTAAAGGTTCTGAGCCACACAAAGCTGCTGTTGTTGGAGATACTGTTGGTGATCCGTTTAAGGATACATCAGGCCCATCATTGAACATCCTTTTGAAGTTGATGGCAGTTGTTGCTTTGGTAATTGCTCCATCTATTGCTTTGGAACTTCCTGCTATTGATGATTCAGCGCTTTTGAATGGTACTACCATTGAAATGACTGTTGAAGCTGAAACTGCTGAAGACGGAACAGTGACTGAAACAGTTGTCTCTACTGAAACTACTACAAACGCTGCTGGTGAAGTGGTGACTGAGAAGATTGAGGAGACAGTTCAAACGGTAAAGACAGAAATCAAGAAATAACGGTAAAGACGCCATGCTGGCATTTTGAGACGCGAGCATCGCGTCTCTACGGAGGTTGATATTGAAGCCCTAATTGCGAAAGCGATTGGGGCTTTTCTTTTGGCTTTTTTAGAACGAAAAGTGGTCTATTCGACCTTTATCTGTGCCGTTTCAAAACGTATGCCACCACGCCCATAGAATGAAAATGGCCTGAAATGGAAGTCTGAGCCAAAGTCCCCAAATAGGGAATTTGCCTCCGGGTTTGGCGGAAGTAAGGTGATAAATGTTGGCAGGCAACACCGCAATTAGCAGAGCAATTATTCCCCAAGCGGCCAATGTCGAAAATGCAGGTAGAATGAGTAGGATGCCCAGAACAATTTCAATCACTCCGCTCAAATAATTGAGGGCTTTGTGCCAAGGAAGGTAAGGCGGCATCATATGCAAGTAAAATTTAGGCATACGGAAATGGTTGATACCCGCATAGATATAAAACGCGGACATGACGTAAAGGCTGATGTCTTTCATGTGTGTGTTTATTAACCGCCAAGATGCAGAGTTTGCGCCAAGGATGATAAGAATACGACCAAAATATTTTGCGAGTTCAGTACGTTTATTCGTGCCGTTTCGGCTAGTTTCTGTTCAATACCAGCATCTTATCATCCTTCACCGTTCCAACCAAAAGCAAGTTGCCAAATGGTGCAGCAACCGATGTGGCAGAAACTTGCGAGCCATCATTGGAATAAATGCTTTCTACCGAGTAATCGCCTTTTCCACAATAGGCAATCTTCAATGCCTCCGATGGTGATGTTTCCTTTTTGCCTTTGGCGTAAGCCGAAAAACGCAACAGGTTCGGGTGACAACCGACCAATAGGTTTCCTGCTGCATCAAATTCAATATTGTCAACGCCTGTTCCGCACGGAATATCTTCCACGAATGTGAGTAAATTGTCATTGCCCTTCGAATAAACTTTGATGAGGAACCTTCTGGGCGAAGCCACAAACACCAAGTTGCGAGCTCTATCAATGTTGATGCCGTTGGCAAACGAAATGCCCTCGGCAGCTTTTGAGAATTGCTGTCCGTCAAAATAGAGCACGTTGGAAACGGCCAGATTACCGTAATCTTCCATCAGGCGACCAAAACCATGGGCATTACCGTGATCGTTAGTCACATAGAAACGGTTTTCATCAATCAGAACAACATCGTTTGGACTGATGAGTTTGGTGCTTTTCTCTGTACGAATGTGTTTCAGTTCCTTCCCAATGAGTCTAAAAATCTCGATGGAATGTTCTTCCAACTCATGATTGACAACCGCAATGGTATAAACACTATCATGCCTTAATATGGAAATTCCGTGAGGTGCAAACGGTTTCTCGAAATCAGGAGTAAGATGTGTGAGTACGAAATTACCACTCTTCAAATCCATATAATAAAGACCGCCTTTCTCTTGCTCTGTGGGTGGAAAGGTTAATCTAGCCGTTGCCGAAACAATGGCAAAACTGTCTTCCAAACTAATGGAGATGTCTTCGGCTCCTTTTATGGGGATTTCAAGTACCGTTTCGCCATCAAAACGATTTTCCACGGTTCTAAAAAAACCTGTGGAGATGAAGGTATAGAGTACGAAGCCTACGAGAATAAGCAGGAAAAGGAGGAGGAGTTTTTTTGGCGTAAACATTAGTGCAAGTTTGAACTAAAAGTAACTTTTCCTCGATGAGAAAATTCTCACATGGCAGCGATTACTCTTTGCTGATAGACAGAAATGGGTCGTTAAAGGAATCCACCGTCAACTTCAATCCTGAGATTTTGCCCTGCTGAAGCTTTTGACCAATACGAGTGAAGGAAATGTTTACCCATTCGTGTTTGCGCTGGATAAGGAAAACATTTAGGTCAGCATCGTTCTGCTCAATGCCATTTCGCAAAAACTGCTGTACGCTGCATTCCAGATTCAATTCGGGAATAATCAGCTTCTCCAATTCAGTGGCTGCGAAATTCCCATGCGGAATGTGAATAGCGGCTTTGGGAAGCGTAAATTTTTGATTAGTAGGCTTTGCAGAAAGCAGCTTACAAGGAGTCAGGCTAAGCCCAACTCCTACGAAGCCGATTTTGTGTATGAAGGATTTTCGATTCAAGAATCAAATTCTTCAATCAACACCCCCATTTTACCCATTTGGTAATCGCGTAGCGCTTCCATTATCTCGGTCTGATTATTCATCACAAACGGGCCGTAAGTTGTCAACGGTTCATTGATTGGTTCGCCAGCCAACAGAATGGCGCGAGTTTCTTCCAGTCCTTCAAACGAAATACTTTCGCCATCATTTTTAAACCAAACGAGGTCTTTTCCTCCTGCATGGCGTTCGCCATTGATTTCGGCTTTTCCATCTAAGAGATAAAGCATCGCATTGAAATTCTTCGGAATCGGAACTTCCATTTTTCCTCCTTTTCCAATTTCAAACCGCATGATGAGCATGGGTGTCATCAACTCAATTGGCCCAGTTTTGCCGAGGGTTTCTCCAGCAACCACACCTGCTTTCACTTTTCCATCTTCGGAAGTAATCGAAGGGGTTTTCTCGGCCGTTAGAGGTTGATATTTGGCAGGTTCCAATTTGCGCTTGGCGGGAGTGTTGGCCCAAAACTGAATGAGCTCAAAATCGCACCACTTTCTGCCAGTTCTTTAGGTGGCCGTTCGCTGTGAACAATACCTTTTCCGCTGTTCATCCATTGCGCGCCACCAGCTTTGATAATGCTTTTTGTTCCCAACGAATCGCGGTGATAGACTGCGCCTTTGAAGATGAGTGTAACAGGGGAGAAACCACGGTGTGGGTGTGGCCCAACGCCAAGGTCTTTTTCGCTTTCGCCACCAGGCAATTTACTTGCCCAATGGTGGATTAATAAGAATGGATCTATCTGCTCAACGCCATTTACTGGCAGCGATTGATCCAATACGATTCCACCCATATTTACCTTTTGGGCGGGAATGATTTTGTGAATCGAACGTTTCATACTACAAATCTAATGTTTGAACATTGGTCTAACAACAGACTTTGAAAAGGGTTCACCGTTAGGGCTTGATGCATCAAGCCCTAGCTCTTTGAAAAGGTTCATGGTGGGGCTTGATGCATCAAGCCCTAACCCGTTAAGCCCCTAACTCGAATGGTCGTAAATGATCTTCCATTCATCACCAAATCGTTTCCAGATCAGCGTAAAAAGGCCGTTCGGTTCGTCTGCTTCGCGAATGAGTTTCCACTTTCCTGTGACGAGACAATTTTCCGTTCCTACTAGTTCTACATTGAGAATGTCGAATTCCAATTTGCCCATCGCAGCTTTATCTGGATACGATTTCTTGTAATTATCAAGCGTGGCTTGCCACCCATAGTTGATACCCGATTTTCCGATGAAACGCAGCGAATCGGAATTCCAATATCCCTCCATAAAACAGTCGATGTCTCCCTTATTCCAACATTCCTGCTGTTCGGCCAGCACTGTTCTAATCTTTTCTTCGGCTTTCATATCTGGTCGGATGGGATTGTGGCATGCCAACAGAAATAGGCAGGCCATTAATGGGAGAAGTGATTTCATTGGACAAAAATAAGTCCCGTCCCGATTTGTCGGGACGGGACTTAACGAAAAGATCTTCAAGGGTTTTAAAACATTGAAGGTCTTGGCTCAAAATTTATTTCTCGTCTTGCATCGGTTTACGCTCCATGTGCTTTTTCTCGCGCATTTCCATGTTCTCAGCGTGCTTTGTATCCACAACTTTAAGTTGCTCTGGGGTTAGAATACCGCGAACTTTCAACTCAGATGCGGTTCTCGATTTCTCCATTTCGGCTTTCAACGAAGCAGACTTATCAATTAGCTGGTTAATCTGCTTTTGATCTGGGTTCTCAGCCGTTTTTAGGCCATCAAGTTTGGTTCTGAGCTCCTTCATTTCTTTACGCTGCGGTTCAGATTTCTTGCGTCCTTCTTCTTTGATGGCTTTAATCTGCGTTTTCTGTTCTTCTGTCAGATTCGGAATATCAGCCATCCTGTCATGATGTCCCGTTTCTTTGAGTTCACCTCGTTGGTGCATCCTTACCGGCTCATTGGCCATTTTTTCCTGTGCGAAGCTGTTGCCTACTAAAAGTGCCACCACTCCAACTGTTGCCATTATCTTTTTCATGTTCTGTTGTTTTAAAGTTTATGAAGTTCTGATGCCAAAAACACTGCCAAGGTTTAATCGGCCTTTGAAATTTTTCCGTCTTCCTTACGCAAGATGGTCATAAAGGTTGGGCTGTGGCGCAAAGCCCCATGCTCAACACCACCATAACCCTGAAACACCTTGCCGTCCGTGGCTACGAATCTATGCTCGACCATTACAAGAAAGTAGCACCACATCTTAACGAACCGCTGTATACGAGACCCGTACGTACAGTGGTGTGAGAGGCGCACCCCGTCAGTTATTGCTGGCGGGGCCGTCTACTCGATTGGGGTTAGTTCTTGGTAATTTCGCGACCATAGACGTTACTTCTGCCCAAAACTTTTTAACCATTTAGAGAACTGGCTTTCCGTTGTTCGTTTAGGCAGCTTTCCCAATTACTTGGACTTCGAATATTTTGGTTTGTGTGCCGCTTTTTCGAGAATAGCCAAGGTGCATTAAGTTATAAGAATTTTCTTAATGAATTAGTTGTAAGCATGAGAATATAGAATATAGCCGTGAAGACAACTAAACTGCCACCTTGACCAATCCAAGCATAGATGATATAGTCTTTACTTGCATTACCTAATGTCAACCAAACCATACT
>Ga0105055_10010893_pt1 | contig 11301 bp, 7 predicted proteins | sample BON03_FD_78090 | JGI IMG/M metagenome (GOLD analysis project Ga0105055, IMG submission 78090) | Freshwater microbial communities from Lake Bonney liftoff mats and glacier meltwater in Antarctica - BON-03 | ecosystem: Environmental > Aquatic > Freshwater > Ice > Glacier meltwater | place: Lake... | reverse complement strand
TGGAACCATTCATTTAGAATTCACATTTGTCTAGTTTAATATTAATTCATACTTGAAATAGTTAATCCTTTGTACACGTGAGTATCTGATTGATACTTACATCTTAATAGTTCGATGTCTGCATTTGACTATCATTTGGAGACTCAGGGACATGCCGGTTGCATCCTTGTCTATTTCGATGTCTTGTTTCTTCGATTTGCTTGCATCGCTGGATCGGAAAAGCCTGCTAAACAGGAGATTCAAAATTTAAGAATAATTATGAATTGAAGTTCTCTGAAGCTGGTACTATTGTGGCAACGCAGACGAATAGAGCGGCGTTCACCGATAGCAATTGGATAAAGCAGTTCGTATGGCGGGTCAGAATTTTTGGATCGTACAAATGAGTATTTTTAACAATGTTCATAAAATTTATCAGCCTGAATATTCAGGTTTGCATGGGATATCATTCCCCCTGGTTTTTTACTCGTATCGAAGAATTAATAGACATGGTTTTCTCGAATATTTATTGATAAAACATGATGATTCAAACGAGCTACTCCATCGCAGTTAAAATTGAATTCAAATTGTTGAGGTTTTGAGTCTGAAAATTTATTAACTAGAATGAGGATTAAAATATTATTTAGATTGTTTTCAACAGCAGGGGGTTCAATTTAATAAGCAGTGACACTAAAATTTTTCAGCTTTTGCCATGTCATGTAGACGATCTAGCAACTCCGTGAAACTAGGCCTAGCATCAGGTTTTTCATCCCAGCAAGATGTCATTAATGTCAAATACTTATCAGGGCAGAATTTTGGAAGTGCTGGCCGAATTCCATCTTGAGCTACTTGATACGCAATCTCCAAGCCAGGTCTTCCATCATATGGCTCGTCTCTTGTTATGAGTTCCCATAATACAATAGCAAAACTATAAACATCTGCTTTTTCATTGTAAGCATCTCCACAAATGATCTCAGGTGCAGTCCAATACGGGGTTCCACAAGCAGTCATAGTGTTCTTATTCTCATTGGCTAACGCTCTAGAAAGGCCAAAATCGCACAGCTTCACATTTAAGGAGTTATCCAAAAGCAGATTACGAGATTTCAAATCTCGTTGAATAATACCACATCGCTGATGCAAGTATTTCATCCCTCGAGCAATGTCCACAGCAAACTTCAGAATCGTTCTATAACTCAGGACCTTTTCAGATTCCGGATCGCGTAGGAAATCAAACAAACATCCTCGATCTAGATATTCAAGAACAATAGCAAGTTTGTCCTCCTCAATACATGCACCAAGAAACATTACGATATTCGGGTGATGCAATTTCGTCATTACCTCTACTTCTTCTAAGAACTTTGCAAAGAACTCTTCAGGAATGTTCTTGGAAGGTTTCTTGATGGCAACTTGAATACCACACCATTCTCCCCGATATACATCCCCAAATGATCCGCTAGCTACTTTCTCCATCAACTTAATATCTCTGTTCTTGATTTCCCAATCGTTGACTGACTTGCTTTTAGAAGGAGCCGCGAAACTCGGAAAAACTTTTGGCATTACAAATACAGTTGTTCTGTTAGGTTTCTCCGGTCGAACTTGAGCAGAACTGAGCAAGGATCTAATTTGTTTGGTGATACTTTGAATTTGGAATGATGAGTGTTGTCTAACGAGAAACGTATCCTGCATTTCAAGCTTGTGTACCTTTCGCTGAACGACTATATTGACAGCGATAATAGCTATGACTAGTAGCGACAACATAACTACTACGACGACCTCACCCGGCGGGACGCCACAATCACATCCCATCAATCCAGGTTTTCAACGGATTTATTCATCAGAAAAAAACAATTAACACAACAAAAATCGATTTTGAAGCACTACAAGTAGTGGATAAAAGCCATCAAATGCTAATTTCTTAATAAACAACATTGTTTAATTAACAACATGTAAGCTCAATTCATTTTAACTATTTGAAGTATACAGATTGCAATTAAAACCACTCCTATGGCCGCAAAATATTTAAGCTGAAAGGAATCAGGTTCGAGTTTCGCCGTCTGCATTGGTTGAAGAATGTCTTCTTCTTCTCCGTCCACATTTCGCAAGTTTCCCGCCGAGACATAAAGTTTCAAATCGCGAGTTTTGCACAATTTTGCCAGATTTATCAAATTGGCAGACAACATGGATGCCGTAGCTTCGTTTATTTTGTTCTCGAACCCGGCAGGAATGTTTTTTACCCGAGGATCTAGATCACTCACTCTGAAGACGAATGATCTTGTGGGTTCTTTTGGATCTTGATGGATTACACAACCTCCAAGTTTTTGAACTGCTCGAACTCTTCCTTCCGTGTCTTTAGCAGGGACTCCAGGGAAGTCCTCAATGGTCCATTCGGCATGAACGATAGAACCTGACTCTGGCAATACTCTCCAGTGGCGCACAGTGATAATATCTCTAGGAGGGAGCCACATAATAGACTTCATCACTATATGCTGTACACTCGTTTGAGGTCCGAGTTTCTTAATGGTGCTGATCGAATCGATATTTGGTTCGAGTAGTTTCATGGCGACGGAATCATAAAACATCTCGTGGATCATCCTGCCAGTGCTCTGAGGACAAAACCCGGCAGCTAAACGAGTAGAAGTGTCATAATTCAAAAACCAACTGAAAGTTCCTGAAGTTCCGAGGTTCTTCCATCCGTTTGCTGTTAGCCCACCACTGCTGATGCAGTTATCAAGTTCTGTTAATTGCTGCATCACCGTTTCAATTGGCTCTCGGAATTCTTCTGGAACTTGTTCATGTGGGATATACTCTTGAATCTCAGAGTTTCGAATGGCATCCACAGCAGCAGTCACTCCTAAAAAGTTAAGGAGTCGTCGTGGTGCCGTGCCTACATGGTTTCGCCCGAGAGTATTTTCCCTAATGATAACTTCAAGAACGCGTTGAAGACGCTCCATACGCTTGGCTGGTGCTGTATTCCTTACTTTTGAAGGCATACGAGCACCAGTTGTGGAGTACCCGTCTGATTTGAGCTCCTTGAGTAAGTGTTCAAAGTCGGAAAATCGGTGCCACACTTCGGTTTCATCTCCTTCAAGCCTTACTTCAATCTTATACTCTACGAACTTGTCGGTAGCACGGAATTCATTGATTCCTACCAAAAGCACCGTCATTTCAAAATAGGGGTCCCCGCGACAAATCCGAGAAACGGGATGGTGGTTCTAGTCAGGGGACGATTCGATCTGTTTCACTCAGGGCATGTGGCATTTTTAAAGCGAGCTTCAGAATCAGGAGACAAGCTGCTGGTGCTTGTTGTTTCAGACTCGTCTTGTCAAGTACCTGCAGAGGAAAGGAGGTTCATTGTGGAGAACATTAAGTTTGTCTGGAAGTGCCGGATGAGCAGCGATACTTTGAAAGATGATTTGGAGTTATTTCGCCCGCAAGTATTTTACTTTAATGCCGATGATCCTGATGCCCATCTGAAAATGTCTATCTGTACTGAGCTTGGAATTCGAGTTGAAACTGGCAAGAGAATCCCGTTGGAAAACATCCCTCCAAGGTCGTCGACAACGATTAAAAGCTGTTTAGTTCACGCGCACCCCCCTGCGCCCGAATCTAATGAGCCAATCCTGGACCTCAATAAGCTCCCGCGTCCGCTGGTGTTTGTTTCAGGTTGCTACGACTTTCTTCATTCGGGCCACGTAGCGTTCTTTAACGACGCAGTGAAGCAAGGAGAGGCTTTGTATGTGAGCATTGGCAATGATGAAAACATTGAAATGCTCAAACACCATCAGAGTATGTTTCCGCAGCACGAACGTAAATTGCTAGTAAGCTCCATGAAGAGCGTATTTGCAGCAGGCATATGCACCGCTTCTGGGATGCTTGATTTCGAATCCGATCTCGATAGCATTAAACCAGATATTTTCTTTGTGAATGAAGATGGTGATCGAGAATCAAAACGGGATGCATGTGAGCGGAGGGGGATCAAGTATGTAGTGGGCACTAGACTTCCCTCTGACGGCCTACAGGTACGAAGCTCGACCGACTTGAAATTGCAATTGAACAAAGATAGCAGTGTGTATGGGTTTCCGTGGAGGATCTGTTTAGCAGGAGGCTGGTTAGATCAACCATGGGTTTCAGAAATTTATCCAGGTGCGGTAATTGTTCTCAACATTAAACCCCAACAGGAGTTTAAGGTTCGCAGTGGACTGGCAACTAGTTCTCGCCAAGTAGGAATGGATCTGTGGGGTTGCCAGAAAAAATACCCAGACCATCTTTCGCGTGAGCAACTCGCTAAATACCTATTTGGAGCTGAAAATCCACCGGGAACAAAGTACATTTCTGGTTCCCAAGACCATTTAGGCCTCATGCTTCCCGGAATTAATTTGCTGACTTATGATGGTGGATTTTGGCCGACTTGTATACAAAGCATTCGCCACCAAGCTACCATCTCATGGCTAGAAAAGGTTCTATGGCTAGTTCCGTTGAGTTCACGTCCTGATGGATACGATCCTCTACTGGAGAAGAATGTCAACGAGCACACAGTGAAAGCATTGGCTGAGGCATCGATGTCGGCATGGAATGCTATTCTGAAACATGACGCTAAGCTACTCGGTGGTGCATTGACTTGTACACTAGAAGCCTGGAAAAACATGTTGCCTCTTACGGTGCCTTCGCCTGAAATGAATACTTGGTGTGCTCCGTATAGGGATACCTGTCATGGGTATTTGCTGTCAGGATGCGGAGGTGGCTTTCTCCTGGTAGTCTCCGACGAACCAATAGACAATGGATTTCAAATTCAAATTAATAATATCGATTAGATCGCTTGGATATTCGCAGTCTTTTCGGCCAGCATTGTAAAGTATAAAATTTTTTGTCGTAGTTCCAAGGAAGTTAATTGAATACCAATTGGCGGCGGAGCGACTTGATTTCATTCTCCAATACCGAAATTCGATCCTTTTGCTTCTCAACGAACATTGTAAGATATCGGTTTGTATCCTCCTTTGATAATAATTAAAATACAAAATAGAGAGGGAATTAGAAACACCACTTACCAAATACTCGTTTTCGTCGATAATCTTTTGACAGGTTTCTACCAGACCAGGGTTTTGATAGACCACCTTGTCTAGAACACTAAGAGGATCTTTACAGTATACCAACCAGTAGCTGGCAATGGACATCCCACCTAGTATTCGACATGGTGTCACCGTATTCAATACCAGCGGAGGAAGCGAAGGATGATAAATGTTGTTTTCATTGCAATCTCGTATAGATAACGCAGAGATGTGTACTACTCGAGGATTGCTTGCTATCCATCGTCCAGTTACTTGTCGTTGCCATTTCGCCACCAGTCCACCAAGTGCTCTTCGAATCATGTCAAGATTTTTCTGCAACTGAAAAAACGGGGGTTTACCCTTAAATTTCTTTTCGAACACTTGGCACAAAAGAATGTGGAACGAGGCCAGTCGGAATTTCGTATCAGGAGCAACGGAGCCACCTCTTTCTGAAGAAGAAGTTTTAATAGATTCAAGATTCAAATCCATTGTTAGCGACAGTCCGATAGATTCTTCATGGGATTTTCTATCGAAGCGACAGGAAATCAAGGATTCGGATCTCTTCAGGCTGCTGCGCAAAATGCCAAAAGGGGCGCTGTTGCATACACATGGAATCGCTACAGGGTCATTCACTGAGCTCGCCAATGTCATCCAAGGGGACAGTCGAATACATATCTATGTTGGAGATCCTCAGGAAAACATTTGTCCCAACGAGTTTAGATATCTCACCGAGACCACAAAGGATTGGAAACAAGCTGCATCAATTCCCATGGAAGAATTGCTGAAAATTCTCATTGTTCAACCAACGGTCGAGCCAGAGGAACGTTGGAAGGCTATGCAAAACATATGGCAACGATGTCGGTGTTTTTCTGATTGTATTCCGATTTGGCAGGGTAGAAATTCTTTCTTTTGGACTATGCTTACAGACTTGCATGAGGCGGGAATATCCTATGTGGATATCAAGCAGTTAATTCCGTGGGATGGATTTTTTTTTCCAGGGAGGGAAGAATATGTGGACATCGACTATTTCATGAACGTCTTTATCGATACGGTTTCTGAATTCAAATCTTGTCATCCTTCATTCGTCGGAGCTAAAATTGTTTGGGCGTCGTTGAAGATATTCGATTGCAGTCATATTCTTCGAGATTTGGAAACGGTATCCCGTTTGTGCGCTAAATACCCTGGCCATATAGCCGGCTATGATTTGGTTGGAGAAGAAGATAAGACGTTTCCAATCCATAAATACTTCAAGGAATTGAAAGAATTCCAACAAAAAGGATTGAAGCTTCACTTGCATGCAGGAGAAACCCTAAACCCGTGTTACGAACAGCTGCTTGATGCTTTGGCATTGAATTGTGAAAGGATTGGACATGCCTACGGGTTGCCTCGATATCCTGATCTCATGACCGTCACAAGATCGAAAAAGGTCGTCATTGAGTGCTGTCCTATTAGCAACCAAGTGCTTGGTTACGTGAAGGATTTTAGAAATCATCCAGGCAGGATAATGATCAATAGCGGACTTCATTTATCACTGAGTCCTGATGATGGAGGGATGTTCGGCTCACAAGATCCGTCATTTGATTTTACAGTGGTTGCGAAAGCATGGGACGTTTCCTTGTCGCGGTTGAAGGCAATCGCGAGGGGGTCGTTTGTTTGCTTAGAAAGTGATCAAAGGCAAAAGGCCGAAATGATTTTTGATGAAAAATGGAAAACATTCATCTCCGAGAACTTTTAAAACGGAAACACTATATTATGAATTTGAAAATACATTAGGCAATCAGACATTTCGTTTTGTTCTGTCCCTGACCAATGCATCTGTTACTTGCTCCACATGATTTCAGAGTTTTGTAATAATCCGTAATCCGTTATAATCGTAATAAAAAAGGGTGTGTTCTGACCTCTCTTTTCTTTGTTGTCATGCATGAAGGTTTACGACGAGTTATCCTGGGCCTCGCGCTAACAGGAATGCTGGTGTCAGTGTTCTGGGAGCAGGTGTTAGTATTGAAGAAGATGTATCTGCCATCCCCTCACCACGGAACCGGCTCCTGTCCCTTACTGTCTTCTGACTCGAAACCTCCAGAAATCTCAGGAGATGATATTGATGAATCTGATTTACACTTTCCTGACACGAATAGTCTCGAGACTTTGACAGAGGAAGAATTGTCATTTTACGATGGTTCTATTCACTCTAGAATGATCCTCATTGGTTTGAACGGATTCGTTTTTGATGTGTCGGGTTCCAGAACACAATACGAAGGGAGCTATCGCGCACTGGCTGGTCAATATGCCACTCGTGCGATTTCTCTTTCTTCTTTAAAGCAGCAGGATATGTCTGACAATGTGGATAATTTTTCCCAAGCCCAACACAAAAGCAGAAGACTCTGGACCAAATTCTTCCTCGCGAAATATCCAGTTGTGGCAAGACGTCAAGATAACGAGGTGATACGGTATGCGGAACCATCCTGTGCAGAAGGAGTTTTTTCAGAAGATGAAGTTGCAAGTTCTAAAAATCAATTGTTGATAATCAAGGATAACAGAGTCTTCGATGTATCAGGTGCAACATGGTTGTATGGTCCTGGCGGTGTTCGATATCGGCAGTCCCCTCCTAATAGTGGCTTGTATCCAGTGAGTATTTTGAATGTATTGATCGTGTTGAATCTAATCAGAATGAATTCTAGTGTGTAGGTCGAGTTAGAGATTCGCATGCGGCGTCGTGAATTGTTTAGGTTAGTTCATTAAACTTGGTATAATGATTTAAAAATGAATCATTTAAATTACGGATTAATACCGCTGTTTCGCCCATGCCAGAGACTGACAATAATCCATAAATTCATTTTTCTCAAAATGAATTCGGTTCTCGTTTTCGTTCTCCGTACCGTATCTTTTTTGCCTTTTTATGATGGGACACAATTCACAAAACTGAAACTTCTTGATGTTAGGGGATGTTTCAACGACAACAATAAAAAAGGAGAGCAGGTGTAAATGGTTCTTTGGCCGAGATCCTTCAATTAAGTACACGCTCCCTATTTTAGAAGAAGGCTTACCAGGAACAGACTCCGTAGTGAACAAGTTACCATTGCCTAAGAAATATTATTGGTTGTTATTTGGATTGGTCCTGGCAGTGTTTGGTTGCGGGTTGCTGTTGCTGGGATACTTCACTATCAACACAGACACCTCCATAGGACCTAGTCAAAATTTCGGATGGACCAATTACTATTGGACGAATCGTTCAAAAATTGATGATAACTGTGGGGTGTTGGGGGCTACGTGCCCAGGAATGCTATCTAACTCATCGTGGTCGCCTGGAAGATGCACTCGGTTTGCAGCAAGAACTGCAACACAGGCCAGTGTGAGTAGAGCCGTTATTGGTTCTGGACACTATCATCCAAAAAGTTTGATTTGCTCTGCAGCAGTGCACTCGGGGGCAATAACGGACGGAAGTGGAGGGTGTTTCAAATTCCGTTTTTCTGGAGCCCAAGAATATTTTGAAGCTACGAATCAAAATGATGTCCAATCTGTATCGTTCGGCTGGTTCCCAGGTTCTATGGAGTTTGCGGCTTTGGACGATGGGGATCAATGCAACATGATTCGACCTTGGGCTGATTTCTACATAGCCATCGGTGTGTTTTTGATCGTGATACTTCTTCGACCACCTGCAGTGATGTCATTTTTTTGTATCATTCTGACGGCCTTCGAATATTTAGTAGCGACGGATGTGTACGGGACACCCATTTTTGTGCAATCGCTCAGCGCCTATTCCATCAATCTTTTCTCGTTGATAATGACAAGTATTCTCTTGTGGATGGTTGCCGGAAATTCAACTGTTCCGGAACCTCGAAAATTCCCTCTGGATTTCTACTTTTTGTACTTTTTGCCTTTTTGGGGCGGGATCCACATGGATGATTTCACGCTTCTTGGAATTGATGTTGCATTTTCTTCAAAAATATTTTCCTCCTCTGGTTTGATAGTCGGTTTCATTCTGTTGATGGTTGTGGGCATTCCCTGTGTATGTTTGCAAGCAAGACTTTGGTTCTACTCGTCTAAACGATTTTTCGTGTGGGTCACAATTATCATAGTCGTGATTCTCTGCATTGCCATTTTCGCTGCCATTTTCAACAAGTACATTTCCTTGCATTTTCATCACTGGATTGTCGGAACCTTAGCGTTTTTGTTTTTCCAAGGACAGCCCAAATTTCGGTATTCCATTATCCTGCAAGGGATATTTCTAGGAGTGATGGTCAATGGATTCATTGTGTGGGGAGTGGCTGCTTTGTTTGAATCACAACCATCAAGTGGTTCTGGTGCTTCCTCTTATTGGTGGACTGGAGTTAACATCAGTGATACGTCAGTTACCATGCAATGGGCCAAACGCACGACCGTACTCAACTACTGTAACGGCACGATCCCCCAGTTCCCTTCCCCAGTTGTAGCATACAATCCGTTATTCAGTGATCAAACTGCTGTTCATGATAGAAATCTTGCAAACCTCATACAGGGTGATTCGTTTTCGCCCATGACGCTGACTATGAATGGGCTAGTGACTTTCCAAGGGTACCTGGATTACGCCACAGAAGACTCTTTCACTTTCACGCAGGAAAATCTCACACCTGGTTACTATTACCAGTTTGCAGCTGGTTCCTCTTCTTATATCTCTCTTTCCTATTTGTTTGTTAACATGTCTTTGCCAAATATGTACTATAACGTATCTGATCCAAAATACGACAATATTTGCAACCGAGTAGGCCTTCTTCAGGATTTATCGAATGGTTAAGAAGTCCGTTGTATATCAAATTTCAATCTCCTTTTTTAAAAAAATAGAACAACAATATATTTATTTTAACCATCATGGCTGAGACGGAAATCTACACTTCATATTATCGTTATTTCACTCGTCTCCTTCACTGAATCTAGTTCTTCAAATGAGAGAGAGCGCGATTTCCGATTGAAATGCAACTTGATTGAAATCACCAAAATAAAGAAAGCAAACGAAATAACCCACATCCAATACCAAATCCCCATGAAATAAACGACAATAACCGAAAACAACATTTGCCATATCTGCATTGGAAACCCAAATTTAATGAAATCCTTGAAAACATATTTCCCGCAATTTAACACCATAATATTAGTTTGATATCCATATGGTGTACAGAAGCTACTGGACGCCGCAAGCATCAGCGTGTACATCATTTGAGTCAAGCATAGATTACTGCAAGTAGATTGTTGCTCTACAGCAGTAACAGCGATTGGAAACATTAGCACCGCGGCTGCGTTGTTTGCAACCACCGTAGAGATAAGGAACGTAGCTAAATCCACGGCCGACAAAACTCCTAGGAAACCTGTACCAGTAGCCTCGGCGAGATTCACCAGACCTTCTCCTATAGCAGTTGCCATACCTGTGTTTTTTAGCGCAGTGCTTATACCAAAGGCGCATGCTATAGTTACAATGACATCCCAAGAAACTGCTAGTCGTGCACGCTGAGGCGTAATACACCCAGTGATTATCATTAAACCTGCGGAAAACACTGCTGGAGTGAACAGCGAAATATAATCGCTAAACGCCATATAAAAGCCCATCATTGCAACAATCGCTGCTACTGCAATGTAGAACTTTTCGAATCGAGGTGGCGCAGAATCTTCTATCTCAGCGACCAATAAGAAATTAGGATCATCTCGATATTTTAACACGAAGCTAGGTCCAGTGTCCAGAATAAGAACATCTCCAGCTCCCAATTCAATGTCGCCTATTCTCGAAATCACTCTGTGGCCTTGACGATGAACAGCAATAATCGCAGCTTCGTATCGAGTTCGAAACCGAATCTCACGAATGGTTTTACCAACCATATTGGATTTCATTGAGAGTACACACTCCACCAGTCGTCTTTGCACATGGTTCACTCTCAATTTCTGCACTTGATTATCAGGGGCTTCGAGACCAGGTATTCTCCTCAAGGTCGACACTGCTTGTCTCTCTCCTATGAACCATAATAGATCCATCTTCTGTAAGACAGCATCAGGACCTACTACATGATCTATCTCGCCATTGACGTGCTCAATCGCTATCAGAAACAACCCTGGCAATCCTCGAAGTTTAGCACCACACACAGTCTGTCCAATCAGAGATCGAACGCCCTTCAACAATGGAGTCTCAGTGACTCTTGTTGGTTCTATACACCGAGTCTGGTAAATATCTTCTACACCGAGTCTGGTATATATATGAACAAGAAGTAAAGGGTGGGCATTTTTCCTGGATTGCGTAATTTACAGGAAAGTAATGAAG
>Ga0105055_10010884_pt1 | contig 11306 bp, 8 predicted proteins | sample BON03_FD_78090 | JGI IMG/M metagenome (GOLD analysis project Ga0105055, IMG submission 78090) | Freshwater microbial communities from Lake Bonney liftoff mats and glacier meltwater in Antarctica - BON-03 | ecosystem: Environmental > Aquatic > Freshwater > Ice > Glacier meltwater | place: Lake... | reverse complement strand
CCTGTAATTCATTGTCAGTTGTTGGGGTGGAAGGGGCTATTAAAGTAACGGATATGGCCAATCGTTGGGAACTTTCCTCGCTTCCTATCAATTGAGTGGCATAGTAGGTTGCATTATCCATGATTAGGCTGTTTGGAGCCACTGGCTTGCCATTGGAAACCTTATCGTACCAAATAATATTGGATTCATTAATTTGAATGGATTTTAAAGTAGGCCGGTCTGCCTTACAAAATTCCTGATGGGTATCTTTGGTGGTAGGAGGTGATACTTCCACTTTGTTGCCCATTGCATTTTTTGGGGCAAAAAGAGGAGGTTGATTCCCCTTATTTAGATTAGAAATGGTATTGGAAATTGTGAAGTAACTACCTTGCCCAGTAATACTACTTAGAAGGCAAAAAAGTAAAACTAAATTACCTCTCCAAAAATTATTTCTACTATCAAATCTCATTTATAGGTTGTAATTTTTAGTTTATAACGCAAAATATTATAAAATATTTAGATTTCACGGTATATTCCGATATGGTAAGATCCTAATTTTATGGATTTTAAGTAAATTTTAAATGGATAATAATAGAATAATTAAAATTCTAAAATTGGTTTATTGAAATTCGCTAGGTACTTTATTTCTGTGTTTCCAACGCTTATGGGTCCAAAGGTAGTATTCCGGTTGTTCCAAAATTTGCTGTTCGGTCAACCTTAGGAATCGGTCCGTGATTTCATGTTTGTTGGTTTGTTTAGCTGTGGTGGTAATAGTAATGAATTCTGCCTTATAATATCCTCTTTTTACTTTGGATACTTTTAAGAAAACTACCGCCAGGTCCAATTTTCTGGCCATACTTTCTGGTCCGTTAAAAATAGGCACCTTGACCCCCATAAATTCGCTCCAATATTGAGCCCTTTTTACTTGTGGGGATTGATCACTAACCATACCATAAGCAGAAATAATCTCATTTTGGACATTCCTATAAACGGTTTTAACCGTTTCTTGTTGGGTTATTAAGGTAGTGTTCCACTTGGCCCTTATTTTTTTTATAAGATCGTCAAAATACGAATTCCCAATTTTTTGATAAACGGCATATCCTTTGGCATTCACATAATTATTAATGCTCACATTCCACTCCCAATTAGCATAATGTGAGCACACAATGAGAACGCTTTTGTCTTTTACTATTTCTTGGAGGACCTCAATATTCACAATCTTATACCGCTCTTTCAGTTCCTCTTTGGACAGGTTCAGGGTCTTGACCATTTCAAGGAACATATCGCACATATGGTGGTAGAAATCTTTCCGTATTTTATGTATTTCTTCTTTTGTTTTAAGGGGGAAAGCACGAGTAAGATTTTCTTTCACCACTTTTTTGCGGTAACCCACAACATGATAAATAATAATAAAAACAAAATCCGAAAAAAAGTAAAAAAGTCTAAAGGGTAATATGGAAATGAGCCATAGTAAGGGGTAAACTAGTATATAGACAAGAAACTGCATGCATATTTAATTAGGGCAAATATAGCTATATTTGGGCCTAAAATTAATAGTTTTCTTCATGAATAATATTCATATTGCTACCATTGCCATTATGGCCGTGAACATCTTGGTTTCCTTAAAAGGTTTTAACGATAATATATTTTTTGACCGCTATAAGTTTGGTGTTGGTGCCATACAGGCAGGGCAAAAGGAAAGGATGCTCACCTCTGGATTTTTACATGTAGACCTTTCCCATCTTTTTTTTAATATGTTTACCCTCTACTTTTTTGCCGATGTGGTCATCGATTGGTTTGGTCCTGGTAAATTTGTTATTCTTTATTTTATAAGTCTCGTTGCCGGCAGCCTGTTGGCATTATATTTTCATAAAAGTGAACCCTATTATACTGCTGTAGGTGCTAGTGGTGCCGTTACTGGTATATTGTATTCTGCAATCCTATTGGAGCCCGGAATGCGTTTGGGAATTATGTTCATTCCAATTCCGTTACCTGCATATGTTTTGGGAATTCTATATTTATTCTATTCCATCTACGGAATGAAAAAAAGGTTAGGAAATATTGGTCACACTGCCCACTTTGGAGGAGCAATAGGGGGATATGTCGTCACCTTATTATTCAGGCCCGAGCTACTTTATACAGATACCTTAGTGGTGTTGTTATTGGCCTTGCCCATTGTGCTTCTTTTTATTCTAGGTAAAATGGGTAAGATTTAGTTAGGTTTCCAGAATATCTTAATGTGGATACCCATTGAACAGTTTGGAGATGTGTTGTTCAAAATAGAAATCTGGTCTAAGGGCAGTGTAATAAAGGTAAATTTTTTGACCAAATAATAAAGGCCCGTAAAACTTACGGGCCTTTATTATATTATGAAGTATTGTTTTACTTCAAAAGTTCTGATATTTTTGATTCCAACTCTGGACCTCTTAAGTTTTTGGCAATGATAACCCCATTTTCATCTAGAATAAAGGTAGCTGGAATAGCCTCCACATTATAAAGCTTGGCTATGGCATCATTGAAATAATCCAAACTGGAAATATGGTTCCATGTAAGTTTGTCATCAGCAATGGCTTTTTTCCAATCCTCTTCCTTACGGTCTAAAGAAACACCTATAATATTAAGGCCTTTGGAGTGGTATTTATTATAAACGTTTACCACATTAGGATTTTCAACCCTACATGGTTTGCACCATGCAGCCCAAAAATCGATTATCGTTACTTTTCCCATGGCTTCTTTTAGGGACAATTCCTTTCCGTCTGGTGTAGGTCCTGAGAAATCTGGAGCTGTAGCTCCTATAGAAGTACTCTTCCCTTTTTCTTCCCTTTCCTTAGCTGCTTCCAAGCTTTTTAAGATTCTCTTGGCTGGCAAGGTTTCCTTTATTTCTGGAGTTAGGCCATCGTACATTTTTTGGGCCTCTTCGCTCTCTACCATTCTCGAATTAAGTCCTTTTTCGATCAATAGTGCGGAAATAAGACCATTTGGATTGTTTTTGATGAATTCCAATTCAAAATTTTTGTACTCTTCCTGCAGTTCGGTAAACTCGTCGTTTAGGGAGTTTACTGTAGCTTCATTGCCGCCCATTTTGGCATTTTGCATATCCTTTTGAATAGACATGGCTTGATCGGATAAAGTTCTGGATTCATTAAGGTATTTAAAAAAGATGTCGTTCTGAACGGTTCCCTTCACCTTTGCGAAATTTAAACTGTCTTTTTGTGCGGTAAGTTCAATTTCACCTTTTTCGGCAACAACTGGAGTATAGCCTTGAATTTTATCAATAAAAACATAGATTAATTCTGGTGAATCCGCTGGACCGCTTACAGTGAACTTACCATTTTCAACCGTGGTGGTATCAATATCATAGGGCTGATTGGTTTCATTGATCTTTCTAATAAATATTTGAGTGCCATTTTCAACATCACCTGTTAAAGTTCCGTTCAAAACGTAACCCTCAGGTTTGCTGTTACACGCCAATACTCCTACAATCACTGCAAGGGACAATACTATTTTTTTCATTGTTATTTTCTTTTGATTGCCGCAAATGTACTTATATATGGGTAATAAAAAAAGCCATAAATGTTTCAAGAACATTCATGGCCTAATAAAATAGTAATTAGCTGTTTATGTTAAAACTGATAGCGTATCCCCAAGGCGATATCAAAATCAAAATTATCCGAAAAATTTTTATAGCCTGCAACTCCAATTTCTGGTCTAAAATCAAGTGAAAGCAATAAAGGAATATCAAAATTATATTCTATACCAATATCTCCGGCAGCCAAAACAAATAAGCCGCCATCAGGGGTGTAGTAGTCATTTTGATTATTGGGCCTGGAGGCAAAATCAACACTTCCAAGTCCACCACCTACACCGTAATACCAATTAAAGTTCCCATCCAAGGGCCTAACCCATTGGTAAAGAGCCGTTAATTTAAAGGCATCAAAATACCTGCTGTCCCGCCATCCAAGGTTGGCTTCCAACCTGTTATCGCGATCCAAGGATTTTTGATAGGAAATTTCGGCACCAAAGCCGTCACTATCCCCCAAACGTAGCCCAATGGCGTGATCGGAGATTTCCTGAGCACTCATTGAGAACCAGGAGCAAAACATAAATAGGGTAAACAATTTTAAAATTTTCATAAGCGTTCTAAAGTTAATTAATGTAAAAATTAAAAATTCATTCTTAATCTGAAACAATAAAACTTAATTTTGTGCCCAAAATTGTTTCGAGTTGGATAAAAATATGCTAAATATATTAAAGGATGATTTAGAGGGCGATTTGTTCGTAGACAAATTAATGACCACCCTTTATGCTACCGATGCTTCCGTATATAGAAAAATGCCAATGGCAGTAGCCTACCCAAAAACGGAGGAGGATATTAAAAGACTAATTCTTTTTGCCGGAGAGCACAAAATTGGTTTAATACCGAGAACGGCAGGAACGTCTCTTGCCGGACAATGTGTTGGTGATGGGATCGTAGTGGATGTCTCCAAAAACTTTACCAAGATACTATCTGTTGATGTTGATAAAAAGCAGGTTACCGTTCAGCCAGGTGTAATCCGGGACGAGTTGAACCTTTATTTGGAACCATATGGCCTGTTTTTTGGCCCCAACACTTCTACCTCCAACCGTTGTATGATCGGGGGTATGGTCGGTAATAATTCCTCAGGCACTACTTCGATACAATACGGTGTCACCCGTGATCATGTGGTGTCCCTAAAGACATTTTTATCCGATGGCAATAAGGTAGAATTCAGGACTTTGTCCATGAACGAATTTCTGGGAAAGATGTCGTTGGATAGTTTTGAAGGTACAATTTACAACAACATTCATAAGGAGTTAAGTAATAAGGAGATACAGGCGGAAATTGTAAAGGAATTTCCCAAGCCCCAAATCCACAGACGCAATACAGGCTATGCGGTAGATGAATTGCTGCAGAATAATATTTTCGGAGAAGTAGAGGAGGGGATAAACCTATGTAAATTGTTGAGCGGGAGTGAGGGTACCTTGGCATTTACTACGGAAATTGTGCTTCAATTAACAGAAATGCCTCCCAAACTTTCAGCTATGGTGGTAACCCATTACAAATCTCTGGAAGATTGTTTATTGGATGTGGCGCCCGTTATGACCCATAGTCTACATACCTGTGAAATGATGGATAAGGTGATTTTGGATTGCACCAAAAATAACCGTACACAGTTGGAGAATAGATATTTTGTGGAAGGGGATCCTGCAGCCTTATTGATGTTGGAAGTTAAGTCCGATACCGAAGCGGATTTAGTTCAGCAAATTGAACGCTTATTGGAGACCGTTAAAATGTCTGGATTAAGCTATGCCAGTCCCATTTTAAAACATGCGGATGTCAATAAGGCTATTGAGCTGAGAAAGGCAGGATTGGGACTTCTGGGGAATATTGTTGGAGACCGAAAAGCAGTTGCTTGTATAGAGGATACCGCGGTGGCCTTGGAGGATCTAAAGGATTTTATAGGCGAGTTCTCCGGGATTATGAAGGATTATAAGCAAGATGCAGTCTATTATGCCCATGCTGGAGCAGGAGAGTTGCATTTAAGACCTATTTTAAACCTGAAGAAATCTACGGATGTGGCGTTGTTCAGATCCATCACTACGGACGTGGCCAAACTCACCAAAAAATATAAGGGATCTTTTAGTGGGGAACATGGCGATGGAATAGTAAGGGCAGAATTTATTCCTTTAATGATAGGAGAGAAGAACTATGAGCTACTAAAGCGCATAAAAAGTTATTTTGATCCATACAATATTTTCAATCCAGGGAAAATTGTGGATGCCTATCCTATGGACGAATCCCTACGTTATGAAATTGACAGAAAGGAACCGGAGATAGCCACTTTAATGGATTTTTCCGATAGTGAAGGGATTTTAAAGGCGGCAGAAAAATGTAACGGGAGCGGGGATTGTAGAAAAACCCATTTGGTATCGGGCGCCATGTGTCCCAGTTACCACGCTACAAGAAATGAAAAAGATACGACACGTGGTCGTGCCAACGCTCTAAGGGAATTTTTAACTTCCTCGGAAAAGACGAATAAGTTCGATAATAAGGAGCTAAAGGAAGTATTTGATCTGTGTTTAAGTTGTAAGGCCTGCTCCAGTGAATGTCCGAGTAACGTGGATGTAGCCACTTTAAAAGCAGAATTTCTGTATCAGTACCAAGAAGAGAACGGCTATCCGCTAAGAGCGAAGCTATTTGCCTATAATACCAAGCTTAATAAATTGGGAAGTAAAATGGCAAGTATTACGAATGCCGTGTACGATTCCAAAATATTGGGAGGATTGCTTAAAAAGTCGGTCGGAGTTGCAGATCAAAGAAGTTTACCTAAAGTGTACAGCGTAGACTTTGACAAAGAGCTTCTGAAGGCCAAGGGTAAATCCAACACCACTAAGTCCAAAGTAGTATTATACATAGATGAATTCACCAACTATTTGGATGTTGAAATGGGGAAGGATGCCATTGAAGTGTTGACTCGATTGGGTTATGAAGTGGAACTTTTCTATGCCGAGAGTGGACGTACCTATATTTCAAAAGGATTTTTAAAACAGGCTAAAAAATTGGCTATTAAGAATCTGGAAAAGCTTTCTGAAATAACGGATAAGGGACTTCCCATCTTAGGTCTGGAACCCTCTGCCATACTAACATTTAGAGATGAATATAAGCGCTTTGGGTTCGACAAGCAGAAGATCGAGGGCATTGGGTCCAATTCATTTTTAATAGAAGAATTTTTGGCCAAGGAAATACAGTCCGGAGTTTTGACCGCTGACCATTTTACCAAGGAAACCAAGACGGTTAAGATCCATACGCATTGCCATCAAAAATCGATATCAAACCAAAAGGTAACCTTTGATATATTGAACCTTCCAGAAAATTACAGTGTTTCTATCATTAGCTCTGGATGTTGCGGAATGGCAGGGTCCTTTGGTTATGAAAAGGAACATTATGAGGTGAGTATGCAGGTAGGTGAATTAAAGTTGTTTCCAGCGGTAAGAAAGGCAGCCGACGACGTTATCATTGCTGCTAATGGCACTAGTTGCAGGCATCAAATTTATGATGGCACCCAAAGAAAGGCCCTGCACCCTATTTCTATTTTAAAGGAAGCACTTATTGCTTAAGAAGGGTTCTGATTAGTGTATGTGCTTTCGCTTTTCACTGTAAATCAAAGAATTTTAGCCCAGTCCGATATTTGGTATGTAATATTGGACAGGGCTTTTTCGTATACCTTATTTGGTAGCTGCCAGCTAAGGGAAAAAGTTTATCATAATTAAGCCTAGTACAGCGGTACTCCTAAAGTTTTGTTTTTTTTGGTGGTCTTATGTTAATGGATGTAGCAGCCAATAATTCATGAATATCCATGCCCTTAATTTCTTCATCTGCAAAGAAGGCGGAAAGCTTATCCGAGCTGTACCTATATAATTTCCAACATTTAAAGGTATATTCCAAGGCAGTAAGATTTTCTATCCAATCCCCAGAATTTAAATAGGTACATTGCCCCTGTTCATTTTCATATACCTCCTTTTTGGGTTGATGGATGTGGCCACAGACCACATAGTCGTAGCCCTTATCGATGGCCAGTTCCTTGACCGTTCTTTCAAAATATTCAATAAACCTGACAGCGCCCTTTACATTTCGCTTAATTTTTTTTGATAAGGAATATTTTTCCCGGCCTAATTTTACCAATGTCCAATTGATGCAGCGGTTGAGGAAAATCAGTAGATGATAACCATGTCGCCCAAGTTTGGCGGCCCATTTGGCATTATGAATGGAAATATCAAAAACATCACCATGAAAGAACCATGCCCGTTTCCCATCCAATTCAAGCGTTAATTTATCTACAAAGTGAATATTCCCTATAGTGGAGCCACTAAATTTTCGGAGCCTTTCATCATGATTTCCAATAATATAGAACACTTCCGTACCGTTGGTGGCCATACCCATTATTTTTCTAAGCACCTTTAGGTGGGTAGCTGGGAAATACTTCTTCCTAAATTGCCAAATGTCCATGATATCCCCATTTAAAACGAGCTTTTTTGGATCAATGCTATTTAAATAGGCAAGTAGTTCATCTGCATGGCAACCGAAGGTTCCTAGATGTACATCGGAAATAACTACTAATTCTATTTGTCGCTTTTTCACTGTTTATGGATTTTATCAAATTAAAGCTTTGATTTTAAATTTAAAGTGATGTTAAAATCAAATTATAATAAGTAAATAGTTAAGTTTATATTAAGTTGGACCAATTTTGTTTTTATTCGTTAGGCCCGTATTTCAAAAGCTGCCGCCTTATTGAAATAAGATAGTAGAACGAACCCCACTTTTTGGGAGGAGTTTCTAATTAAATACTATTTATTTTGCAATAACCAAGGGTTCAATTTTCGTATCTCTGTTTTAAGATTTACCTTTGGATCTTTAAGTGGAAAAGACCTAATAAACCATTTCATAACCACAACCTTTAACTACGATTATGGCAGGAAATACTTTTGGAACCCTTTTTAAATTATCCACCTTTGGTGAATCGCACGGTGTTGCTATTGGCGGCGTATTGGATGGTTGTCCAGCGGGCATAGAATTGAATTTGGAAGCTATTCAGGAGGATTTGAACAGACGTAAACCTGGTCAATCGGCCATAGTTACCCAGCGCAAGGAACCGGATACCGTTGAGTTTTATTCCGGACTTTTTGAAGGGAAGACAACAGGGACACCTATTGGTTTTGCCATTCACAATACCAATCAAAAATCTAACGATTATTCCCATATAAAGGACTCTTATAGGCCGTCACATGCAGATTATGTGTACGACCAAAAATATGGTTTCCGGGATTATCGCGGGGGAGGTAGAAGTTCGGCCCGAGAAACTGCCAGTAGGGTAGTGGCAGGAGCCATTGCCAAACAATTTTTAGGGGACATGAAAATAAATGCCTATGTTTCCCAAGTAGGGGAGCTGGCATTGAAAAAAAGTTACCAAGAACTTGATTTTTCACTTATAGAGTCCAATCCGGTACGATGTCCGGATACTGCCACGGCAGCCAAAATGGAAGACTATATCAAAAAAATAAAAAAAGAAGGAGATACTATTGGGGGGGTTATAACCTGTGTTATCCAAAATGTCCCTGTTGGTCTGGGGGAACCTGTTTTTGACAAGCTTCATGCCGAACTGGGAAAGGCCATGCTTTCCATTAATGCCGTAAAAGGCTTTGAGTATGGAAGTGGATTTGAAGGGGTGAAAATGAAAGGGAGCGACCATAATGACCAATTTAACACTGATGGCACCACTAAAACCAATCATAGTGGAGGTGTCCAAGGAGGTATAAGCAACGGAATGGATATTTATTTCAACATTGCTTTTAAGCCAGTAGCGACTGTTATTCAGGCCTATGACACTATAGACAAGGCGGGAAACAAAGTAACAACTCAAGGCAAGGGCAGGCATGATCCCTGCGTAGTTCCCAGGGCAGTGCCAATAGTTGAGGCTATGGCCGCTTTGGTTATGGCAGATTATAGCTTGCTGAATAGGACCATTAAATTATAAGCCTTTATTTTTTGGAGCTTTGTTTGGCAAAATAGTATCTTTCCATTCTAAATCATTGTTTTTATGAGGAAGTTGGAATTGCATTGGCAAATTATTCTAGGAATGGTAGGCGGAGTTCTTTTTGCCTTGGCCATGGTTCAGTTTGAATGGGGGCCAAAAATAATTTCCGATTGGGTAAAGCCTTTTGGGAATATTTTTATTAATTCCTTAAAACTCATCGCGGTTCCTTTAATTTTAGCTTCTTTGATCAAAGGGGTTTCCGATCTAAAAGATATTTCCAAACTTTCCAAAATGGGAGGGCGTACTATTGGAATATATATTATAACTACTGTTATTGCCGTTTCCATTGGGCTTACTTTGGTAAATATTATTAAGCCAGGTGCCTCTATTTCAGAAGAAACCCGTAACGAATTGGTGGAGAGTTACAAAGGAGATGCCGATTCCAAAATTGCCCAGGCTAATGAGCAAAAGGAATCCGGACCACTGCAAGCCTTGGAAGATTTGGTACCCAGCAATATTTTTGCTGCAGCCAGTGATAATGGTAATATGTTGCAGGTCATCTTTTTTGCAATTTTCTTTGGGATAGGACTTATTTTAATCCCAGAGGAGCAAGCTGCCCCGGTAAAGAAGTTTTTTGATGGTTTTAATGAGGTGATACTCAAGTTGATAGATTTGATCATGTTGGCTGCTCCCTATGGTGTTTTCGCTTTATTGGCAGCTTTGGTGGTAGAATCTCCCAGTTTAGATCTCTTTAAAGCTTTGGGATGGTATGCCGTCAGCGTGATAATAGGTTTGATTTTAATGATCGGTGTTTATATTTCCTTGGTATGGATCTTTACGAAGCGTAGTCCATCGTTTTTTATCAACGGAATATCTCCTGCGCAATTACTGGCATTTTCTACCAGCTCTAGCGCCGCAACACTTCCAGTTACTATGGAACGAGTTGAGGAACATTTGGGGGTGGAAGAAGAGGTAACCAGTTTTGTACTGCCCATTGGTGCAACTATTAATATGGATGGCACCAGCCTTTATCAGGCAGTAGCTGCTGTGTTCATTGCTCAGGCATTTGGAATGGATCTTAGCTTTAGCGCCCAATTGGGAATTATTGTTACGGCAACCCTAGCCTCTATAGGTAGTGCGGCCGTGCCTGGTGCAGGGATGGTTATGCTGGTCATTGTTTTGGCCCAAGCGGGGATTCCGGAAGCGGGACTTGCCTTGATCTTTGCAGTAGACCGGCCTTTGGACATGTGCAGAACGGTAGTAAATGTTACCGGGGATGCGGCCGTGTCCATGATGGTTGCAAAGTCTGTTGGTAAATTAGGGGAACCTAAAGTCAAGGAATGGGGTGATCATTATAAGAAGTCCAAATAATCTGGTGTATATTAATTCTTGGAGCACTTTCACCTAATGGATAAAATAATTTATTGTTCATTGTATTTTCAAAAGATCTTTCCCTGGTTTTTGTAATTGGTAGATACGGTTTATATGATTAAAGAAAATGGCCTACAGGAAATTATTCAGCAGTTTCCCAATGTATTCGAAATAGATGCCAACCTGGACCGTTTGGTCAAAAAAATTGAATTGCTTACCTATTTAAATCCCCTGAATATTGAAAAGGAAAAGCATCGTTTTTTTACTTCCAAATATATAGATGAGCCCTTATTTAAATATAAAAAGCTTCAATTTGATCCTTATAAATTACATCGGCTGATTTTTTCACAGCGACTGGAACGTATAAAGGATGAACAGATACGGAAATTTTATCAAGAGGTGATT
>Ga0105055_10010881_pt1 | contig 11307 bp, 11 predicted proteins | sample BON03_FD_78090 | JGI IMG/M metagenome (GOLD analysis project Ga0105055, IMG submission 78090) | Freshwater microbial communities from Lake Bonney liftoff mats and glacier meltwater in Antarctica - BON-03 | ecosystem: Environmental > Aquatic > Freshwater > Ice > Glacier meltwater | place: Lake... | reverse complement strand
CGGCGAAGGGGCGACGCTGCCGTTTTTCTCGAACGGCCAATACACCAATCCGATGGTGCTGCGGATCGCCGGGCTTGGCTATCAGAAGGGCTTTGGCGGCCATTTTCACAATGACAATTCCGTTGCGGTGTTGCGGGATATTCCAGGCCTGATCCTGTGCTGCCCTTCCAATGGACCCAACGCTGCGCGGTTGCTGCGCGAATGCGTGCGGCTGGCACGGGAAGAACAGCGTCTGGTCGTCTTCCTCGAACCGATTGCGCTGTACGGAATGCGCGATTTGCACGAGGCGGGTGATGGCGGCTGGCTGGGCACCTATCCCGCAGCAGACGAGCGGATCGGGTTTGGCGAAGTGACTACAACCGGCGCTGGGAAAGACCTCGCGATCATCAGTTTCGCCAATGGGGCCTATCTCTCGCATCAGGCGCAAGAGCGGCTTGAGAGCGAGGGAATTGCCGCCCGGGTGATCGATCTGAACTGGCTATCGCCTTTGCCGGAAGACGCCATGCTCGCTGCCACAAAGGGCTGCCGCCATGTGCTGATCGTGGATGAAACGCGGGCCAGCGGCGGGATTGCCGATGCGCTGATGACCGTCTTTGCCGAGCAGGACGCCGAAAAGCGCCCCCTCGCCCGAATTAGTGCGCTGAACAGCTTCATCCCAACCGGCCCGGCCTATGCGGCCACCATGCCCTCGCTGGACCAGATTATGACAGCGGCTCGGAAATTGGTCGGGGCAAAATCATGAAAACCGCAGTCGTCATCTGTCCCGGTCGCGGGACTTACAACAAGGCTGAGCTTGGTTATTTGGCGCGGCATTTCCCTGATGCGGATTTGCTCGCAAGCTTCGATGCACAGCGAACAGCGGCCGGGCAAGAAACGCTGAGCGAGCTGGACGGGGCAGAGCGGTTTTCGGGCGCCAAACATACGCGCGGCGACAATGCATCCGGCCTGATCTACGCCGCCACGCTGGGTGATTTCATAGCGATCAACCAAGAACAGGTCGAAGTGGTTGCGGTTACCGGAAATTCGATGGGCTGGTATTCCGCCCTCGCTTGCGCCGGGGCATTGTCGCACGAGAACGGCTTCAAACTGTCCAATACAATGGGCACGCTGATGCAGGATGCGATGATCGGGGGGCAACTGGTCTATCCCTTCCTTGGCGATGATTGGCGGCCTGATCCGGCGCGCCGCGATGCCTTGCTGGCGATGGCCCGCGAGATTGATCAACGTGAAAACCATGTACTGCGACTGTCCATTGCATTGGGCGGGATGCTGGTATTGGCAGGCGACGCAGCGGGGCTGGCCGCATTCGAAGCCGAGGCTGAGCCGGTCCAAGGGCGGTTCCCGATGCGGCTTGGTAATCACGCAGCGTTTCACACCCAATTGCAGCAACCTGTTGCCGATCAGGGCCGCGGCTTGCTTTCGCCGGATTTGTTTGGCCAACCAGCCCTGCCGTTGATCGACGGACGCGGGGCGATCTGGTGGCCCCACGCCAGCGAACTAGGTGCGTTATGGGATTACACATTGGGCGCACAGGTCACCCAGACCTATGATTTCACCCGCGCTATCGAAGTGGCCGCACGGGAATTCGCGCCTGACCTGTTTATCGTCACCGGCCCCGGCACCACATTGGGCGGTGCAGTCGCACAGTCACTCATTCTGGCCAATTGGCGAGACATGGCCAGCAAAGACAATTTCCGCGTGCTGCAGGACGATGCCGGAATGCTGGTCTCGATGGGAATGCCGGAACAGCGCGGGCTGGTAACCGGCGGCGGTCAATAGCCGCCCCTAATACCCGAAGCGCAGCCCCGCCCAGATGGTGCGCGGCACTCCCAAATCGATTGAGCCGCCCGAATTGCGGGTCACGATCGTCTCGTCTGTCAGATTTTCTCCGCGCAACACTAGGGCCAACCGCCGGGTCAGTGGTACCTGAAAATACGCGCCCAGCGTGGTCGCAGGCGGCAGGCGGTCTGTTTCCTGATCGCTCTCGAACTGCGCCCCCAGATACCGCAGCGTCGCTGACGCTATCCACCCATCGGCAGGACGCCACGCCGCAGTCGCGCTGGCAGCCCATTTGGGTGTCTGCGGCGGACGCTGGCCGTCCAGATCAATCGAGGTCCCGATGCCGTCTACCTTCGCATCGGTATAAGCGAGCGAGCCATCAAAACGCAGCGCACCCCACTGCGCGGATGCCGCCATTTCGATCCCCCGCGCATCAATCGCTGGCAGGTTTTGCCGCTGGCGCAAGTTTTGCGACAGAGTGACATTGGCGATGGCGTTTTTAACCCGATTTTCGAATGCCGTGATCGACAGATTTGCACCCTCGGCCAGAGTTAAATCTGCGCCAAGTTCATAGCCTTCCAATGTCTCGTTCTCCAGCTTCTCGTTAGCCTGGGTTACGACCGGAAAAACTACGAAGGGCCGGTACAATTCGTTCAACGTCGGCACCCGTAGCCCGCTATAGGCAGCAGCGCGCAATCGCAGTGCTTCGCCCGCCTCGAATGCAGCGCCGGCCCGGTAAGTTACGGTCCAGTCAGAGCGGTCATCGGCGAGTGTTTCACTAACTACAGTGCCTGCCGCATCACGGGCGACGTAAAAGCCGTTTTCGATCACAGTACGGTCTGCTCGCAAGCCGCCGGTCAGGACCAGCCGTCCAATGCTCCAATCATCCTCGACAAACAGGCCAAAATCACTGCCGCGACCACCAGCACGGCGGCGCTCGGTCAAATTGCCGGAGAAGGCGCTATAGGCGTCTTCCTGCAATTCGCCCGAGGACCGGCGGTAATCCGTGCCGATCCGCAGCACATGATCCGGCCCCACAGGCGGGCGCAGTTCCAGCTTGCCGCCGATCCCGGTCGAGGGCGTGTTGCGCTGATCCAGCACCCGGACAAACCGGGTCGAACTGATCACGACATTGGAGAAATTGCGCGCCTGAACATAGGCCAGGGCATCAAATTGCCAATCGCCCCGCCCGACCAAGCGGATGCTCGCATCCTGCCCTTCGCTTGAACTGTCAGCCCCGTCAAACCGCAAGGTTCGCTGGTCGTCGAACAGCAACCCACGCGCCTGTAATTCAATCGTATCATTTAGCGGGACCACACCGCGAATTGCGACCGACCAGCTATCGAATGCAGCCCTCGCGCTGGCGGGCACCCGGTCATTTTCAGGTGTGGTGAAGAAACCCTGTCCCCGGTCCCAGCGCCCACTGACGACCGCAAAACCTGCGCCCAAATCCTGCGCGATGCTGGCACTCGCTTCGGTTTCGCCGCGCTGGTTTCCGAGTAGCGAGGCGCTGAATCGGCCAAGCGTCGCAGCATCGGCGCTGATCATCTCAATCGTGCCTGCCAACGCCCCTGCGCCAAACGGACCTGAGCCCCCGCCCCGCGTCACGCGAATCGTGTCCAGTCCTTCCGGCGCAATCGCGCTCAGCGGGATGTATCCGAAAAATGGATCGGCCATCGGCACCCCGTCCAGCAGGACCAAGGCCCGGCTGGTCGCATTCCCGCCCAACGCCCGCAGCGTAACGCCCTGCGCGCTGGGGTTGGACGAGCGGCTGTCCGACCGGCGGAATTGCTGGAATCCGGCCACCGATGTGAGGACATCTTCGATCCTGCCAGAGGAGGAATTGATAATTTCCTCCCGCTCAATCACGCTTGTTGAATAGGCTGGCTGGGCAGGAGTTTCTGGCAATCCTCTGCCGGTTACGATAATTGTTAGAACGTCTTTTTCTTGAGCAAGCACCGGCGTAATTGGTACGCAGAAGAAAGCAACAAACGGTAAGGCAACAAGGTTTCGCATCTGGCGGGCCCTAACGAGGATGCACGTGTTCGTCAGCATCAATCTTGGAAGACTCGCAATCAGTCCCAAACTATGCTTACATCAATGTCAGTAGGAGAGAGAATTTCATGTCCGTAACCCCGCCAGATTTTGATGTGCTAATCGTTGGTGCCGGTATCTCAGGCATCGGTATGGCCGCGCATCTGGAAATGATGTGCCCCGATCGGTCCTACACTCTGCTGGAGCAGCGCGAAAACCTGGGCGGTACTTGGGATCTGTTTCGTTATCCCGGCATCCGATCGGATAGTGATATGCACACCCTGGGGTTTAACTTTGAGCCTTGGAAGGAAGATGAGAGCATCGCCAAGGGCGGACGCATTTTGAATTACCTGAACCGGATTGCCGACGAACGCGGCATTCGCGAACACATCAAAACCGGCCATAAGGTCATCTCTGCTGATTTTCGCCATGAAGACGCGCGCTGGCATATTACGGTCGAAACTTCGCAAGGCTGGCAGGTTATGACCGCCAATTGGCTCCATCTTGGCTCTGGCTATTATGATTACGACCAGCCTTTCGACGCTGGATTTGCCGGGCAAAACGATTTCACAGGGGAAATCTTGCATCCCCAGTTCTGGCCAGAAAACGCCGACTATACAGGCAAGCGCGTAGTGGTTGTCGGGTCCGGCGCCACTGCGGTTACGATCGTTCCGGTGATGGCTGAGAAAGCAGCCCATGTCACGATGCTGCAACGCACGCCGACGTGGATCCGGGCGATCCCGGCGAAGGACAAGATCGCCAATATTCTGCGACGGATATTACCGCCTTCCCTCGCCTATCGTGCGACCAGATTGAAAAATATCCTCCTGACTGATCTGATGTTCAAGGTGTCCCGCGAGAAGCCGGAAAAGGTAGCACAATCGCTGACTAAATCAGCTCAGGAGCAGCTTGGCGACAAATATGATCCGGTCGCGCTGACGCCGCCATATAACCCATGGGACCAACGCATGTGCTTTATCCCCGATGGTGACCTGTTCGAGGCAATCAAGGCCGACAAAGCCACCATCGTAACCGACCACATCGAACGTTTCGTGGCGGAGGGTATCAAGCTTAAATCAGGCAAAACCTTGCCCGCCGATATCATCGTTACCGCCACTGGCCTGAATTTGGCTGTCATGGGCAAGATTGCGGTCAGTTTAGACGGTGAAAAAGTCACTTTCAGCGACCATTTCTATTATAAGCACTGCATGTTCTCGAACTTGCCGAATTTCTCTTCTGTGTTCGGGTATCTCAATGCCAGCTGGACTTTACGTACTGATATAGTTTCGGAATACGTCTGCAACGTGCTCAATTTGATGACTGAACGCGGCGCGGAGATCGCCAGCCCAGCGCTGCCAATGGATCACGATTTGAAAGAAGATGATATCTTTGATTTCTCCTCGGGCTATCTGGAACGGGCAAAGCATCTGTTGCCTAAAAACGCACCGACAATGCCCTGGAGGATGAATCAGGATTATCGCAAGGATCGGAAAGATCTCAAAAACTTGCCGATAGACGACGGTATTTTGCAGTTTGAACAGGCACGTGAAATTACTTCGCGGGAAGCTGCTGAATAGTAGCCATGGCCGGTGATCTCGCTTAAACGAAAACCATGAACACCCAGTACACCAATCGTATCTACACCGCCGGTCTCGTCATCATTGGTGACGAGATCCTGTCTGGCCGCACCCATGACAAGAACATCGCGCAAATTGCCAGCTGGCTGCAGGTGCAAGGCATCCGCCTAACCGAGGTTCGCGTGGTGGCCGATGTGCAGGACCGGATCGTGGATGCGGTCAACACATTGCGCGCATCCTACGATTATCTGTTCACCACCGGCGGCATCGGCCCGACCCATGATGACATTACCGTGGATGCTGTGGCGCAGGCGCTGGGCGTGCCGGTAATCATCCACCCTGAAGCCCGCGCGATCCTTGAACGCTATTACGCTGACAAGGGCGGGATTAATGAAGGCCGATTGCGGATGGCGCGGGTGCCGGATGGCGCGGAATTGATCCCCAACCGGATGTCCGGCGCGCCGGGAATCAAGATCGGCAATGTCTTCCTGATGGCGGGCGTGCCGCACATCACCGCCGGAATGCTGGATGCGCTGACCGGAACACTGGAAGGCGGTGCACCGCTGCTGTCCGAAACCGTCGGCTGCTGGGTTCCCGAAAGCGAGGTGGCAGATTTGCTACGCGAAGCCGAGCAAGCCCATGAAGCTTGCCAGATCGGCAGTTACCCTTTCTTCCGCAACGGCAAGGTGGGCGCCAACTTCGTGATCCGCTCAACCAAGGCGGATGATCTGGCCAGCTGCGTCGACACACTGTGCGAAGGTTTGGGGATACGCGGCTGGGATGTCACGCCCGGCGGTATTTGACAGGCGGCGGTGATGGCACGGGCACAAAGACTTGAAAAAATGGATATCCTGCGGGCGGAGCTGGAGGAGGAATATCTGGAGGCATTGATCAATGCCTTGCGAGTGACCGCCGCGGGCAATTGGGGCCTGTTCGACCACAATCAGAGCCGTATTGAGCGGGCCAAAGTAGCGCCGATGGTCGAAAAACTGTGTGATTTGGGCGAGGAGATCGACGGGCTGCGAGACAGGCTGGGCCTTGAACCTTTCCCCCTGCACGAGGAATTCGAGGCGTCGCGCGGTCCGGTGGCTACGACCGCGGTTGGTGAGCCGAAACAGGCAAAGGCTTGGCTGGCCCGGCTGCCTAAACCAGCCGCTTAAGCCGCGAGCAATCCGGCGGCATCTAAGGTTGTATCGAACAATGACCGGAGAATGCATCATGAAGACCGCCGCCAAATTCGCGCTAATCGCTACGCTTACCGCCAGCGCGTTCGCATTATCCGGCTGTGCCACCGTTCTGGACAAACATCCCGTCGGCAATACCGCAGTGCCCGAACCCAGGAAATCGATTGATCTGGCGCGTTATTCCGGGCGCTGGTATGAACTCGCCCGCTACGAACAGGGCTTCCAAAAAGGCTGTGACGGGGTCACCGCCGATTACACCATTCGCGAAGATGGCAAGATCGACGTCCTCAATCGCTGCCGCAAACCCGATGGAAAAATCAGCGATGCCAAGGGCAAGGCGAAAATCGTCGATGCTGATACCAACGCCAAGCTGAAGGTCAGCTTCTTCGGCCCGTTTTACGGTGACTATTGGGTGCTGGACCGCGCCGAGGATTACAGCTGGGCCATCGTGGGCGAGCCATCGGGCCGCTATCTGTGGATCCTGTCGAGAGACGCTGAGCCGGGCGAAGCGGCAATAGAAGGTTTGATCGCCCGGACCGCAGCGATGGGATACGAAACCACCTATCTGCGCATGACCGCCCAGCCGTAACGACACAAAGAATAAGGGCCGGAGAGTTTCCTCCCCGGCCCGAATTCTTGGTCACGGTAATCAAAGTGCGACTGCACGTCGGCCGGTAGGCAGCCCACGCGGAGGCGTGAGCAAAGCGAACTAGCCGCGAGCGAGAATTACGCCCCTTCGATGCCCGCATTATCGATCTTGAGCCCGGGGCCCATCGACGAGGTCAGCGAGACCTTCTGGATGTATTTTCCCTTGGCGCCCGAAGGCTTCGCACGCGCAATCGCGCTGGTGAATGCCAGGAAGTTGGCCTTCAGCTGATCGTCAGAGAAGGACATCTTGCCGATGCCGCTGTGGATGATGCCCTGCTTTTCAACACGGAATTCAACCTGGCCGCCCTTGGCGTCCTTGACTGCCTGTTCGACATTCGGCGTAACAGTGCCCAGCTTAGGGTTTGGCATCAGGCCCTTGGGACCAAGAACCTTACCCAAACGGCCAACAACGCCCATCATGTCCGGCGTGGCAATGACGCGGTCATAATCGAGGTTACCGGCCTGCATGTCTTCCATCAGGTCTTCGGCGCCAACCTTGTCAGCGCCGGCAGCCAGTGCCTTGTCGGCATTTTCGCCGCGGGCGAAAACTGCAACCTTGACGTCTTTGCCGGTGCCCGAGGGCAGCGATACCATCCCGCGGACCATCTGGTCTGCGTGACGCGGATCGACGCCGAGGTTCATCGCGACTTCAATCGTCTCGTCGAACTTCTTTTTCGAATGTTCGCGCAACGTCTTCAGTGCATCGTCGAAATTGTACATGGCTTCCGGGTCGAGCTTTTCGATCCGCAGCTTCTGTGTCTTGGTCAGTTTAGCCATGTTCTTAGCCCTCCACAACTTGGAGACCCATCGAACGCGCGGAGCCTTCGATGATCAGGGTTGCCTGGTCGAGATCATTTGCATTGAGATCGGCCATCTTTGCTTCGGCGATTTCACGAACTTGCGAACGCTTGATCGTACCGGCGGAAACCTTGCCCGGCTCTGCCGAACCGGATTTCAGCTTCGCAGCTTTCTTCAGGAAGTAGCTGGCGGGCGGTGTTTTGGTGACGAAGGTGAACGAACGGTCCGCATAGACAGTAATAACTGTCGGGATCGGTGCACCCTTTTCCATCTCCTGCGATGCTGCGTTGAACGCCTTGCAGAATTCCATGATATTCACACCGCGCTGGCCAAGTGCAGGACCGATTGGCGGGGATGGATTTGCAGCGCCGGCTGGCACCTGCAATTTAATATAGGCTTCAATTTTCTTGGCCACGATTGGGCCTCCTTTCACACTGTCGGCCCTGCCGAAGCAGGGACTCATGTTAAGCGGTCAAACAACGAGGAAACCTCGCCTCCCGCATCCCCGAAGTGGGGCATCCCTTTCGGGAAGCGGCGCCCCTAAGCGAAGGGCGCGCCGAATTCAAGAAATTACTTTGCCAGTTCGACCTGTTCGAAGTCCAGTTCGACCGGGGTCGCACGGCCAAAGATCGAGACCGAGACCTTGACCTTGTTCTTGTCGAAATCGAGTTCTTCCACCACGCCGGTGAAGCTGGCGAACGGACCGTCGAGCACTTTGACCGAATCGCCGATCTCGTATTCGACGCTGATCTGCTGCTTGGGGGCCGATTGAGCTTCGGCCACACCGCCAAAATAACGGGCCGCTTCCTTGTCGGTGATCGGCTGCGGCTTGTTATTGGAACCAAGGAAGCCGGTAACCTTCGGGGTGTTTTTCACCAAGTGATAAACATCGTCGGTCATGGTCAATTTGGCCAGCACATATCCGGGCATGAACTTGCGTTCGACCTGAACCTTCTTGCCGCGCTTTACCTCGGTGATGGTTTCGGTTGGAACTTCGACCTCTTCCACTGCCTCGGACAGGCCCAGCCGTTCAGCTTCTGAAATGATCGCTTCGCGAACCTTGTTCTCGAAACCTGAATAGGCATGGATGATGTACCAGCGAGCCATAGTATATCCCGTTTAGAAAGTCTGGACCGGCCCAAAGCCTGGTCTGAAAATAAGCGTCAGATTTAAGCTAGAGTCAGCAACCAGCGAACAAGGGCGCCAAATACCGAATCGATGCCGAGGAAGAACAGCGACATAATCACCATCATAATCCCGGCGAAAATCGCCGTGGTCACAGTTTCCTGACGGGTCGGCCATACCACCTTGCTGGCTTCGGCTTTCACCTGGCTGAAAAATTGCCCTGGGCTGTTTTTGGCCATTTGTTCGCGCTCGTGCTGCTGATTCGAAAAAATACGTGTCTTACGGGATGGGGCTAGTGCCGCCCCGGTTCAAGTCCGGGAGGGGCTGTAACACCAACTAATGTCGGAAGACACCGCCCACTTAGGCGGGCGATGCGCCAAACGCAAGAGGTTCACATCAGTGTAGATAGTCCGCACTTGGGGCTGGCATTGTCTCCTCGCCGCCATTAGCGTGCCCGGTTTGATGGGTTCGCAATAAGGGGCGCCGTATAATGGCCGCAGACACAACGGGATCGACTAGTCTGATCGACCAAGTCACAAATGTATCAGATTTTATCTGGGGCGGAACCTGGAATGGGGAAGCACTTTCGTGGCTCTCCATCGGCGGCCAGCCTATTCCGCCGATGACTTTGATTCTGCTGGGCATTGGCATGTGGATCATGATCGGGTTACGGTTCTACCCGATCCTGAAATTAGGCAGTGCGTTCAAAGGTTTGTTTGCAGGCCGCAAGAGCGCGGGCGCGGGTGAGATTTCCCCCTTCGCGGCGCTTTCCACCGCATTGTCTGGCCAGGTTGGCACAGGTAATCTGGCCGGGGTCGCGACTGCGATTACGCTCGGCGGCCCCGGGGCAATCTTCTGGATGTGGATCACCGCTCTGGTCGGCATGGCGCTCGCTTTCGCGGAAGGTTCGCTCGCCATTCGTTACCGTGAAAAGACCTCCGATGGTGTTTATCGCGGCGGCCCGATGAGCTACATCATGCTGGGTCTAGGCAAGAAATGGACATGGCTGGCAATTGTATTCTGCGTCGGCACCCTCGCCTCTGCACTGGTTACCGGCAACATGATCCAGGCCAATGCGGTTGCAGACGGGCTCAACGAATTATTTGGCATCGAGGAATGGCTCGGCGGCGCAATCGTCGCAGTACTGGTTTTCATCGTCATCATCGGCGGGATCAAGTCGATCGGCAATGTGGCTGAAAAGATTATCCCGTTCATGGCTGCGGCCTATATCATCATGGCAGTTCTGGCCCTGATCCTCAATTTCGCGGATATTCCGGCAACCTTTGGCCTGATCTTCGACGGGGCGTTTAACCCGCAAGCGGCAACTGGCGGCTTTGCCGGTGCGGCGATCATGCTGGCCATCCGTGCCGGTGTGGCGCGCGGGCTGTTCTCTAACGAGGCGGGTCAGGGTTCGACTCCGATCGCGCATGCGGTCGCGCAAACCAACGATCCCGAACAGCAGGGCCGCATGGCCATGCTGGGCACTTTCATCGACACCATCGTGATCTGCACGATGACAGCGCTGGTGATGTTGACGGTCCAGGGTGATTTCGTCGGCAACGGTGTGGCTGTTCCGCATGCATGGAATTCCGACCTGCAAGGCTTCGCGATGACCAGCGGTGCCTTTGCAGCGGCCTTCCCGTTTGAGATTGCCACAATCCCGCTCGGGACATTGATCGCATCGACCGCGCTGATCCTGTTCGTGTTCACCACGCTGCTTACCTGGTCCTATTATGGCGAGCGGGCGATCACCTTCATCTATGACCGCATTCCGGGCTCGACCCGCGGTGGTGAGAAGGTGCTGCATATGATGTGGCGCGTACTGTGGTACGTGGTGATCTACCTTGGTAGCTCGCTTGACCTCACGCTGGTCTGGCGGACCGGGGACATCGCCAATGCAGCGATGGCACTGCCCAACTTGCTGGCGTTGGTCCTGCTTTCAGGCGTGGTGTTCAAGCTGGCTCAGGGTGACAAGACCGCAGGGCCAGACTTCCATGCCGATACGCCGGAAGAGCCCGAGGAATACTGAGCCTGGTCTCAGTGTCTGTGCCGAAATTAAGTTGAGTGGTATCAGCTGGTTATCTTGACGGCAGCCCGGATCGCTGATTCTGCGGTTTTGCAACAAACCAAAGGATAATAGCGATGTGGACAGATACCACTCG
>Ga0105055_10010878_pt1 | contig 11310 bp, 8 predicted proteins | sample BON03_FD_78090 | JGI IMG/M metagenome (GOLD analysis project Ga0105055, IMG submission 78090) | Freshwater microbial communities from Lake Bonney liftoff mats and glacier meltwater in Antarctica - BON-03 | ecosystem: Environmental > Aquatic > Freshwater > Ice > Glacier meltwater | place: Lake... | reverse complement strand
TATATACATATGTGTAAATATACACATATATGTATGTGTACATACATGTGTACACATGTATACATACATGAACATATATGCATACACACATACATACATATATACACACGTATTCTTTGCAATGACGGCATCATCCGATTCATCCATACATGTACACATATATGTATATAAAGGACATAAATATAAACATGTAAATATGTATACTTGTATATATGCATGCACACACACATACATATACACACACATATGCTGCGCAGCGACGGCATCATTCGCTTCTGCCGCACGCACTCCACGCGAACATCTTCCCTCCTCCGCCTTCGCGCAAATCGATGTATCGGCGGCAATGACCTCGAGGGCTGTACAAAACAGGCCAATTTCGGCAATGCAAATTCCTCTCGTGCCCTCTACTGCAAGGCATATATGTATATACATATACGTATATACATATACGTATATAAACATGTACACGCATGTGTGCAATCATTGATGTATCAGTGCCAATCGACCCAAGTGCTGTATGAAACAGGCTGATTTCGCCCATGCGAATTCCTCTCGTGCTTGAGAGGAAATTCCTCTCGTGCTCGAGATGAAGCAGGAGGAGGAAAGAGGAGGCGAATGGCACCATTCGCCTCCTCTTTCCTCCTCCTCTTCTTTCTGCCTCTTCCTCCTCCTTCTCTTCCCACCTCCTCCTCCTCTTCTCTCTGCCTCCTCTTCCCTCCTCCTCCACTTTCCACAAGGCAATGCCAATTCCTCTCCTGCCCACCAATACATAGATGCACTTCGCCTCCTCTATCCAACACCTTCCCTTCTTTCCACCACCGCTTTCTCTTCCCAACCCCTGTGCCCTCTCAACCACCCCTTCCTTTCCTTTCTGCCTCCTCCTCCTCCTCCTTTTCTTACCACGTCCTTTTTGCTCTTTACAACCCCTCCCAACCTCCTGCCCCTCTAGTACCTTCGACTCACGTACATAGCACATGATGGTGATGCAGTATCACAAGGAGGCCAACCACGTAGCAAGGCGCTGTTTTGCCGTCAAAACTCCGCGCAATCTGTGTGTTCCCTCTCATCTCTTACGTGAAGCATAGTGCAGTGCAGTGCAGTGCGGTGCAGTGCGGTGCAGTGCGGTGCAGTGTGGTGCAGTGCGGTGCAGTGCGTTGCAGTGTAGCTCGTGCCCGCTTTGAAGCTTGTGGCAAATACGCAAGTGTCTGAAAACAGAAAAAATATTCAGATGTCAGGAAAAGGGGTGTCTCGTGAGTGCCTCATTTGGACTGCAGCACAGGTGAACAGCATCTTTTCCCAATTCCACTGCTGCTGCAGCCTCTGTTGCTGCACCTTATTCCGCACATATGTACATTTTCAACTGTCTCTGTTGCTGTTGCTGCCTCTGTTGCTGCATCTGTTGTTGCTGCAACATAAGCCGTTGCTATTCTACACATATGTACATAAGCAACTCCCTCTGTTGCTGTCGCTGCCTCTCTCGCTGTTGCTACTGCTGTTGCTGCTGATTTAGTGTTTGCTGGTTTTATGTATGTATGCAAAGACTGTTGACCTCATTTTCCACAGAAAGCCCTTGTATTGTGTGAATCACAAAAACAAGACTTCGGGCCTGCGCGATGTCGTCAACCGCCTCTGCCGCTGGTACGTACGCCAGTATATATATACACATATGTGTGTGTACGTGTGTGTGTTTGTATGTACATATGTATGTACATACGTATATAGCAAGGCTCTGCCGCTGGTACGTTCGTCCGATTACTGCAAACATATTTATATATATGCATGTGTGCGCGTGTGTATGTTTGTGTGATTGTGTTTGTTCGTACATGTGTGTGTATATGCGTATATATCCAGGCTTTGCTGCTGGTAGGTTCGTCCGATATATGCAAACATACTTATATATCTGTGTATGTGTGTATGAGTGTACACATGTATGTATATACATATATATCGAGGGCTCCTTTTATGGCAACCTCTTCAATATGCTCTGTTCCACCTCCTGTCACAGGTACACAACAAAAATGTACGCCTGCCAATATACACAGGGTTCAGGCTCTTTCAATAAATCCCTTAGGTAAGGGGGAAGCTAATGCATTAGCTCCACGACTTAGCTCCACGACGCAATTCTTCTTGATAATCCAGCACGGACACGATAACCGCCAGCCTCTTCCCTTGCTCTTATTTTCCTATTCTCCTCTTCCCGTGCTCTTATTTTGCTATTCTCCTTCTCGAAAACAAATACGGGCCGCCCATCCCAAAGGAAACGACGTCATGGAATTGTCTTGTTTCTTTTGTCTCATTTGTTTTTTTGGTTTTTCACATCGGTGGCGACCGTGACTTGGCCCCTTGATTCGTTGGAGCTCATTTCGGGCTTTCTTCGGTGTACATCTTTCCAAAGTTTTAAGAGATTGTAGGATATAGGTGTTTCCTGGCCAGGTGCGCCGGGGGGTCCGCGAAACGCTGCTTGTTGTGGATATATATAGAGGTGTAGGATATGAATTTCTTATCTATATGCCACCGACCCAACCTCCCTGATAACCACAAAAAAAGTGACAAAACGAGGGGGGAAACAGGGTCGGCGACTCAGAAGCGGGGAAGGCAGATATCTCGTGTTCGAAGAGGCAAGTTACGAATTTTTCCAGATTTGTCTCTGTGACATGTGTGAGCAAAGACAGAAAGAGAAAAAGAGTGCGAGATCACGAGTGCAAAAAGATTCTGAGCAGCAGCAAATCTATATTTATTTATTTATCCACGTGTTTATCTACATATCTACTCATCAATATCGCAGGGCGGTATTTTCGTATTGTGATGACGTTGGCAGATTTGAGCAACTTCCCGTTCCGGTTGATAGTGTATGCCAATGTGTTGCATTGTGTTTGCGGTGTGTTGCAGCGTTTGCAGTGTGTTGCATTTGTATTGTGTTCTAGTTTGTATAGTGTTTCAGAGCATCGCGCCTTCCCGTTCCGGTGCCTGCCTTTGTGTTTGTGTCCGTTTGTGTCTGTGTCTGTGCCTGTGCCTGTGCATGTGTCTGTGTCTGTGTCTGTGCCTGCATCTGCGCCTGCGTCTGCGTCCGTTTCTTTGCCTGTGTCTGTGCCTGTGCCTGTGTCTATGCCTGTGTCTGTGCCTGTGTCTGTGCCTGTGCCTGTGCTTGTGTCTGTGGCTGTTCCTGTGGCTGTTCCTGTGTCTGTGCCTGTGTCTGAGCAGCTTCCCATTCCGGTGCCTAATTTTGTCGATGTGCCTGTGTCTGTGTCTGTTTGTTTCTGACTCTCATTTCTATCTGTGCACGTATTTCTCGCGCATTGCACTGCTCTCCCTCCGATACGACTACATTGCTGAATACAAGAAGCATACAACACACAGATGTACTGTGTCAAACACAAGATCTCTGGTCAAATTCGCGTGAGGTCGGTGTGTGTTTCTCGTTTTACGCCTTCGCTACAATTTTGCTTTCAGAACAAGAAATCAAGAAAAACAGAAAGTGCGGGGAAAATAGTGCACTTGTAGAAGGCGCATTTTTTGTCCCCCATCTGTTCTGGCCGCCTTTTATTTTCGCGTGTCAGCGCGTGTTTCGCCTGCGCGTAGCATCTTGCTATCAAAACCTTTCCCCGCAACCGTTTGTAGTGCTCTTAGCAGCATTGATACGTCAGAATTCTCGTGAAGCCTTCACATTGTTCTCACACAAAGATTCTGACTTACTCCCGCACCCCCCCTTCCCCTTTCACAAACTGCCTGCCGCTTCGGTCTGCTCAGCCTTCTGAAATTAGAGTTACTGCAACGACAAAGAGAGGCAAGAGCAGGGGAGGGAGGTGTTGGACAACAATGCAGCACAGAAAAAGACCAAGATGTTGGGTCGGACAGGGGAAGAGGAGGCTGGGCTGCGGAGTATGGTCTGAAGCCAGAATTTGGTTGGTAGTGTACCAGAACAAAGAAGCGTGCTGTATAAAATGTCCAAAAGAATCTAATAAATGTAATAATAATGATTCATGATGCTTAAATCCATTGTGTCCTTTTCCTGGAAATTTGTTCAGGTCAGAGTCCACGGTTCTCGATGTCGTGTACTAAGCTTCCTGGATCGAATTAGTCATGTGTATGTGTGTGGATGTATGTACGTATATCAATGCGTTTGTACGTGTATGACAAAGAGAGGGAATGTGTTTGTGTATGTGTATTTGCGTGTGTGTGTATTTGTTTCACACCGTGGCAGAACATCAGCGCTGCACAACACTGCGTCACTTGTAACCCTAGAAGGTAATGTTTTTCGAGGGAGTCCCTCTTTCTCTCGTCATCCAACCCGATAGGGTTTGAGGCAGAGGCGGAAAATTTTCAATGGCTATCAAAAAACTTGGATACTTGAACGCAGAAAATGTCCAGGTTTTGAGGGAGTCCATTATACCTTGAAAAACAGTGTAACACCCGGGCCACCCCCAGTGGGTAATGTTTTTCGGAGGGGAAAGACGACAAAAGACAAGACGAGCCAAGACAAGACGAGCACAACAAAGACCCAGGGCGTCAAGAAGGGCAAAGCACAGACCGTACAGTCACGAAGAGCACAGCCAAGACGCTTCCCACCAAGCTGCCGCCCAAGCCCAAGCCCACTGCGCCGAAGTCCTTGGACAAAACAAGTCTAAGGCCAATGGCGGCGACAAAGGTGGCGGTAAAGGCAAGGACTTGGGCAGACTGTCTGCGACACAGGTGCCGGTTGCTCGAAAGACGATTGACAAATCTTGCAAGTAAGCTGTGCAGCAAGTAAGTTTTACGACGCACTCTTTTACAACGCACTCTTTTACAAGCCTTCTCTTGGCGTGTCTCTTGACAAGAGACACAGGCGCGTATTTCAATCCTATGTGCACTTGATGTAACAGGCATGTTTCAGTTCCCGAATGGCATGTTTCGGTGAGGAAAAGGGAAAAAAAGTGAAAACAAAACCGAAACATGCCATTTTGGCATGTTTTTTAATATAAGAAGCCGAGAGGAGAGGGGAAAAATAGTGGGGGAAAACCCGAAACATGCCTTCCGAACCCGAAACATGCAACAAGAAGATCCCCTGGGGAGATGGACCCTTCTGGGCATCCTACGATCAACTTTGACATCGAAGCATTTTGCGAAGAATTCGAGATCGAAGATTTTTGAATCCTGCTAAACAATGCTATTTCAAACGCTATCCAAATACAAAATGCATGTTGAGCTAATGCTCTAGCACTGAGAGTGTTTTTCACCGTAACAGACGCTCTTTGTTGAGCTCCAAGAACTCTTCTTGTGCCCACCCAAAGGCCCGGGTCGGCTGGCCCAAACGCCTCGCGCTATTATGGACTCCGCAGATTTGACTTTATCAGTGCCAGTATGTGCTGACCGTAACAAACTATTTTTCCTCGTATAACATTTTCTTTGTAAAATCCCAACCTCTCCCTTATATTCGTGGATCACTGTCAAACCCCCCCAAAAAAATAAGAGTTACCCTAATAGGGTACGCAAGGCAGCATACATCTTGTATTTTTCTCACACACCTCCCCTCCATCATGAATTGTCTATCTGTATGTGTGAAAGTACATCTTTATGTCCAAGCAGGGACACTTTTATTAATTTTCATAATGCGATCCTTCATGTCTGTGCGTTATATTTTGTTGAGTGTCTCTCCATCTCCGCCTGCGTGGTGTGTGGTATAGAAGGTTAGTCAGGTTGCCACAAGATTGATATTGAAGACTCGAACTGTGGTCACAGTCGCAGCCAAACGGTCTGTCACGCAAGTCTGAAAAAAATTAGACTGCTGCCCCAATGTTTGAGGCGGGTGCGTTGAGTTAGCATGTGTGAGAGTAATGAGAGAGGAGGGTCGAGACGGCGCTTTGCTCCACCTTGGTATGCACACACACATTCACACATAGGCACACACAGTCGTTACATACGAGTATGGCGCGACAGATAATACTTTGTCCGTGTGACAGGTCATACTGTTGTTATATGACTTGAAATTAGAATTGAGTGCAGTGCTGATGTATGAGGTGTCGGGGGGGGTTGGCTCTTCAAAAAAATAAAGAATCACTACCCACCTAGTACAGTGATTGAGTTGGGGTTTCACCACCCAAGAAAGAAAGACGATCTGTACTTTCAGAAAGATAATGTTGTTTATTGTAAACCAACAAGGCAGATCACTTTGATCTCCTGTGCATACAGATTCCTGTAAAAGATACTGATGTATTTCTATTGTGAGGTAGCGGAAGTTCTCCATTTAAGAATGGTTTTGTGGTCTCGATTAAGTATTGCTAGCTGTGAGTTGTTTTTCAGAGACTTCTGCTTTTACCTTAACGGTGCTCGTGATGAGTGAGTGGTTGTGTTAATTGGGTATTAGGTGGGACAGGCTGCAGGGTTGTATGTGTTGTTAGTCGAGTGCGCGTGTAGGCATCGGTTGATTCAGAGGCTAAACCTCAGTTCAGACAATGACATTGAATGAGTAGGTGTGCTAACAAGGAGGGTTGGTTCAAAATAGATAATAGAACTCTGTAGGCAGGCGTTTGTGACCGTGTGACACATCCAGTGCTGCCCAGTGAACATGTTGCCTGGGTAATGCTGAATGTTTTCAGTGACGTCTGCGAGTTGCCCCTGATGCTTACCAGGGGGGGGTGAAGTCGGCTCCTCTTCAGGAGAGGAGCCGGTATGGTAGGGCCCTACGCGTGTGCGATGAGGCGCCCGTGCCTGCGCACTCGTGTGCTGGGAAGCCTGGCGGGGCGTCCGGCGGTACTCTGCTTCGATGTTATTTCGCTGGCGATGTGTCATCCAAGTTCGAGGCCCTGCCCTCTCCCTAGCTCCGCCTGTTCCGATCATCTCGAAGTGGTTAGTCAGGAGCGCTCCTCGTAGTTGGGGCCAATGTATGGTCCTGGATACGCCGTCCACCCTGGGGGGAGCTTCCGAATGGGCCCGTGAATTTTTCGAAGAGGTGGAGTCGTGCGGTTTGGTTGGGAGCGAGCTCAAGGCCCATTCGGTGCTGCGGAGAATGGAGTAGTCTTTGTTCGAACTGGGTTTCTTTAAGAGAGCCTCTAACCCCTACCGTGATGACAATCTTTGAGGACTCAGATAGTTGCAGAAATATCGATGATGGGCATATCTTGCATCTTTCTTCGCTTCCTTTCGTTCTGCACAGGCCCCTTCCTCCGAGTCCTAGGATGTCACAGAGTCCATGGGCCGGGTAAATTCAAGGAACACACATTCCTTGTCTATAGCATTAAAGGCCACTCCGTCCGGTTGGCAAGCAAGGAACGTGAGGATCTTGGCCTTGGTAAGTGTTATGCCGAGTTTAAGAGCATGGAACTCAATCTCTTCGTACAGGATCCGAGGGGCAGAGAAAAGGTCTAGGTGGACAAGGATTTGCTGCACCGTCCATTCGACGTGAGTTGCTTCGTTTACTGTGGAGGGAAAAAATCACTTCTAGCCTCTGCCGTCGTGGGTCTTGGTGGAGTTTCGGCTTATAGCTGTCAGCAATTCTGTACAAATTTGATGATGCACCGCGATTCTGGGTTTTGTAATCATGAGGCATCGTGCCTGGATATGTCAGAGGCTTTCCTGTCATGTGGTTACCCCCGGAAAGATGCGTTTACATAGTCTGCATTCATCGTTCTCCCGAATTCCCCAGAGTTTGAGGACTTTTGCGTAGGGGAATTGATAATTAATACTCTGGAGGAGACGTCTATTAGCTCTGACGTAAATTTACCTGTCTCGCCAGAATAAGCCAAGGAAGCACCTGCTGTTGTTGTCCCTTGTCAGGAATCGTGATGTGAAGTTATCGTTGAGGGTCAGCTGGAGGTTTGCAACTTGCTTGTGGACTCGTGTGCAGATTGTTTTATTCAGTGGACACCTCCGTTCCTTACCCTCCTCTGTCCAGCTGAAGATTGGGCGTAGGCTGGAGCCTTCCCAACGTACATTGTCTTCTGCATCCAGGCTCTCATCGGCCCGCCTATCCACCTTTTCATTGAGGAGCTCGCCGCGATGGGCTCTGATTTTGACGAAAATAGTGAAAAGGCCTCTTTCCACCCTAGTTCTGAGACATTTTCATGATGCATCTCAGTATGTCTCCGTCCGGGGAGTGACGGAGAAGGGATTCCTTCCCTTCCCCTACCCAGTTAGAGCCAACCATCATCAGTCATTTAGAGTCTGTAAGGATGGCGATGGGTCGGGAGTGCGACCGTGACAGCGTATCCTCGTGGGCCAGGCAGGCGGCAGCAAATTCAGCCCTGCCCGAGGAAACCCCCCCCGAGCCTCCTCTAACTTGCAACATCCGCCTCCCTTAGTATCGTGGCGATAGAACCCAGCTCCCATGCCCTTGTCGCTGTGCGATCCGTCGGTGGCGTAGATGACGCCCGGGAAGTGGGGGATATCTATGAGGCCGGACTCCGTTCTAAGCCAATAAGCGTCCTCCACTCCGTCCGTTCTGATGTCCGGAGAATCTTTATGCGACTCAGAGTTGAGAAGCTCTTCCCGGGGAAGTACACGCTCGCTTAGGGGGCCACAATTGAGACTCACCCAGACTTCCGTGTCGAGCCCATGGGATGCTAATCTGTCAGTACCAGTCTTCCACCAGTATTTCTCTCTGGCATTGAGGAAACAGGAGAGAGTTGTTAGGCCTGTCTCGCCGATGTAGGTCGTTGCGTTGAACATTTTCCTGGCCCGTCGATAGCAGATTCCAATGCAGGGTGTTGGCTATCCTGCGCCTGTGAGGCTCTGTTACCTTAGCCCTGCTCGCTAAAAATGTCCAGGCAGGGGAGTGCGAAATAGTCTGGTGATTAAAGGAGTGAATATCCTGCCTTAGGGCCATTGACGATGTCCGGACCGGTCTCCATTCAGAGGAGGACGGGAGGGAAGGGTTTGAGTTTTCCCAGGCCTTAAAAGCCTCTTCTAGGGCCATTGACAGGGAGAAGGGACGGGCTCCCCGTCGTATTGTGTTGACCAAGTTGCAGCACAGGCCAGAGGGGCCGAGTAAGGCTAGGATTTGCCGTATGTTCCTTGCCATGTCCACCACATCCTCCACACTCCTGGGTCCTGGCTGACAGTGGAGGAGTTCTCCCAGCTGATGCTCGGGCTGTAGAAGGCCGGTGTACATCTGGTGAAGCCCTCTGGCAAATGTCTGCAAATTCCTGTGATCCCCTTTATCATGGTGTTGCCTTTTTTGGTCTGGCTGTGCCAGGTTATGGGCTGCAGTTTGTAGGGTTTCGGTTGCTGCCCTCCTTCCCGCTGGGGCTGGTCCCGGATGTACCATGATTTTGCCAGGCATTGCGGACAGTCCGGTGCATCCCAACTGTCCACCACCTGCCCGATCATCAGGTCGTGCGAGTCGGGCCATCGCTTGCTGTTCTCTTGGGCTGTTCTGCGCAGCCCTACCAGACTTTCCTACCAGTTGCTATGGGCGATTTTTTCCTGGGGGGCTCGTAGGCATTTGTTATAGAGTCTGCAAAACAGTGCGGAGAATCGTGTGATTCTAGAGTCGGCTTTGCTTGTCAGGCTGTGTACTGATTCTCGGAGGGATGCGGTGAGGGCTTCGAGTTGGGCAGCTGCTGAGACGAATGACTGCATGGGCCTGCTTGACAGTGGGGGGTTGCATGTCTGTGTCTCGAGCCCAGGAAGATTGTGGTCCACTACCGCCATTGCCACCTGAAGAGCCACTGTGCATTCGTCAGTGGTGCGGTAGGCCTGCGATGGGTTGCCGTCCAACCGTCCTCCTCTTTGCAGGTCTAGGCAGGCCTCCTGGACTTCTCGGAGCAGGGGGCTAAACAGAGCCCCCTGTTGCTCCGGGACACCAAGTTTCGCCGCTATGCTGGTCATTCGAGTCATTAGTAGAACCAGTACCTGCCTTTTCTTATTGGGATTCTCTCCACAGGATTTCACAGAGGGGAGAAGGGAGGGATAGGCCCTCAACAGTTCCAGGCTGGTGATGTGGCCTTCGAAACTCGTCAGGGTGTTGAGCCAAGCGTTCAGCGTGAGAATGTCTGCAGTTTTGATGTTGCCCAGTATTGGGCATTGGAATGTTGTGTTCAATACCCTTTCATCCTGTCAAGGGATGGTGTCGAAGGTGATATAGCCTTTGCGTCGCAATTTGGGCCACAGTTTCCTGTACATTGCCTCGCTCCCTTGGAGGCTTGTGAGTTCTTGTTTTTCCGTACTGGTGGTCGTTTTCCTCAGACCTTCGAGAAGCACCCTTCGGTCAAGGAGGGGTTTCAGGGCTCGGGTCCAGCTGATCTTCACCGTCAGTGGAGGGCTTCAAACTATTGAAACAGTCCGAGAGGCGCCGTTAGGTTCTGAGACTCCCAGGGAGATCGTTGTGAATGATTTGCCCTGGATGGTGAGCCTCAGTTGGTCATGTGTCAGATGTCAGATTGCCACTTCGTTGACATGAATGAGGGTATCTCCTACACGAATGCTCTTCTCTCGGGCAGCGGACGACCCTGGAAGAATTTTTATGATTGTGTGGGGAGGGCCTGCTCTGCTGGTGCAGACACGAACCCCCTGAGAGTGGGAAGGGGGCAGGGGATGATGCCCCCCCGCCTGCCCTTGGGCATCCAGGGCTCCTGAGGTCACAGAGCCACTTGACTTGGCCGTAGCTTCGAGAGATGTATTCCCGCAAGGAGGAAAGGCCTGGGTTTCTAGCCTGCCCATCTAATTGGATGGAATGTGTTACTGTCCCGACTGTGATGACAACTGTATGATCTGGATTGAACGCTGAGCAGGTAGCTTGGACCAGCGATCTTTCTATCGTAGATGGGAAGTTTTATCTGGCAGGCAAGGGACGCTAATTGGTTATTGGGTGCAGACGCGATTAGGTCACTGTTGGATAGGTCACATTCAAATTTAACATTTTGGTAGAGATAACATGCAAAAGTGAGCCCGTTTGCGCTGGCCTGCTTCCAGCCCAGGTGTTGTGCCGTATACTGGAGTTCCATTAAGTTGAGACATCCGTTGTCGATGAGAGCTTCCTGGTAGGTGATTGCGAACATTTGGCGGGTGTAATCGTCGAACTGACTGCAGCGTTCTAAATTACTTCACAGGGATGTGGAAAGCATGCCGAGTGGGAGCTTGCATTGCAGCCCTCCCACCTCTCTAGGAAACATGAACAAGCATGTGGCTGTACTGCGTCCAAGGATCCAGACGTTTATAACAAGTGAGAGTCGAGGGGACGTCACTTGTGAGAGTCTGGGGGACGTGACATGGAGTCACGGCACTCATGACGTCAAGAGATCTGTCGGGAAGGTCCGACGGATCTGGATGAGGAAACAACACCAAGAGGGTCAAAACCGCATAGTCATGTCTACGAGGGGGTTTTAACTACTGTTGTTT
>Ga0105055_10010876_pt1 | contig 11310 bp, 9 predicted proteins | sample BON03_FD_78090 | JGI IMG/M metagenome (GOLD analysis project Ga0105055, IMG submission 78090) | Freshwater microbial communities from Lake Bonney liftoff mats and glacier meltwater in Antarctica - BON-03 | ecosystem: Environmental > Aquatic > Freshwater > Ice > Glacier meltwater | place: Lake... | reverse complement strand
CGACGAAAAGCCCGCGTGTTTGCAAAAAAAGGTTGTTTGTCCTGGGGGTTTCCCTCCCCCCCCCACTTAATCCCCCTCTTTTTAACCCCCCCCCCCCCCCCCCCACACACACACACACGCCATAGCATATAGCCATAGCACATACATATAGCGCCGCCAGCCGCAGTGCGCAGTGCGCAGTGGTAAAAGTAAAAGTCGCGTAACGTCGCCCCCCCCCCCGGCTCGCCGCGCCCGCGCGCCCGCCCGTGCGCGACCGTGCGCGACCGTGCCAGTCCCAGTACCCCCGCCCCAGTCGGCGCCACAGTCTTGTTCGATCGTGGGTGTGAGGGTACGCGTGTGCGCGCGCGCGCATCATGAACATGAACGAAGTTGATGATATATATATTATAAAAGATAGGGATAGGCGCGCGAATGCAGGTGTGCCTGCTGCAAGCTCCAGCAGACCAGACAGCCGCCCTCACACATCGAGAGACTGCACCGGCACCTCGAGAGACGCTCCAACGCGTGTTTAGCCGGCGCAAACAAAGCACGTATCGCGAGGAGGGGGTCTCGTAGATTAGAAACCAATACCGGCTCTGGAATACGTGGGGTTCCTCGCCGCAAGGTAGCCGCGAGGCAGCATGCAGTGTGTCAGAGGTTGAGACTCTCTCTCCGTCTGTGCTGGCAGTCCAACCTGCATCATGCTGTGCTCTGAGATACGGCCTCACAGTGCCGGCAGAGGGCGCCGCCAAAACGCCGCGGCTTGGAAAGCCTCCTCTTCCTCCTCCGCATAGTCAGCCTCTGACACATCAGCCGACGCGGGCGGCGCAGCCGCGGGCGGCGGCGCCGACTCGGGCACCTGCTGTTGCGCGCGGCCTGTCTGCGGCGGTACCACTACCACCGCCTCATCCGGTTGCGGCGCGGCCGGCGTCGTCGAGGGCTCGGCCACCCCGTTAGCCCTGGCCCATCTCTCCTCCGCATCCGCAGCATCCGCCTGGCGTCCGCTCTTGGCCCAGTCCGCCTCCTCCGCCGCCTCCCGCTCCAAGGCTGCGGCCTTGGCGAACGGGTCAGAGAAGCCGAGCTTCTCGCGCATCGTCTGGTAGTACTCCTCCTTGCCCATCGGGGCTACCGAGGCGTCCTCTTTTACGTAGCTCGCCGCCCCGCTCAAAAGCCGCGCGTTGCTCTCGCCAATGGCGTCGGCGCGCGCAGACCACGCCGCGTCCTTGGCATCCAACCAGGCGGCGTCTTTGGTCTCCTCCCACTGCTTCCAATGTGCGTCGCGCTCCGCCTGCCGCGCGGCCGCCGCCGCAGCCTCCTCCACCTTGGCCTCATCGCACGCCTTCCATCTGGCCTCCAGCTCAGCGCACGCGGCCGTCATCGCCCCCGGACTCAAGCGCAGGCTCTCTGTGTGCAGACGGTACAGGTCGAGTACTTCGGCCGGCAAGCTTGGACCGTCGGCAGGAGTGATTCCTCGCCCGTGTTCCTTCAGCCAGCTAACCTCGAATGCCGCGAGCCGTTGGCGAATCGAGTCAACGCTAAGCCCGACGACATCCCCGGACATGGAAAGAGCCTGCCGATGCTCGGCCTCCGGCTGTGCTGGTGCCTGTCGCGGATGCGTCTCCTTCTCCATCGCCACGCCAGCGCCCGACGATGGTGCAGCCTGCTCTGGCACAGCGGGCATTGTGCGGCGCCAGAACGCGGCTCCATGGCCCTCTTCGCCACCCTCCGGGAGTCTATGCGCCTGCTCCTTGCACAAGAGCACGGCGGCGAGGCCCATGGTGACTCAGCGCTTCCAGGCGCGGCGACTGGAACGGCGATACCGAAGCCTGCTTCAACGGCCAAGCTTCTTTCATGTGAATCAATCACATCATCTCTTATTTTGTTATTATGGTCCAGCTATGGGTACGGTAACGTGTGCTGTGTCTGCGAATAATATAAAATAATATAAACTCACCGCGTTGATACTCTTGGGAGGTGCGAGGGACGAGACGCCGAAACCCCTCCACACACCTGTCCCCTACCCTTCAGCGTCGAAGCGTAGCGCGTACGTAGTCACGGCCCAAAACACACTGACAGAGTGACGCAAGTGTGCCAACTTCTCCACATCCACACCAATATGAACACGACCTAAGCGTACACGTCAGTGTACTTGGCCGCCCACCGCGGCACCTCCTTGGCAACCTCCCTCTCTATATCAGCATTCAGCGCCACCGGCCGCACCTCGTACGCCAGCACAGTCCCTTCCCGCCCGTGCGTAGCCCCGCCAGCGGGCGCATCAGCGAGCAGGTCGGGCGAAGAGATGGTCAGGAGGTGGCGCGGCTTGCCCGTCTGAGGGTCGGGCAAAAAGCCCACCGTCAGCACACGGGCTGTCCGGCCGCCGCACACGACGACGAAGCGATGCGACTGAAGTGATGGCGGGCACCCGACTCGTAGCAAGAGCGACACTGCGGGGCCCACAGAGAGCATCCCGATGAGCCGCTTCACGGCGGCCTCGGGCACTGGCCCGGCGCGGCCGGCCGCGAGCGCCTCGGCGAAGGCCGACTCGCACGCCGGAAGCCCAGCCGCGCTCCCGACGCTTGCCGGGGCATTAACCCCGGACGGCGGCGGCACAACCCTTGGTGCACCAGGAAGGTGCATGACGTGGATCCCGCCCGCGGCGAGGGCGCGCGAGAAGTCGCGGAGGACCTCGGCCTCGCCCCCCACGTCGCCTTCGTCCAGCGTGACCGAGCCGGCAAGCTGCAGGCTACCCGGGAGGGGCGCGGCTGGGCCGGCCCAGCGCTGGCGAAGGCTGAAGAAGAGCGCCGAGGCGACGCCCGCGCCGACGGTGAGGACCCAGGGACCCCACTCGGCGTCAAACAGGTGGATGAGCCCGGTCGGTTGGCCCGAGCCGTTCCCGCTAGCCATGGTCGATAATTGTTGACCTTCGGCCTGTGAACGAAACGCTGTGAACAGCTCCCTCAGCGAACTATTCTACGTTTTTGAACGCTCGGCAGTAGCGCATGGCTGCCGGGCCGTCAACTTCAGCTTCAGCTGCGGCCGGATCGTCCTCCTTGCGCGGCGTCTGTCACGTTTTGAGTCCACCGCATGGTGCGACGCTAGGAGAGGTGGAGGCGTTGCTGCTGCCCTTGCTAACGCGAGGGCGCATCCTCGCGATTGGGCGGCTGGACGACCGGATGGTGGTCGAGTTTAGCGCGCCGGAGGATGCGGCAGACGTGGTGGGCACGCACAGGCTGCGAGGCGCGGCCGTCGCTGTCGAGCTGGCCGATGCAGCCGACCCTGACGGCGACGACGACCCAGGCGAGGATGACGACGGTATGAGCCGGTCCGAGTCCAGGCGGGACAAGGAGAAGCGCATGAACCGGGTGGGCCTCTCGTACCGCTGCAGCCGGTGCGGCCAGCCCAAAAAGGGGCACGTGTGCTTGCTGGAGGACGGCGGCGCTCCAGTTCATCGGGTTAACTCGGATTATCCTGCTCGAGCACCAGGGTTAACCCCCGCCGATCTCCACACGGGCCGCGCGTCGCCGCCGTCCACCGGCTGGGACCTGCAGAGCGAAACTCTCTTTGAGGAGAACTAAGCACCGTACCGGTACCGCCTACTCCTCATGCACGAGGCGCACTGGGCTTGACCGGTGCGCGACGAGCCCGCGGCCGTTTGTCCCCTCCCCCATCCCCCGCCTGGCCGCGTGTCCAGCTGCCGTATATATGTATATATATACATAACTATTGGAGTAGTCACGCCCACGCCCGCTCCTGCCCCCCGGCAGGCACCCGCAAATCTGAGCCAAAGCCTTTAAAGTCTTCCTCCCGTGGATGCTAGGTCAGTCAGTGTTGGGCACCGGGCGGGAATGGTATAGGGTCTAATCCTTGACGTTGACCTTGCGCGTGTCGAGTGCCGAGACGCACCCGGTCCACGAGCACATTAGCCCGATGAGTGTGCATGGCAGGGCCGACTTAGTAATAGTAATAGTAAAATATATGTGTTTTATTTTTATTGCTGTATTAATATTATTAAAGTACGTATTATAGCGGTACTGAGATCGTACGTGTACGTACTGATACTGACGAAACCCAAAAATTAAAACGTCGAGAGCGCGCGCACACATCACACACACGCGCGGGAGGCGGAAGTGACCGCGCCGCGACGACGCTGGGAGACCGCACAGGGTGTAGCCGCGTCCGCACCCCCGCCTGTCGTCCACACGCACAAACAATCCCAAAACACATCAGCACGTACAGAACACGCCTCCAGGCTCCGGCACTGTATGCCCCCTCCTCCCCTCCCCAGTCTCTACTCCGGCCACGCGGGCAGCGCCAAGTAGCGCCGGGCATCCTCGTAGAAGCGCGCCTCGTACGCGCAGCCTCATGGCAAATAGTCGCCATATGGGCTGGTGGCGATTTCTCGCCGCGGCTGGATCGGTGGCAGCGACATATTTTGTGTCCTGCCGGACTGCGGAGGAACAGCGGGCTTGAGCGGCTGCGCGTCGTCCACAGTGACAGAGATGGCGATGGCGCGTCGTGAGCCGAACGGCCCCGAGGCGACGCGGCGCACCCACATGGCGCGCCCCTCGGGTAATCGAGCAATGTAGAGAAAGGCGAGCTGACTCTGAACGACAAAGCAGACGGCGGTCGTGCCCCACCACACCGGACTGCTGGGCACGTCAGCGGAGATAACCGTGGTCAGAATGAGATGGGTAATCTGCAGGACCATGCAGTAGTCGAAGACGCGTTTCGGATCGTGCGCGGCAATGCACACGAGCCACGGCGCCACCAGGACGTGCGAGAGCACCAATGAGAGCCACGCGACGAGTGGGCGGTATTCGCGGCCGCCATCGTCTGTCCGGCCGACCTCAGCGGCAAAGGCAACCGCGCCGTTGGCCTCCGTGGCGTTTGGCCGAAGCAGAAAGTGCTCGTGCTTGAACGGCTCGAGCCCGTCGACGGGCAAGACACCGAAGGCTGCTGTGAAAATCAAGACGAGGACGTACCAAAGCGCGTACAACCACGGCATGATCAACAGGAAACGGAAGAGCCAGATCTGGCTCTCGAAGCACGGAGCGCCACAGCAGTACAAGGTTGGCCCGTCCTCGAAGTCGTCGTTGGTGCGCCGGCGCGACGGCTTGTGCGGCATTTGGTTTGCCGAGCCGATGGGCTGGGGCGCGGACGGGGGCGTCGATGAAGGCGTCGATGGTGCGGCGTCGACGGCGGCGTCGGCGGCGGCTGTGGCTACTGAACGTCGACGAAGGTCGTTGAGCCGTTGAGCCGCAAGCCTGAGTGTGAATGGCTAACGAGCGTCCCCTGGGGCTCCTGTGAATGGAAGCCCCTGGAGCCGCGGCGATTTCCTCGCGAAGTGCCTCCGAAGTGACGCGCGAGGCGTAACCATGCCAGCTGCGGAGCTCAAGCCTACACCGGAGCCCGAGCCCAAGCCATCACCCGAGCCCGAGCTCAAGCTGCTCGCCTTTGGTTCGTGCCGCAAGCAGAACCAGCCGGCGCCCATCTGGGCGTCCGTCACGGCGCTCCGGCCCGATGCCTGGGTGTGGACCGGCGACGCCATCTACCCGCGCGGCAACGCGGCGCCGGCCGAGCTGCACGCGGCCTACCTGACCGCCGCGGCGGACGACGACCTGGTGCGCTCGGCGGTCCGCGTCTACGACGGTGTTTATGATGACCACGATTTCGGGCTGAATGACGCCGGTCGCACCTTTCCCGGGCGCCAGGCTGGGCGTCAGGCCTTCCTCGAAGAGATCGTCCGCGCGCCGGCCGGTTCCACCCGGCGCACGCAGCGCGACGGCCTGTACGGCGCGCGCACTTTCGGCAGCCCGCCGCGCCAGCTCAAGCTCATCATGTTGGACACGCGCTACTCGCGTGACGACCATTACATCTATTCTGTCGGAGGGAGCTCCTGGCTGCCGAAGCCTGGCTACCTCGCCGCCGCGGTTCGCCTTGCCAGCGCCGTGCTCGGCGTTGGCAGCTCGTATGACGGTGACGTGCTAGGGGAGGAGCAGTGGGCTTGGCTGAGCTCCGAGTTGAGCAACTCGAGCGCGGCCGCACATATCATCGTCTCGTCCATTCAGGTCCGCCGCTGCCCGTGGGTCTCTACCAAAGACCTCGAGGAACCCACCGCGCAAGAGGCGCGCCCGCCTACCGCCCAAGCTCTCAGATGGTGCGTGAGGGGGTGCAGTGCGCGCTCAGCCTACATGTTGAATATGCGGAACGAGGAACATAATACGGTATTCTATTCATATTTAGCCTTGTGAATACATTCACCTCGAGTATGAACGTATCCATGCCATGTACAGGGTTAACCAGGCGGAATACGTTATTCATATTCTTGTGGTTGCGCCACAGGAATACGTGAATATCTATTCAATACGTAGGGCTCTCACACACACCACTCCCCGCTCAGGTACTGACCACGAGCCCCGTCGTTGAGAGCTGGGGCCACTTCCCCGTGGCGCGCCGCCGGCTGCTCGCGCTCCTCCGCGACCGCAGCCCCGCGGGAGCGATCCTCCTCTCTGGCGACGTGCACTATGCAGAGAAGCTCGGCACCGCGGCAGCCCCCGGCGGTATCCTCGAGATGACCTCCTCGGGCCTCAACCGCTCGTGCGGCAGCAAGGGCGGCCTGCCGCGCGCCATGTGTGAGGCGCTGCTCCGCGTCTGGCACGCGCACAGGGAGCCACACGACGGCGTGAGCGGGCCCGTGGGCGCGGCGACGCCGCTCGGCGGCGCCACGGTGGAGCTCAACTTTGGGACCATCGCCGTGGAATGGCCGACCGAGCACGCCGGGGGGAACCTGCTCGTCCAGGCGCACGGCGTCGATGGCGCGCCGCTGCTGCGCCACGTCCTGCCGCTCGGCCTCGGCGCGCAGCTCGAGGCGCGCAGGTGGCAGGCCGCGCTGGGCATGCCTACCATCTTTGACGAGGCGCGCTGGCTGCGCGCGCCCGTATTCGGCGGGCTCGCTGCGTGCGCGCTGGTCTTGGGCCTAGGCTGCCGTGCCTGCGGCAGCCGGCGCCGCGCGCCGCCCGCGGGGCAGCGCGCCAAGCTGTCGTGACGAGGGAGCTGCTACGCTTTTTCTTATAGGATGGCGACGTGCGGTTTATTAAAATATGTAGTATACATCATATCGAATAGACCAATGTCATTATGACATAATATTGCCAATGTACCAATACACATACCAGTAATAGATGCATCTATTAGATGGTTTATCTTTATCTATATATTTATATTTGGTATATTTATATTATTTGTAATGTAAATATGTGTTATATTTATATGTCCCAATGTGCGGGGTAGGCATATCATCATCAATGTCATTCAAATTGGCAATGTCAATGTCATTGTGTGTATAATATTATATTTATATATATATATATATATATATATATTATATAATATTATTAATATTATTATTGATAATATATTATATGTATACCCCCAGTATGCTCACCAACAACAAAACTCAAAATAAAAATAAAAATACAGACATATATTATATATATTTATATATATATATATATATATATATATATATATATATATATATATATATATATATATGTATATATAATAAAAAAAATGTAAATTTAAATGCAATAAATGCTGCTAAATTTAAATTATACTTGTATTATACTTTATATAACATGTTGTCGTGAATTATTCGAGGTTAGGGTTAACCCGAGCTAACCTGGGTAACTATTATTACTTACAGCATTGACGTAAACATAGCACAAAAGTTGTATAGCCACTCTACCGTAGGCCGTATATAGATACAGCATATATAGGTTGTACAATACAGTAGGGGGTAAAAAAAATTGCCGACCCACACATATGGACGATCCCGTCCATAATTATCTCTGTCGCTCTTCGGTGCTGCCGCGGTCGCAGCGCGAGCTGGCCGCGCGTCGGCGCGATCCTTGCTCTAGAGCGCGTCACAGCCTCGCGCCTAGCCGGTCGCCTGACAAAGATGTCACGAACCCATTCTCTGTCTTCCGTTGCCCGCGCCGCGGTGGAGAAACTAGTCTCGGCCAAGACCTACCAAGAGTGGGCCCTCAACCCTGACGAGCCGTTTGCTTGCATCGAATGCGTTCCAGCGACCTCGCTCTCCGCGGATGAGCAGGCCGCCATCACCTCCCTGCTCCACGCTGTGCGCTCCGCGCTTCCTGGGTGGCCCGCTGCGGCGCAGCGCGAGGCGCAGTGCCATTGCGATGACCTGACCCTACTTCGGTTTGTCGAGGCCCGGCCAGCCGGCACGGGGGCAGCGCTGCAGATGTTTCGGGAGGCGATGGTGTGGCGGTCCACCGACCAGCGCTCCGTGAGCCGCATCTGCGTCGACAAGCACTATTATGCGCCACGGGGCCCAGCCTGCGCCGCTGCTTGGGACCACTTCTATGCCGGCTTCTCCAGCTTCGACCGGGATGGCTTTCCGGTATTTCTGGAGAGATTGGGCAAGGTTGATCTGTCGGGCCTCGCTCGGGAGGGCGAGCCACTACTATCGTGCCTCCTAGACGCCTATGTGAACTACATGGAGACTGCCTTCCGGGCGGTACGCGCTGCCAGCTGCGCCACGGGCGAGTACGTCAAGGCGACGATTGTCGTCGACACCAGCGGCTTCAACCTGTCCCTCTTGCGCAACCTCAACCTGATCAAGCTCTTCGCCAGTATCGGCCCGGCCTACTACCCAGAGGTGACCCACCGCGTTCTCATCGTGAACGCGCCGCGCTTCGCCACAATGGCGTGGGCCATCCTTGCACCGATGCTGCCCAAGGCCACACGCGATAAGGTGAGCGTGCACTCGTCCTCCGCCACGCCCGCCGTCCTCAAGCGCTGGTTCGACCCTTGGGAGCTACCCACCTACCTGGGCGGAACCAAGCCGGACAACGAGTGCCGCGTCCCGTTCGCGATGCAGATACCGCCAGGGCTCAGCGCGACGCTGAGGCAGGGCGCGGCGACGCCGGCATGAGTCGGCCCTAGTTGGTTGCGCGAGCTATATATACGCCTCGTGGCCTGTGCTCGTGACTCGTCAGCGGAGCAGGGCTGACGAGACGCGGCCATGGAGAGGTCAAGGGAGGATAGGGCGCCACCCCTGACCCACCTACATTTTTTTTCGCAGCACAGTGGCCCACCACGAGGGAGCAGGGCTGACGAGACGACGCGGCCATGGAGAGGTCAAGGGAGGATAGGGCGCCACCCCTGACCCAACCACATTGTTTTTTCAGCACAGTTGCCCACCACAATGCGCTGGCCTATTTCTGCGATTGCTGGCTGGTGGCTGGCTTGCGCGGCCCCGGCCTCATTCCGGGACCCGGAGGCACACACACGGCCAATGCTGTGTGTGGATGGCGGATCTATAGTAGGTCCGCTAGTGGCAGAGAGAGAGCATGAGCAAGAGAGTGCGGAGAGAGCATGTACCGTTGGTGATCGATGTTTGTGAGTGCATGTGTGTGACATGCACATGTGTGCGTGTGTGTCTGTATATATGTCTGTATAATGTTGTATAGTGTATAGTGATAGTGATGTACGTGTGTCTGGATGTGCTGGTGGTTGGTGGTGTTGGTGTTGGTGTTGCGGATGTTCTATAACTATAAGATATAACTTTATACTTATACTATTGAATTGCAAGGCGCAAGGCGCAGGTGCAGGGCGAGGCGAGTTTGATATGTTTGATGTGTGCCGCAGTGTGCGTCGATCGCTGCAGAGATTTAAATATATGTATAGCTTATTTAAGAGTTAATAGCTTGTTTTTTATATATTTATTTTTACTATCGTACTATCGAATATTTTACAATATCAATATCATCAATATATACAAATAACACAAACTCCTCGACGTGCGATCAATGCATCATTTACTCCTCCTTAGCAGAATGCTACAATTACCCATTATCATTATCAAATTAGTTGATGATGTATGCTCATGCATGACTCATGATGCAAATACAAAAATTCAAATAATATTAATATGCAAAATGCGGAGAGAAGGAGAAAAAGTAGAAGAAGAAGCTCCCTTATTCCGGCCCGTGGCGCTGCCCGGCGGCGCGAGAGAAGCAGAGAGTGTAGCCCAAGCACCAGCGCCCATCGCGGGAGACAGCCCATAGACCCGAAGCCCAAACGCCCCGCTAGCACAGAAAGCAAAAGCAGCGCTGGCCAGCGCACGCCCACCTCCTACAATGTTTGTTGCACACGCACACACGACGCGTCAACGATGCGTGCGATCTAGCGGGTAGTCAGAGTTGTGTGTGTGTGTGTGTGTGTGTGTGTGTGTGTGAGCACCACGCCGTGCGTATCTCAGTATCTACAACCGAAGCGCGGCGGGCGGGCGGGGGAGCGTGGGCGCACGCACGGCCCCGACGGCGTGGCGAACAGGGCGCGCGACCCGGCCAAGAGCGAAGTCGAAGCTAAATAAAGTAATCTCTCTCAGTTGGGGCTCTCGATGCATGCTTCGAAGCCCACTGCGGCTGTACTAGGTTGCTGCTCTCGCGTTCGCCGGCTGCACATGAGGGCGCTTCTCGGCCGAACCCAGCGCACGGATGGCGCCACTCCACTTGTCTCTGAACCGCTCGACGTCAACCTCCATGAGCGTGCCGATCCCCCCCCACACGATCTGATCGCCGAAGCTGCCGAAGCCGTCGCCAACCTCACGCAGCGTCGAGAAGCCGAGCCGGCGGTAGTAGCGCACCAGCGTCGCATGCTGCTTTGGCTCGTCCATGATTGCGAGGAGCTCCGCACGGCGCGACCCGAACGGGCAGCCCTCGAGAATCCAGCAGGCGACGCCAACGGAAAGCAGCAGGCCCAGGCCGTGCTGGTCGAACTTGGGCACCTTGGCGTACCGGTCCACCTCGGGGTTGAGGCGCGAGCGCTGCCAGTACCCCGAAAAGCGCCGGATCTGGATGCTCTCCAGGTGCGCCACACCGTTCGGCTGAGTGAATCCGTTGCTGAAGCCCAGGATGCTCGGCTCGGCGTCGTCGGGCCCGCGCCACAGCAGCTCCATCCGGTAGACTGGACCCGTGGCCTGCACTTGCAAAGTGCAGCCCAACCGGCGCGCCGCAGCCTCAACCTCCGCGAGAGTGAGCGACTGCGCCGCTGCCGCTGGTGCGGCGGCACACGCACATGCGCCGTGCACACGCGGGGTGAGCCGCGCTCGGAGCGCTGACCCCGCCAGCCCAGTAGTCGGCGCCAGCAGTAATGTGGCCGAAATCAAAGAGAGAACTTTCATGGTTTGCTGGTGTCGCTTCTTCTATTCACCAAAAAAAAAAAAAAAAAAAAATAATATCCTTTCTTCCTCCCCCCCCCCCCCCCGGTGCCCCCTCCGCTTGTGGCTTGCGTTTGTGAGCTTCT
>Ga0105055_10010873_pt1 | contig 11312 bp, 14 predicted proteins | sample BON03_FD_78090 | JGI IMG/M metagenome (GOLD analysis project Ga0105055, IMG submission 78090) | Freshwater microbial communities from Lake Bonney liftoff mats and glacier meltwater in Antarctica - BON-03 | ecosystem: Environmental > Aquatic > Freshwater > Ice > Glacier meltwater | place: Lake... | reverse complement strand
CATGCCATGTTCTCGGGCCAGCCATCCCGGAAGCCCTAGCAAGTTAAGGTGGCCTGTTGTGGGACCATATTAACATCGCACCATCGCAGCCGACCTACTGGCCCTCGGGGCCGACGGCAGGCCAAAGGCTCAGAGCAACGAGCAGCCTACCAACGCCACAACGTTGTACGCAATGGCTACTGCTGATGCAGCCGGGGCATCTCCATCCTTCCCCATGAACGACGGCGAATACGCTTGCGGCCAAGAGCGGGTTAGCAGCCTGTACCTCAACCGCAAGGACGTCCAGGTTGGCGCCGTGCCGCACAGCCACCTTCCCCTGGGTTACGGACCGTGCACATGTATCATGGCAGCTACTGCCACGGCAATTTTCCTTCAGCATGTCGCGCCCCCATATCAGCGGGCCTCAGATTGACACCAACCCTGCCATTCTCAGGCGGAAACCAACCCTGCCTGTCTCAGGCAGAAACCAACCCATGTCTGCTGTCCCTTCGCACTGTGATGGTGTCGCTCAACTCTCTATTGGTGTCCTTGTTTCTTGACTTCGTCACTTTTGCAACCCCCCCCTTTGCATTCGTTTCCTCACCAGCCCTTGCGGTCCCCTCCCCCTTACGCGTCGCACCATTGTTATGGGACGGCAGCAAGCACTGCATGTTAAGTTGGTGGGCAAGGACCGCTTCTCTTTTTCGACAGGCCTGAACTATTCGTTTACAGCGTCTTCCCTGGTGCGAGGTCCTCGAGAGGCTTGACACGCGCGTTGCGGTTGTATTCGAGATGTTATGTGGCCTCCTGATCCTCGGCATTCTTCTCGTACCCCTCCCCTGGCTCGCCCACTAACCCGGATTCGCGCATTCTGTTACGATTGTTTCTAACTCCCAATCCCTTCCTCCTTACGGCCTCTCAAATCAATTTGCATACACGTATGCCCGTGGCATGGTTTTGTGCCCCTTCTTCCGCCACAGCTGGACGAATACAAGGAGAAGCTTATTCCCAACTACCGCATCATGCAGTTCAGCGGTGACGCCGACCCCTGTGTCCCATATGTAGGCACACAGCGGTGGATTGACTCTTTGGGCCTACAGGTGGACAGTGCATGGCACCCTTGGACGGCCGCGGGGCCGCATGACAGCGGCATGGTAGCCGGGTACGTCCAGGATTTGAGTGTGCATTCTGGCCGGGGTGAGGGCTGCGCCAAAGAACGGATCTGCAGCTGGTAGCAGGTTCTAGAAGTAGTTGCTGTTGTGTTACCTGTGCTCTGCCACTTTTCTAACACAACGACCCACATGACACGGCCACAGATACACACAGGTATGTACGCCCTGCCACCGACGTATCTTTCCACCCCACCGCCTGTTGTAGTTGTGGTCATTGTTTTCGGCAGCGCCTGACGCCGCTCTCATGTTGTCGCCATTTGCGATGCGTATGTAGACCTACAAGGAGAACAAATTTACTTTCACCACTATACGTGATGCTGGCCACATGGTATGTTGTCGTGCACACCAGAGGCTTAGTTCATAACGTGGTTGCCTCTTGCATCGTCGCTCGCCAGTGTCCCTCTTTGTGTCTCCCGTCAGGTCTCACGTTGAGCCGCTCCTGTTATGCCGCCCACGAGGCGTGCAGGTGCCAAGGTACAAACCACAGCAGACTCTGCATATGATCACCGCCTTCCTCAAGGATGAGCCCATGTAGCTGCACTGATGTGTGGAAAGCCCATGTCCCCGTTGTCGTCTGCACGGCACGTGTAAAGATCGGCGAGAATCAACTATCCAGAGGTGGCATGGCATTGCCAAAGTGCAACCTAGTCTTCTCCCAGTTGCGTTCTCCGGAGAGTACTGTACTCCATACAAGCAGAGCGAGCGAGCGTATGTGCGGTACGGTATTAAAAAATATGCATACCTCTGGCAGCTGCTACCTTACGTTCGTACGTACCTCTGGCCAGCTGGCATCATGAAAAAACAAATTTTAAGCAAGTTGGCTGAGTAGATCTACAGTATACTAGGTGGAACAAGCCCATTCATACCAAGTAGGCTGGTCGTCGCTGCTGAGAAGCCGAGTCAGGATTCAGTTATAACAAGGTGTCGTCCTTTCCTGCGAGGCCGAGATGCGGTATCAGAGTGAGAGTGTGAGGGGGAAACACTCTCATCTACCACACCGGCGTAGTTGCCACAACAGCAGCAGCAACAGTCGACACGACTGCTCGCCATGTTTAAGTTCACTGTGGCGGGTGCGGCGCTACATCTGCGTGGTGCTGCCGAAGAAGACTCCATACACTGTCTCACGCCTGGAGAGTCTTCGGCAACATCTCGAGGTCTGGAGAAGCCGGGACTCGACGTATTCAAAAAGGTGCATTTGTGCTTTTGATAATATAGTGTATCAATGCCTTTGCTGACACAACGACAAGATGAAATGTGCCATTGTGGGGGGAGTTGAAACTTCCGCCGAGTAGTAAAACAAGCGCATACAACCATCGTTTGCAATCACCAATTCAATATCATTCATCAAACCCAGTAACACCGCAAACACAATTTCTTGTTCGACGACATCCTCCAAATTCGGGGCATGCTGGTTATTTTTGTCTGCCATCTCAGGTGCACAGGCGCGTTTATTTATCAGGTTCCGGGAACTTACGATAGATGCCGTACTTGGTACTAATAGAGAACAGTCTTTGATGGGTTACAGCCGATGAAATGCACAGCACCCAAGGGTTGTTCGGCGTTTATGTACTAGGCTGGGTCAGGTATGGCAGGCCATGCTCTAGGTCAAAATACGCTGCGTGCTTGCTTGAAAAAAGCCACCAACTATGGCGCACAAAAACCCTCTAGATGATGTACAGTAGTCTTTTCAGTGAGAGTATTTACTATCCCTTGGACTCGGCCTTCCGTGCTTGTCCGGCAAGGAACATCAGGACGTTGCGGACAGTCCGGATGGGGTTTGCCTCCTGTACACAGACGTTAGGCGCCAATCAGGAACGTGGAATGCCAAAATTGGGTTAAACACTCCGGACTCGAGGAATCAGGCCTGACTGGTGCACGCAAACCATGCTTTGAGCATGGGCGGGACTAGGGCAGCCACACTTCATGCAGCATAAAGCAAAGCAGGGAGATATGTTCATGATACGATCAATCATCACCTCCAGAAACTTCAGCTCTTGAATCCCCCAGGAGGTAGAGTCGCCCCCACCGGAGATCGACACAGGGTGGGTCTTGCCGTCGGCCGTTTCCACTTTCAGAATTCCTTCTTGGGAGTTGTAGCAGCAGCCACAATTTGGAAGGCAGCAAGAGGTGCTTTTCTCATCCACGTGAACACTGCTGATGCTGGATGCATGGAATGCAATGGATTCTGAAGCATTTGCTTTTGCGCAGCAAATAAAGCACAGGGGCATGAAGCCTTGAATGCAGTTACCAGTTATACACGCCAATGCACCCATCACGGGGTTGACGCCGACAGAGCAAATGGTGTAATCCTGAGTCCGCATGTGCCGCGTGGTGAGTCACAGCACAAGATACAGCACAATCATGTCGGGTTCGGTGTGAAGCTCAGCATAGCAGCTTTTCGCAAACAATGCCGCCGCTGGCTGACCTTGCAGCTGCAACAGCCAGGAAAAGAGGCGTTGTGCTCGATGACAATGGAGCTCCGCCCGATCTCCGGCCCTGGCGCCACCTTTACTCCAAACTTCAAGCGGCCTGTGCCACCAGACGTGGCAGCCGTAGCCGACAAGATAACGCAAACGAGTAAGGCTGTGCCCAAGGTAGTCATTTACGAAAGTAAAACGCAGAAGGCAATAAGTGACAAGGATATGTCGGCATTGGATGTGCAGGCCTTAAAGGTCGGGAACAAACACAGACACTGCAGGCATGGATGGGCCGGGACAAGTATAACGTTCATCTCGGAGTTCCCGTGCATCGAGAACACGGCCCCCCCGGCTCCGCGCAGCAGATTGAGGTAGTCCACGTCGCCCGCAATGGGCTGCTGGGAGACCGGCCCGGGCATGTTGGCGTGAAAGTCGGCGTGTTCACCGTGTTGGCTTTGACGACCTTGGGAATGGCCAGGCCTTGGAGCTAGTCTCATGCTCTTCCTTTGTCCTTCTTTGTTAAATGAGACATTACTAACGGGCAATCATCTAAGCCATGCCCCTGCTGTAAAAACCGCTGACACAGTGGCTGAAGGTGCACTGGTTTCCTGGCTGAGTATTAGCAAAGTCAAGTTGCGGCACGAGGATTTAGCCGATACTATTATGTGCGTGCGCATGTGAGATTGCAATCGCGTGACGTGTGCTTCGCTAGACAAGTGAGAGCAGCGCCTGCAGCAAACTTCAGCTTGTGGATGGCTCTTGTCTGAATGATATGTCAGCGCTTTCACCAAACAAACCCCAGGTTCTTTGCACGTGAGAAGAAGAGAGTTGCTGTTGTTCCCTGAGACGCCCCACATACCTAATAGAAATTTAAGTATAGCGAACGGCCAAAAGGGCCAAAAGTGTACATAAAGAGCTACATAGTCACATACTGTACCTGGCACTGTTGACCAATGCCAATGGGCCGCATCGACCAATGGTCCGCATCGACCAAATCAGGACCACTTTGGCCGCATCACTAAATTCTCTGAACAGGGTTCTAGTATACGAGTAGTTAGTAGCTACTGTACCTAGGTAGCTACCTGGTAGCTCCTAGCTAGAGAGGTCCTGGAAATTGCGCTGATTGCGCCAGCGCTCTACTCGTTCCTTGGTCCCAGTCAGATCCCGTTTGTATTTACAGTACCTGGTACGTCAATATACCCCCTGCTGATGGACGGTTGTACTGGTACTGTACTGTCATCTGCAAGAGGGCATTGGTGTCAACTCTTGGTGTCAACCACTTGGTGGTACAGTACTCGTAGTATGCATACTGTATTACACCAGGTATTATTACACAGCTCGACGCAGGGTGACAGCCTGACAGGTCAACAAGACTACACTGTACCTTACCTGGTACTTGGTACTGTTTCATTGTGCTGTTTCATTCAAGTATATGTACCCTCGGTACCAGGTACCAGTTGGCTTTGCGATGCACCTGTTCAACCCACTCGGTGTCCGCTCCTACCGCGAGAGTCGTGCAGTGCTCTACCAGGTAGTACTCTATGGTTGAGTGAGAATTTCCAACTCCTCCATTCGCCCAAGAAATAGTACCTAGGTATGAATATGAATGGTCACCAAGCGTATCTTGGCCTGTGCCTAGTGCCTACTGGTGATTGATGTTCACATCAATGATGATCATCATTTTTTGAGATATATAGATCCAATAGTACAGATAGATTCACAAAAAAAAATTGAATAGTACCAGTGCTGTTTTGTACACCGTACCAGACAATGCTAACTCACCATACTATTTGGAGTAAATAGCACCAGGTACTCGTATACCTGGTATACCCCTGTTGCCCACACGACTACTGACTTGACGTCGTCGACGTCACGACGTCGTCCATGCAGATGCACCAAGATCAACATGAAGATCAACGAATGATTGGCCACAACATAAACAACTGCTGTGTTCGATAACACCGTGCCTGCTGCCGGACAGATCCTCCTCCTCCTCTTCCCCCACCCCAATGGCCATTGTGTGGCGATCGCAGCGTCAAAGATCGCCGCCTGATCAACAAGCCATGGTCTGCACGATTGCCTGCATCTCTCAGAACACATCCTTGAGTTTCACCTATTGCTTGCCACTGCCGGCATCGCACCCCGATTCCATCCCTCAGATCGAGTGGATGCGAGATACACCCCGGTGCCCGCAGACGCAGGGCAAGCAGTGTATAACACATCGCTATCGGGACAACACGCACACGAAACACGCACACGCACGCTGTCGCCGGCGCTATGGCGCGGGACGTGGGCGCGCTCAAGGTCATTGCCGCCTGCCAGGAGGGCGATCAGGACCTGCTGGAGCGTCTCATACGCTGGGAGGAGGACGACCTCAACCAGCAGGTGCGCAGGCTTGTCGATACATGGGACCTCTTGGCTGCTCCCTGTCCCCCCCCCCCCGGTGCGTTCGCACCCTGTCTCGCCACACCCATCCCATCAATCCCTCGCTGCCGCCGCCCCTGCCCCTGCCCCCAGTGTGCCTTGGAAGCACTGTCAGCTGCCTCCCAAATTTCCAGGCCCTTCTCATGCTGATGGAAGCGCTACATTGCCCACGATATGCTGCAGGACGAATCAGGAGAGACAGCACTGCACTGGGCGGCTGCCGGCGCATACAGCACCCTTGTTGAGCTGCTGGCTGCGGCGGGAGCAGATCTTTGCTTGCAGAACCATTTTGGTGACACAGCCGTCGCCCGTGCCGCGTCGGAAGGCAATGCAGGTGTGCAATGAATTGCAACTGCGCGCGAGAGAAAGCCCCTGCTATCCCGATTCATGTTGCAAGAAAAAAAGGGTGGTGTCACTTTGGCTGCAATAATTCACGCTTTACAACCAGATTGTCTTCGAATCCTGTTGGAACGCAAGGCAGATGTCGCGACGGCAAACCAAGTATGATAGGCTCTTATTTTTGCCGCCTCGAGCATTCCCAAAAGAGATCGCGGTTGTCTTACTGTAGGCACCTCTCATCTTTTTCATTACTGCGCGTCGCATTTGACTCACCTTGTATGTGGCGTTCGTACTGGCACGCTTGCGCTGCCGCCACCGCGTGGTCGCAGAATGGAGAAACCCCATTGCACTTGGCTGCGCAGCAGGAAAGCAGCGAAGCAGCACGCGTACTGCTCGAGTATGGAGGCGCTCAGGTGCAGGTTCGTGTTGGCTATTGCATCCATCCTACTTCCTCTCGAACCCCCCTATTGGCGGCAGTGGCACTTCAGCGCTTTTGCATATGCATCTCCACCTCATTTGCCAAATTCCACTCCGTAAGGGCAGAACCCTCACTGCCCCCCCTGCTCCCGACAATGTCTCGTACACGCCTGCCAGCCTCGCCGTTAAAATTGACCCAGTGAGATTGTACCACCACGCTGGCGATCAGATTGACAGGCAAGATAGCTCCGGCAAGACGGCCCTCCACTACGCTGTCGATCGCCAAGTGGGTTCGCGTGTTGCCATTGCATGCGGTCGCGGCTTTCGCCGGGCGATCAGACCGATCTTGGAAACCCCTTGCCTGCAAATTCTGCACAACTCTGTTTGGTAGTGAGGCCTGCCATTGTGGGGCACTTGTGTCGCTCCGCCCATGGCGGGATCTTGGTGTGCCAGGCGGTGATGGTAGCGGCTATGTAGGCTGCTGTTATTCCGATCGCCGATACTGATGCTGCTGTTGCTGCTATTGCTGCTGCATTTGTCGCTTGAGTAGGATGAGGACTTGGTGTTGAAGTTATTGGAGGCAGGTGCCATGTCGGAATCAGATGCAGACGGTTGGACGCCTTTGCACTTTGCTGCGGAGGTGAGCCAAGTCCACCCTTGCCTACAGTCCACCTCTCTCTACATCCCCTTTCCCCCACGGAAGAAGGAAGTGGGATTCATGCATTCAGATCTCAACGCGCTTGCATGTATTCCAGAGGGTTTAATATGGGGAATGCCGTGTCCGGCTACCAAGTGCGGTCCGGGCCACAGCCTGATCGTCCGACCCACACCCTACCTCTTACCCGAGGCAGTTAGAAAGGGCGGAGTACACTTCTACCATCCGAACACACACAATGTGCGCGCGCCATCACTACCACTTTTCTGTGCTCACCACGTCGATCATCATCACTGGGATTTTTTCCTTCGCTGTACGACTATTTCCTATGTTGTCAGGGTAATTACGGCAGAATTGTGGCCTTGCTTGTGCGCGTGGGCCACCCCGTCTCGATCGCGAACAAGGTATGGGAGCAGCCTCAAGTTGCCGCCGTATTGTCGGCAACACCGGCTCTTCGCAGCAAATGCCTGGTGTTGTATGATTGATTGCTTCGTTGCCATGTGCGCGTCTGTCAATCGGCCCGATGCCACGCAGGATGGCAAGACAGCATACCAACTTGCCGTAGCTGAAGGGCACGCTGAGGTTTCGGCGTTGCTTCTCGAGGTATACGAAACGGCGCATGTGCTGTTTTCATCACAGAACGAGCGATAGCCGCAGTGGGGGTGCTCACTTCGTTTGCTGCTGGGTCTGACGCCGTTGCCTTGCCATCGGTTTCAAAAAAATTCACAGGCAGATACGAAATTGGCGGAAGTTCAACGCCGTCTATCGGAGATGTAACCCCAACTCCTTCTGCTGCTGCAAACATCAACAGAGAGGCTACGCATGGCGTAACACGCATGCTATGTGCATCGTGATGCTTTGTTTTGCCCAATCGCAAATACTCCTCGTTGCTACGATATCGGCAGAGGCCTTCGCTTGCCAGATTCTACGAGAGATACATGAGGCGCGTCTGTACACATACATATGGAGCGCCGATTAATTTTGAACGATTGTAGGTGCCGGGGCAAGAATCGAACTGACTGTGTCTCGGGGGTTGGCTGCCAACCGCAGGCATCTAGATGCAGGCAAACCAGCCTTTGGCCGCATCTCTGGCACGCCTGGGCTACCGCATCTGCCTAGGGCGCAGCCGCCACGGGGCTAGCTGGGTTGCTGTTAGTAGGCCAGTTTGGGCTAGCTGCGCTGCTGTAGTCGGCGCTGACTGGGCTTTTGATGCGTCTATTCATTACTGTTTCGTGTTTGTGGTGGCTGGAGCTGGCTGGTTTGAAAGCGGGCTTCAAACGAGACCATCCAGGTGCCGGCCTGTGCCTGATGGCGTGTCCCCCATGTGTGATAGATAACATGCACGCGCTGGGCGGCGGCGGCCTGGCAAGCGAAGAGGCTGAGGCCGGTGCACGCAGTTTGTGGTGAATTGCATCGAGTGACAGAAAATTTGGGCAAGAGCTGCGAGAGCGGGGCTAGCGGTGCCGATCAGCGGCTGGCGTGAGGACTCAATGAAAATCGATGAAATCCAGATTTAAACATGTACATATATACCTGGTAGTGTACAGTAAACTGTAGGAGAGTTCAGCTATCATGAAACGACAGCCATTCCTTGTTGTCCTTGTTAATTAGTCTTCCCTGTTGGTATGCAACCGCGGAGTGCTCGGCGCTGGTGACGACAAGTCGCTTGACAGTTGCGGGGTTGTGGGCTCCTTTTTTGTCGTGGGATTAAATGGTGCGCTTCTGCATGTCTTGACGCAGAGGTGGTAGTGAATACTGATACGATCGCTCACCACTTATCTATGTGTTTGAAGGTGCACGATTAGAGTGGCGGTTTTGGGGAACGCCTTGGAGCAAATGTCACAATGAAACGGCTATTCCCCGCGGTGTGTCCAAACATGCGCGGTAGGGTTGCGCTTCTGAGAGAGTTTGTTGGAGCACTGTAACAAGTATAGGATCGCTCTCCAGTATGGGGCCGGAGATCAATATTGCAAAATCAATTCTTATCCCAAATTTCTCAAGTCACTGCAGTTGAGGTCAGCCTGATGAAGGGCCCATAGCTTGGTTTGGCGTGGTCCCGAAATTGTCTGAGCGACAGTAGAGGGTGCAAATGTGATGCCCTCAATGCGAGCTTGAAGTGGTCGAAATTCGGTGGTCGAGGACCGATACTTGTAAGCAACAGAAGCAGTGATGACTGCACTACCACTCCCACCAACTTGTAAATGGCCAAAAATGCTTGGCCATGAACCAAAGCAAGATCACGAAATGACCACCCCCTTCTGTTAGTTGCATTCGACTCTTCCCAACTAAAGAAGGAAATTGTGCCACTGCTACTTGGCTTTGGATCCTAGAGAATAAGCTTCAAATTATAGTGCATTGGAGAAGTAGCATAGGTACCTTTGGCAACAAGCTGGCCAGACGCCAAGCGTGCAGCGGTTGTGTTGCCGAAACCCTGATGAACGGGCGGGCCTTGCCGTCGAATCGCCCACTGACTGGTCGACGTCAAAAGATGATAAGGATAGTTATTACAGACACACCGCTCATAGCTGATGCAATGGGGGGACGAGCCTGAGCAGGCAACGATGAAGGTTGCAGCTGAGCATCATAGAGTAATGTTCAAGGCGATCGTCGTGGAACGACGTCAGCACATTGGGTAGGCACCTTCCCCTCGCGTAAAGAAAGGACCTTTTGAAAACCTAATCGTTCTCGCCACGCTGCAAAGTGCAAAGCCAGACGTTTTCATCAGCTGTCAAGTGCTTCAAGTGCCAGGTGATTAATGCGCATTGACAATCGTGCATCATGAGAGGTGTGGATCATTTGCATGGGCCATGGGCCGCGGTATTCTACAATGGTTTTTTGTTGGATCTGTTGTGTTACTATCCGGATAGTATCACAACTGAGGCCGCGGCGGTAGTCGACGTATATCCACCCATGGCTACCAGGCAGAATGGCATGAAGAAGTATGCGGTTCTCGTAGCCAACGTGTCGTTTGGGCGCGAAAGGTCAGGCTTGAGGACCTGCCTCACCTGGTGACAGAGTACAGTACCAGGGAGAGTCTTCAGCAGTGGTCTTTTTTCGATTTATTTTTGTTGATTTTTGACTTGCTAGTATTATTTTGGTGCTGCCAAAAAGGGCCCCGGGCCTCGGGCCACATGCATAATTATGATCGTGATGGTTGATGTGGTGACCGTGTGTGTCGACGCAGCCTGCCCGCCACCGCCGGGACAAGCGCCGCAGGCGGTGGTGGCGGAGGGTGGGGGATCCGGACTCGGGGTTTTTTTGGCGCGGGGCGGGGGGCGGGGAGGAGACGCAGGGAGTGAAGAAAGAGAAGAGCGGATGGCTACACAGTGGCTGGCTGCGTTGCCTACGCACAGCAGTCACGTGGGTATTCTACCGCCAGCCCCAGCAGCAGCAGCAGGACGACAACCAGCAATGCCAGCGGCGGCAGACGCCTACCAGTGGCGGGCCGACGGTTGCACACCATCGCGGCACCGTGGGTGCTGTGGGTGCTGTGGGTGCTGTGGATGCTGAATGAAGGCGGCTGTACATGCGAGCACACACCTCCACAGACGCCGCCAAGCTTCTCGTGTTGGCTCCACAGATGCCACCAAGCTTCTCGTGTTGGCTCCACAGACGCCACCAAGCTTCTCGTGTCGGCCGTGCCCGCCGCCGTCAGCCGCAGTTGGCCGCGCGGCAGCCATCCGCACGGTGCCATGGTAATCCCGCCTGCACCGTGCCGCCACTTGAGTTACGCCGCTGCCCCTATAGTCACCCGCTGCCCCTATAGTCACCCGCCGTCCCTATAGTCACCCGCTGGCCTGACAGCTTGCCACTGGGCCCTTGTTTGTTGGTTCCCCGTATCTTTTGTCTTATCTCTCCTCATCCCACCACCCCCTTTGCCCCCTATTACCTTATCTCTCCTCATCCCTT
>Ga0105055_10010866_pt1 | contig 11314 bp, 9 predicted proteins | sample BON03_FD_78090 | JGI IMG/M metagenome (GOLD analysis project Ga0105055, IMG submission 78090) | Freshwater microbial communities from Lake Bonney liftoff mats and glacier meltwater in Antarctica - BON-03 | ecosystem: Environmental > Aquatic > Freshwater > Ice > Glacier meltwater | place: Lake... | reverse complement strand
TATATTTATTTGCACAAATATACATATACATTTATATATATACCTCTGTACATATATATTGATATATATATATATATATACATACAATTATATACATCTATACACATACATGGAAACCTTCACAATAGGGCCTGCTTGATGGGTTCGTGACTTTTATGAATGAATCATTTCACACATGTGCATGAGTCACATCACACATATGCATAAGTCATGTTACACATGGGAATGAGGCATGTCACTCATTTAAATGAGTTGTGTCGCACATCCGAATGAATTATGTCACACATATGAATGCATTATGTCACGCATGTGAATGAGTCATGTCACACATACGAATGAGTCATGTCGAACATCTGAATGAGTCATGTCACACATGTACTGAATCATGCCACACATTTGCATGAGTCAAGTCACACATATGAATAAGTCATTCCACACATACGAATGAATCATGTCGCACATCGAATGAGTCATGTCACATATATGGATCAGTCATGTCACATATCAGAATAAGTCATGCCACACATTTGCATGCGCCATGTCACACATATGAATGAGTCATGTCACACATCAGAATGAGTCATGCCACACATTTGCATGAGTCATGTCACACATATGAGTGAGTCATGCCACGCATTCAAATGAGTCATGCCACACTTATGAAGGAGTCATGTCACGCATATGAGTGAGTCAGGTCACACATATGAATGAGTCATTCACACATATGAATGAGTCATGCCACACACATGAATGGGTCATGTCACACATACGAATGAGTCATGTCAGTCTCACATACGAATGAGTCATATCACATATATGAGTGAGTCATGTCACACATATCAATGAGTCATGTCACGTGTGTGTGTGCGTGTGCGTGTATGTGAATGTGAGTGCTGCCGAGGCTATTACAAACGACCATATTACATCAGACCTGTGTTGCAGTGTGTGTTGCAGCATGTTGCGGCGTGTTGCAGTGTGTTGCGGTCAGAGGGTTGAACGTGAGTGCTCCCGAGGCTGTTACAAACAACTGTATTACATCTGACCTGTGTTGCAGTGTGCGTTGCAGCGTGTTGCAGTGTGTTGCAGTGTGCTGTAATCAGGGGGCTGAATGTGAGGTCTTTCGAGGCTGTTACAAACGACCTTATTGCATCTGACCTGTGACACGCCCACACTCATAACACACACAGCAAACATAGACACACAGACACAGACAGACACAAAAGACGCATACGCACATGCACATGCACATGCACACAACAAACGCGTATGTCGAAGGTGAGAACCCCCATACCAATTACACATGAGTCATTTCAAACTTATGCATGAGTCAGGTCTCTGATGTGAATGTGTCATGTCAAACATAATAATTAGTCATGTCACACATATGAATACAAAGTAAGGACTCCCACAGCAGGTATCTATGTGTAAATGGTATGGATGAGTCATGAAACACATGAATGTGTTATGACACACGTATGGATGAGTCATGTCACGCATATGAATGAGCCATGACGCACATGTGGATGAGCCATGTCACACATATGAATGAGTCATGACAAACATATGGATGAGTCATGTCACACATATGAATGAGTCATGTCACACATATGGTGGAGTCACTCACATACACACACACCCACACACACACACACCCACACACACACACACCCACACACACATACATACACATACACACACGCGCACACACACATGCACACATGCCACAGGTCTGAAGTAATAGGGTCGTTTGTAACAGCCACGGGGATGTTCATATTCAGCATCTGCAACACACTGCAACACACTGCAACACACTGCAACACACTGCAACACACACTGCAACACACACTGCAACACACACTGCAACACACACTGCAACACAGTTCTGATGTGATGTGATCATTTGTAACAGCCTCGGGAGTACTCACATTCAGCTACTGCAACACACTGCAACACACTGCAACACACTGCAACACACACTGCAACACACACTGCAACACATACAGGTCAAATGAAATAGGATCGTTTGTAGCAGCCTCGGGAGTGCTCATATTGATCCTTCTGACTGCAACATACTGCAACACACTGCAACACACTGCAACACACACTGCAACACAGGTCTGATGTATGGTCGTTTGTAATCAGCCTCCAGAGTAGTCACATTCAGCTTTTGCAACACACTGCAACACACTGCAACAAACTGCAACACACACTGCAACATTCACAGGTTAGATGTGACAGGATCGTTTGTAACAGCATCGGGAGCACTCACATTCAGCCCTGATGCTCAGGATGGTGCGGTTGGTGCCACTACAAACGAACTCCAGGTGGCATGGCTGATTCATATGTGTGACATGACTCATTCATATGTGTGACATGCCTCATTCATTGGTGCCACTACCAACCAACTCAAGGTGGCGCAGTGCGTGTTGCAGTATGTGTTGCAGTGTGTGTTGCAGTGTGTGTTGCAGTGTATTGCAGTGTGACGAGATCTCGAGGTCTGTTTGGAGTTGGGGTTCATGTGGGTGACATGACTCAGTCCTATGTGTGACATGACTCATTCATATGCGTGACATTACTGATTCATATGTGTGGCATGACTCATTCATTTGTGTTACATGACTCATTTGTATGTGTGATATGACTCATTCATACGTGTGACGTGGCACATTCATATACGTGACATGACTCACTCACTTGTGTGACATGACTCATTCGTATGTGTGGTATGACTGCCGCTTCAACGAACACAAGGCGACCTGATGTATTCATGTATCAGACATGACTCATTCACTTGTGTGACATGACTCATTCACATGTGTGTGACATGATTCATTCATATGTGTGACATGACTCATCCATATATGTGTGTCATGACTCATTCAGATTTGTCACTTGACTCATTCACATGTGTGTGTCATGACTCATTCACCAGTGTGTGACATGACTCATTCGTATGTGTGTGACATGACTCATCCTTTGGTGCCACTACCAACGAAATCCAGGTGACATGACGCATTCATATGCGTGACATGACTTTTTCACACGTGTGACAGGACTCATTCACATGTATGTCACGATTCATTTGTTGGTGCTGCTACGGGGTGGCTACCATTAGTAGGCTTCTTAAAATTACAGGTCTCTTTTGTAAAAGAGCCCAATACAACAGACTATATTCTGCAAAAGAGACCTGTAATTTTAAGGAGCCTACTAATCGTAGCCACACCATACCAACGAACACAAGTTGATATGACTCATTTCTACGTGTGACATGACTCATTCATATGTGTGACATGCCTCATTCATGTGTGTGACATGGCTCATTCATTTGTGTGTCATGACTCATTTGTTGGTGCCGCTACCAACGCACTCCAGGTGAAATGACTCAATTATATGTGTGACACGACTCATTCACATGTGTGACATGACTCATTCATATGTGTGACATGAATCACGTATATCTTCGCAAGAAGGCCCTATCTCGATCAAAGAACCCTATTTCCGCAAGAGAGCCTCATCTCCGCAAAAGAAGTTGCGGTGCAACTTGTGTTTGGCGGGAGTTCTTCTGTCACGAGCCTGTTCATGACTCATTCATCCATGTGACATGACTCAGATACTGAATAGCGCAGTGCAACTTGTATTTGGCGGGAGTTATTGTGCCACGATTTACGAGCCGGTTCTCATGATTCATTCATACATGTGACTTGACTCACATATTGATGATGCGGTGCAACTTGTGATTGGCGGGAGTCGTTCTGTCAAGACTCATGGGACGGTTCATGACTCGTTCATCAATGTGAAATGACTCAGATAATGTCACACTGCAACACTCTGCAACACTCTGTAACACACTGCAATGCACTGCAACATATCGATACTTTGGTGGCCAAGTTCGAGTTGGCCACTGCAACACACTGCAACATACTGCGACACACTGCGACACACTGCAACACACTGCGACACACTGCAACACACTGCAACACACTGCAACACACTGCAACACATGCGACAAAAAGCAACACACTACAACACACTGCAACACACTGCAACACACTGCAGCATGACTCCGATACAGTCACGACTGGCGGGCCGCTTCATGACTCGTGTATTTGACATGACGCAGATATTGAATGGTGCGGTGCAATTTGTATTTGGCGGGAATTATTCTGTCACGGGCCGGTTCATGACTCTTTCCATAGCGGCGCTTACAGTGCGCTTATTTGGGCTGGTCAGTTCATATGTGTGATATGACGCATTATTTGTAATTTATGTATTATTTATTTTTAATGTATTGTTGATTTGTGATTTAATGTGTTATCGTTTTATGGCTTGTACGTTTATATGTGTAACAGGACTCATTGCTTTTATTTTATTTGTCATTTATTCATGATTTCATGTATGATCTTATTTTGGCTTGTGCGTTGATATGTGTAACATGACTCGTTGCTTTTATTTTGTGTGTCATTTAAACATGATTTTATTTATAATCGTATTTTGGCTGTTGCGTTTATACGTGCGACATGACTCATTATTTTTCATTCATTGGTTATTCATTCATCATCTTTCTGTGACTTGTGAGTTCATGCGTGTAACATGAATCATTATTTGTATTTCAACTGTAATTTATTCATCATTCATGCCTTGACAGTCAAGTTTATACATGTGACATGACTCAGTATTTGTATTTCATTTATTATTGATTCATGATTTTATTTATTCTCTTATGTTGCAGTGTGTTGCAGTGTATGTTGTGTGCTTTGATGCGTGACAATTATAACATCACTTGATCCCTTGTACTCTTCCTCTGAATACTTTTAGGTTGGATTTGCCATCTCTCTCTCTCACACACACACTCTCTCTCTCCATTGCTGACTCTCTCTCGCTCTCTCGCTCTCTCTCGTTCTCTTTCTTTCAGATTGAATTTACGATAGACATTCGGGAAGGCCGTGGTGTGAGAGGGCTCATTGAACGCCTCGTTCGTGGAGGTCTCTCTCTCTACCCCTCTCCCTCGCGTGCGTGCTCTTTTTCTCTCTCCCTCTCTCTCTCGTGCGCGCTCTCTCTTTCTCTCTCGTTCCCTCGTGCTCTCTCCCTCTCTCCCTCCCTCTCTCTCTGTGTGTGAGAGGGCTTATTGAACGCCTCGTTCGTAAAGGGGGTCCTCTTTCACGCGCGCGATCTCTCTTTCCCCCCTCCTCTCTCTCTCTCTCTCGCGTGCGCGCTCTCTCTCTCTCTCTCTCTCTCTCCGTGGTGTGCACGGGCTTACTGAACGTCTCGTTCGTGGAGGTTTCTTTCTCTCTTGTTCTTTCTTTCTCTCTCGTTCTCTCTTTCTTTCTCTCTCACGCGCGCGTGCTCTCTCTCTCTTTTTTTTTCTCTCTCTCTCTCTTTTTTTTTCTCTCTCTCTCTCTCTCTTTCTCCCTCTCTTTTCCTCTCTCTCTTTGTCTATTTCTCTCTCTCTCTTTCTCTCTCTGGTGTGCGGGGCTCATTGAACGCCTCCATTGTGGAGGTCTCTCTCTCTCTCTCCTTGTCGCTTTCTCTCTCTCTCCCTCGCTCTCTCTCTTGCTCTCTCTCTCTCTCTCTATATATCAATAAATGTGTGAGTATATACGTGCATATGTATTATATACGCACACACACATTTTCATGCAATGTAAGATATTATGCAAACACCTGCCTACATAATATATTATGTATATAAGGTGTCTCTCTTTCTCTCGTCCAGGCTCTCTCTCTCTTACCCACACACACACACGCACATACAAACACACACACACACGCACACACACATTGCATCAAAAAATTGGACACATAGCTTAACATATCATGGAATTAAATGAAAATCTTATCCAACGTGCTAAGTTCTTTCAACAATAAAAAATAGGTCGTCAACTGCCCAAAAAGGTGGGCCCTGAAGAAACACCAGCAACAGTGGACGATATCATATTCCCTCAGGTAGAAAGAGTCTTGCAGTATGTTGCAGTATGTTGCAGTGTGTTGCAGTATGTGCAGTGTGTTGCAGTGTGTTGGTAGATACACAGATGGATTGATGTTGATTTGTGGATGATACATCTTCCCCCAGGTAGAACTTCTCAAAACTCTGCTCGACACTCAATTTGCAGCGAGTTGCAGCGTGTTGCAGCGTGTTGCAGCGTGTTGCATCTTCTCATGCAAGAGTCTATTCGCCTCACCATTGAGCTGCTTTGAATCCTAAATGGATCAAGGGATCACGACTGTTGAGCTGCTTTTGTAGCTTTTGTACCAGCTCGGTACTAAAGTTTTGGGCTTTTGGTACCAGCAAACTCCAAAAATGGGCAATGTTACCAGCAAACTCCTTTTTGTGAACCACTTAAGATTTCTGGTAGACCCTATACGATTTCTGGTAGACCCTATCAAGTGACTACAGAGCTGACTTTTGAGGTGTCTTACCAGACAAACGATTTGCCAAAAGAGGCTCACAAAGAGACACATTCAAATTCTTAAAAGTCATATCGGCAATGAATTCACCATACAAAGTGACTGTAGAGCTGACTTTTGAGATTTGGTATCAGACAAACGACTCGCCAAAAGAGGAGCCAGCGACGCAACGATTTAAAAAGAGGCCCAATACCTATTTGTGGTGTCACGTAGATGACGTGTCGTGCGTCGCGCAAGGCAGCTCTGGCTCTGTGGCGCTCTGGGTGAAAGATTAGATTGTTGAAAGATTAGATCCGTGATATCGATCGCTAATCTAATCTCGGTTGTCAGGTAGATGACGTGTCGCGCGTCGCACAGGGCAGCTCTGGTTCTATGGTGCTCTGGGTGAAAGAGCGATAAAGCGCCTACGAACAAGATCTGCCGACGTGCGCCACTGGCGTGACCTTAGCCTGAGCGCCTACGAACGAGATCTTGTCACGAATTTTAGTTTCGAAGTTTAGATCCTAACCGAAGTTTTGAAAGATTCTGTTTTTGTCCACGCGTTTCGTCAACCAGCATAAGAGGCTATATCGAAAGTGAGGTAAGGCTTGTCAAGTTTGAGCATTAAACAAAACATGTATTCTTGTGTCTCTGGCTTGTCCCATCTCTTCTGATGTGTTCATTCATGCTAAACGTTCAGAAGAATCGCTGGCCAATGTGCCCTGTCTCTGTCGACGGCCTGCAGCAGTAAGTACGCTCCCACCCGCGACGACCCTGCAGCGCCTGCCGTCGCCTTACTCACCGCCGGGCCGCCCATTGCGCCTGCCACCACTCCGCCGGCGCTCGCCGTGCCAGTCGCATACGCGAACTCTCCCAAGCAATCTCGTCACCGCTCAGAGATCCTTTCTGAGGACGCGGTGTCGCTTTTGCGAACTGCTTGGGAGGACTTGACACCCTAGCTGGATCATGAGGACATCATCCTTGCGGTCAGCCTCCGATTCGGCAACAGCCTTGCGCCCTTACCGTCAGCCGCCGACGGCGCCCTTCTTGCACAAAGGACTCAAGAAAACACAGTCTCTGCTGCTGCAGCTTTTCAGACGGCGCATATTCTGGCAGCAGAGTTGACTAGCGCTCCGCAGCAGGGATTTCCAGAGGATCCTCGACGGAATCATGGCTAAGCGTTCAAAATTTCCGACCTTGGCGCTTAACTGCGGCAACTCAAGAGTTTCTGATGCCAATGCGAAAGTCGATGTTGACAAGACTTTCGAAATCTGGTCATGACAAATCGTGACAGAATGCAGCGTTACCCCTGCTGCAACCTTCAGCTCATTTTTGCAGATAGCTCGCCGTATAACCTATTTGACTGGACAATTCAAGCAGGACTACAAAGGATCCTGACCTTGCAGACATTGTGCACTGGACTGCGCCTTTTCCTTCGGGTTTTTCCTTATCTTATTTTTTTACAAACAAGTGTTGCTTTGGGTAGTGAGCAGTAGAGGATTTTACGACAATTGGGACCTTGGATCTCAAGATATCTTACCATCACTCATGACCTTCACCATTGAGGCCTAACAAACTTTGGACCCGCCCACACGACAGCGCCGCCAGGGCACAAGCCCCTGGTTTTCATCGTAGTAGTTGTAGGTCCGTTCGAAGAGGAAGAGGAGGGGACCGGTATAGGCAGTGACGTAGTTAAGGTAGAGGGTGAGGATCCGGACACCCCAGGTTATCTAAGGGGGGACAGGGTGAGGTTGGGACGTCGGCGATCTCGGATCATGGGTGCGTCTCCCTTGGCTCGCTTACGATGAATCCCTAACAATTCCCCAATATCGGTTTAATAAAACAAAGCAACACACACACACTACTGGCGTCGACAAGGTCCTTGCCGACGATGAAATTGAGGTCGATCACGTCCCTGTGGATGTAAACCTCGTGGCTGCTGTAGAAGCTCTCGATTTCGCTCTGATAAAGAGATACGCCGTGTTCAATCTTGATTCAATTTCTGAAGCACACGCCGATCGTCGGCAAGCAGTCAAGAAGAATTGGTTGGCCTTCTGCAACATGGCTCTAGAGACTGCACTGCTAGCGGTGTTCAAGCCATGTTTGGCCCTCCCGCATATGCAGGAGCTCGACGCCGTCAAGGAGAACGATTTGGCCGGTGGCTTGATTCCGGACGACCAGACCGACAAACTTTTTGAATTAATTAGTCTGCAAATTATTGTACATGCATTTGGCATGGCGGGTGGCAAGAAGAAGGCTGAGACCGCTACCAATTGTGCCATGTGGGAAAAGCCTGACGTTCATGTCGGCCTTGTGGCTCACCAACCCAAGATCCGGCCATTTTTCGACAACCTCACCCGCATAAATTTTACGAGCGTGGAGTCTTGTCTCGAGCACCTGCAAGCTTCACACATTACCAACTTCATTCGCCTCGCCGCCTGCACAAAGAGCCTGCCTCGTGAAGTGCGCGATGTATATGACAAAGTGGCGGACAAAATTCGCCCGGATGGTGTCCAGGATATCTCAGTCAACACCTTGGCAAAGGCGGCCCAGCACGGCCATGAGCTTCAGTCCGTGTTCGAGTCCAAAAGAATCAATCCTGTCGTGAAGAAACATTTCGACCCCGCTTTCAAGAAGAAGCACCAAGAGGAATACAATTTGCAAGCTCTTCACGGTCGCGATGACACGCGTGGCGCGGATGTGCGCGGAGGCCGCACAGAGCACGGCGGTGCTGCACTTGAGCGAGGCCGTGGCCCGTCAATCGAACGCGGACGCGGACGTAACAAGTCTGTGGACCGTGCTAATTTCGGATCCCAGATCGAGGCAAGGTCATGTGTTTTGCTTGTGACAGCACTGAGCATCGCGCTGGTGATCTCGAATGCCCTAAGCTTGCGCCGAAGTCTCGCGCAGCTATTCAAAAGCGTGCTGAATTTTCAGACGTCAACAAAGGCGCGCAGACAATGCGCGAACAGCTGCGTGAATTTAAGCAGCTTCGCAATGAGAAGAAGGTGCACCTCCGCATATTGGGTGTTAACATCAATGTGGAGGATATGAAGGAAGGATGTGGCTTTGACCACCAGGACGATTACGAGGACGAAGACGAGGAAGACGGGTTTGCTGCTGGGGCAGTAAAATCCCTCAAGTGTTTTGGTGTCAAATATGCCACCACCTGTGCCTGTAATGCTATTCGTTCCCTTTCACCGGCCACTCCTGTTCTGTCCGTGACAAATCCCGTTCGTACAGCAGTATTAACTCCTGTGTCCATTTTGCGCACCAACAAAAGTGTTTTTCCACAAACTGCACTTGTAGTCTCTCTCTCTCTCTCTCTATATATATATATATATACATATATATATATACACACACATATATGTATACATATATATACATATATATATATATATATATATATATATATACATACATATATACATATAAATCGGTATATACACGGCCAAGTAGCAGTCAAAGAAAACGAGGCAATCACGCATGGTCTCACACACTTCGCTACTATATACTATATGTATAGCTCGCTACCTATTTTGAATTGAGCCAAACGTACGAGGCACATGAACGTGCTTTTTCATGGGAGACATCCTCACATGCGTGGTTAGCCAACGTGCGTGCAATTGAAATGTACAACGGTCTGATACATGTGCCTGATTCTTGGGGCATGCCTGTTAATGGTTAGCGTGGTACTCGGTTAAACGAGTTTCTTCAACTGTGCCCTGAAAAGAAAAGTCCTCTATAAATCTCTCTGTCACGCCCCCACTTTAGGGTTTCAGTGATGATGAAATAAGCGAGTTGATCACTTTGCGCAAGGAAAAGAAATTGTGCTTCTCCAGTTTGTCTTCAACCAATATTTTCCACCAACCATCGTCGATTTATTTAATTCCGGCTGGCACCGCACCTGTCGATTCCCCTTTAGGACTAGGCATCCGCTCTCTACCACACAAAGACTAAGTAGCAGATGTTCGCACTGGCCGCTGTCTGATTCAACCCGCGGCAACTGCTACTTTAAGTTCTCAGAATCCGAAAATCTATGCCATTTTAAAGAAAGCGCCAAATCGGACTCTGGGGGGAGTACTCGATAGTGGTGCACAACGAGGAGCTACGGGGCGGAAGTCAGGAATCCTAAAACACACGGGTACGTCATTACTCATGCAGCCGGCCGTGGGCCCTGCAAAAAACATGACTGGTATTCTCATGGGTGCTGAAACGCAAGATAGTCACGGAAAACCCTTTGTGTTAGTCGTACCAGACGTACCTGTCTATGACCCAGCCATGTCAGACAGTCTTATTCCAGTGGGTCGTCTTATCGAAGCAGGCTTTACGATCAACCACAGAATTACATCTCAGGCTAACGAGGATGGATTTTCTCTCAAAACCATAATGCTCTACGGTGGCACCATCACGACGCCTGATGGCAAGACCATAATTGTAATGGAATATGCCCAGCACACATGGCATCTTCCCCTGCCATCTACCAAGCACTTCACAAAACAAAATTTGCCGCCATGCGCTACTTCTGAAAATTGTGCTGCCATGCGCTCGACCGGCAGCTCATTTATCGATCCTAGCAATGCATTCCACATGCTAGACGAGATCGACGATGTGAATAATGAGGGCTACGTACCTGCTTACCTCAATCAGGATCGGATTGAAGGACGCTTTCAGCAACGCTACGAGCTCATGCTTAAACGACGAGAGATGGCCTAAAGCTTCTAAGGTGGCGATTTCAATCTCAGTGCCGATCTCCAAGATTATTTCCGTAAGTCCCCGTCCTTCATCATGCCCATATAGCTCTAGGAGGTCGTTGAATTCCAGGTCGCCTGGTTTGAGTGGATTGCCTGGCTCATGTGGGAAACCGAGTCTCTCTTTTTTCACAGTGGGTCGAAGATGGGGGTGGGTGGAAAACAGTCTTGCGTAT
>Ga0105055_10010862_pt1 | contig 11316 bp, 6 predicted proteins | sample BON03_FD_78090 | JGI IMG/M metagenome (GOLD analysis project Ga0105055, IMG submission 78090) | Freshwater microbial communities from Lake Bonney liftoff mats and glacier meltwater in Antarctica - BON-03 | ecosystem: Environmental > Aquatic > Freshwater > Ice > Glacier meltwater | place: Lake... | reverse complement strand
TTCGCATTATATTTCTCCTGATGTAATTTAATTGCATCCCTCGACTTGACAGCTATGTCGCCTGCAAACGCGTTCCATGAAGTAGCTACTAAAGTATTTAAAAATACTTTATACATTGATTTTTTTTTAACACAACAAAAATCGATTTTTTTTGAAGCACTACTAGTAGTGGATAAAAGCCATCGAACTTTTTCAAAGATTTCTTGCCTTGTGAATACGAAGGAAGTTACTTAGCTTGATTGAAGCCACCAGTCACGTATTATAGGTGCATCAATCGCCATTTCCCTTAAAAACATGAGAACAGGCATCGCGATGAAAGGAAAGAGCCCTATGATATCCGTGAGGTAATCAAAGCCAGCAACATTTTGTTTGTGGAGTTTTAATTTTTTTGGTTCGAGTTAACTATGATTTCTGTATTGAAGAGGTATTTGACGCACCATAAAAGGACAGAGCGCATCTTAAATTAAATGGTCTCCTTACCACATCTACTGGATGCTGTTGACGATGATGAAGAAAGCAAGGTAGCAATACGAATACCCGCTGGATCGCCGAATTTAGGATTTCTGGTGGTCGGAAAAGATCAGCTGGAGATAGTTACTAACTAAACCAGCTGAATGTCTAATGCTAACAATATCAATTTCGAAACCATATGTCGAACACGGTTTGCAGTTCATAATAATATTATTAGTTGTGAACAGAATCATGCGAGGACCTAAGCTATGAGTAAACATGTTTGTGAACCATATCCAGAGACCCTAGAGAATTCTTCAATCTGAATTTTCTAGTAATTCCAACTTTCAAAATACCATTCATGACACGATTTTGGATTTGAAATCATCTTGTAAAAATGCACGAACCCACGACGGGAGAGTCCGCCAATGAAACATGTGTGAATCCGTGGACTGGCGGCAACTGGCTATCAATGTCATCTGATTTTCATAGTCAATGAGTGCGTTAAAAACTCCAAGCATCCTATCAATTCGGTATTGCAGATTCATCAGTTGTCTGATAGTTTGCGGCCTGCATCATCTCAATCCAACACGGTACAGTTTTCCGCCAATCGCGCTTAGCATCTGCAAGGATTCCATCAAATTTTGCTGTGCCTCTACAGTAATCTTGAATCATTTCAACTGCATCTATTTTGCTTCATTTCCATTTCAGTTCGCCTGTTCTTCTCTCTCAGATTTGAATTTGAGACTTAGCTGACGCTGTTGTATTGTACTCTTCAAAACTAGTTTCAATCAGAGCAGATTCCGTCAATTCAATCAGACCTGCTTCCTTCGACCTTCAAAACCAGGGACCTTGCAATGTGCACTCCTCATCTTCAAGGTTTTTTTCGCCATCTGCAGCTTCAGGAGACTACAATTCAGAAGTAGCAACAGAATCTATTTTCGCTTCTGCATTGGTGTCTTCATCAATTTACTCCTATAATTCAACTGCTCAGCTTTATACTTGTCAATCTTATTGACTAACAGGACACAAACATTTGTTAAGTTTCCAACCTTCTCACATTCAGGTCCCTCTTCATGATTTTCGGGCAAATTGGTTGCGGAAAGGAGATGGAAGCACTGCATACTCCAGCATCGATTGGACCAAATTCGTCATCTCACCAGTGCTTCTCAGATTCGCCAATATACTAATTAATATGCATAGCACGTTTGGAATGAGGTTTTGAGCTCGTTGTTTTGGTCAACATGAGCTTCTTCCACTCATATCAGCGATGAGTTGAGTGAATTGAAGCGATTTTTAGACGCTAGTATCGAGCAATCTATACTTTCTGAAACAAACAAGGCGCTTCGAAGTGGGAAAGATTGTTCCTGCGGCAACACAAGATAGAGTCTACTGCAAGATATATGGTCGGCAATCACTACTTCAAGCTCCGTGAACGAATTAGTCTTTGAAGTTAGCAACATTTTATAAAAAGTAGACGCGCTGAAATATAAAATGGTTGCAGGACTAATCTTCCATCCATTCCACTGACACAAACCTAACGTCTAATTACATTGATTAAAATTATTCAATTCATTCAACAAACTATGGCTCGGTGGATATTGCAGGAATCAGAAGACTGGGCCTGCAGGCTTTCTCTCGTGATTAAATAACTCGTCATTCAAGTGATGTTTGCTCCCAAAATGCAATGAATCAACTTTCATTCGTTAGTTGAAATTAAATTCCTGCTGCAAAATAGCTGATCGACATTGGATATTTTTATGTGGAGCTTCGATATACATTTCATTAATCCGGAAAAAATAGAAGATTGGCTTCACTGTGAGATTTGGTCCATGTTTTCGACTTGCTTTCAAGGCCCTAATATATTCGCTTACATCATTCTGGTGCCAAGCTAAAATTCCGATACCATCTTCGTCTCTCAGTAATTATTTCTTAATTAATAAAAAACACACAATGCAATGTCATTAGGAATGCAAATGATTTGAAGAAGAAATCGTTTTAGCTGGCCGTTTTCAAATATAGGGTTCTAAAAATAGCATACTAGTTCAATGTACAACGTAACATATGATGAGGATGAATCGCATCGTGAGCTTCGTAAATCTTTGTTGCCAAAAAACAATTCTGATATAGTTGCTCCGATAGATCATGTTGCGCAGTACGGTTCAACTGTGACACTATCGGCGCCCAGGAAGGTGACCTTAACTGCAGACCATCACCAGGACGACATTAAAGCACTTTTGGCTAAGAGTGCCGGACCAGCTAAAAACACTAAAGAAACAGCTTTGAAAAATAAAGTGACTGCTGTTGTTACGAGTTTGAGCTTTGATGATGTAAGTTCTGAATCGGGTTTCGTGAGCAAACATCGAAAGAGAGTGATCTCGGATGATTTTAATGACGGTTTTTATTCAGATGACAGTACATTGGAATGGTCCCGTCGAACTGTCATTAAACCTACAAAGAGAGTTGTTTCTAAGCACAAGACATTCCAAACAACTTCAGCTAAACCCATATCCCAGCTTCTTAGTCATCGCCTGAAGAAAGTGAGACCAGGTATAAAGCGAACTCGCACGCTTGTGTCTTCTCAAGCATCTTTGGAATTTCAAGATGCTATCGAAGACGATCAGCCACCGTTCTCTTCTCAAACCAGCTGTTTAGACGGATTCGAAACGGATTTAACGCCCCATGTAGACACGCCTCCTAAAAAACGTAGTTCTGCATTTTTATCAGATCTCGTGCAGGCTTCAATGACTGGGTCTATCGCTGTTGAATCTGTCACTGATATTTTAACATCTGATAGTCAAGTTTCGCCAGCCAAACGTGCGTGGGTACCCAATCCGAAGATTCGATCTCTTGGTAAGATCGTCCGGTCAAGTAGGTCCTCTTTATGTCACACATTGAGTGAAATGAAGCGATGGAAAGCAATGCAAGGCGATGATATTGCGTTAGAGCCGTCTTCGGATCCTTGGAAACTTCCTTTTGTAGATGTTTGTGTTTCTTCATGTGTCATTGACGGCCATATTATGATTTTAGAAGGGACATTCCTTGGCGTGTGCAATGTAGTAAACCAAGTGGAAACGAAGAGACTTGAGGTGAAGCCTAATGACTTTGTTTCACTGTTAGTGGCGAGGAAAGGATGGGAGCTTTCGGGGCATTCAAAATCAGTGGGCTATCGTCAGATCTATCAGAAAGTGGCTCAAACATTATCATCTCTAAACCATCTTGAAGGAAAAGCAGAGTTGGTTGGTTCTACAGTTCGAATGAGGTGGCCCTGGCATTATTTCGATGGATCAAGTTTTGTTCCTCTGGGTCTTGTGCAACGTCTGCCTTCCTCTGAAGTTCATCCCAACTCTGAAGTTCGTTCCTATTCCGAAATAATCACTCCTCGAGAAAATAAAATGGAGCCGCCAGTACCCATAAAAGTCGATAGTGCATCTGAAGTTGATATTTTCGAACCTAGCCAGATGCATCATGTTTCCAATGTACACCAATTAGAAATCCGCGTTGAATGCGGGGTTGTGAGAGATGTGCTGCTGGATCAAAATAAAATTCAATCGCTTGTATCGTTGAGCTCGGTTCCGGGATCTGTCTACAGCTCTGTCCTTGCCTCGCGAGGGACTGGCGTCGCACGACAATATATCGAGATTCAAATTCCTTGTCAGTTTGTGAATCAATTCATTGAGCTCATAGCGGATAGCACAGGAAGTACTTTCATATTGCAGGATGTCCAGTTTAGTTCGTTCAAATCAGCCAAGAAGGATCTATCGTTTTGTAGAATCACTTCTGATTCACAACTCACAGGCCGTTCGATCTGCTGGAATGTTTACGTGGAGCAGAGGGATGCGCTGGGGATGAAACAGCCATTTTACCCAGTAGTGTGCATGGATGACAATTCAAGAGTGACAATATCTTCCCGTAGTTTATCGTCCAAGCCAATTTCGAAAAAGAGGAAAAATATGATTGCTCGAATGATTCATCTGTTTGACTCGGTTCTTTTTGTTTTCGACTCGACTGGTAGCACGAGGGATCCAATTAGGATTCGAATTGAAGATCCAAAATTGAAGTCCGCTATTCAGTCAACCTGCGCGAAAGGTTCATGGGTAGTACTTCGAGAGATATTGGATGAAAAGGAAGAGTTTATTCTCGATGCAGTTTCGATGGTTGAAAAGGTTATTTTCGTGGACGATATCAAATCTTCCTATCCAGGTCTTGAAGTCATTTACAAAACGGACTTCGTGATTCAGGATCAAGTCGTTGCCGTCGAATGGGCGCGGCTGCCTGGCCACTTGGGTTGTTTTGGTACGGTTACAGGAGAGGCAGCGCATGTCGTGTGTGATTGCAATAATGTTTTCTTGAAGACGCCTTTGCTACAAAGGTTAATATCTTGTCCAAGTTCCATTGACAAGTGCTCTAAAGTTGAACTGAAGCTCCTGTCGGCATTGCTTCCTGGATACAATGAAGGGCTTAGTATGGTTTTGGCAGATGGTATTATTCAAGGCGTAGGATTCGCTTTAAAATCCCATGATACTTTTTCAAATTGGGAATTTAACGAGTTGGATTCCCCCGTCAGCTACACGGTAGGAATGGCAATCACTGTTTCGAGGGAAAATCCAGATAAGTAAGTATATTCTCGTTTTAGTACTTGAAAGTTAATATGAGTTTTATAAAGAGATGTGGCTATCGTGATTCAATGTGCCTCCGACACCAAGCTCTACATGCGAATGCGTCACACAGATTTTAGAGATCTCGTGGGAAATTTTACACCAGGTGCAAATTTGAAAACGTCGTTACTCGAACTGTCAACTGTCAAAATCCCATGTGTCATTGACAACTCTATTTCTGCAACAAGAGGTCCATTTTTCGTTAGTTCGTTGGCATTGCTTGATGAGGATCATGCTAGTCTGCTATTATAATAATTGTATATATTGATTATCTCTTACTTGGAGTACATGCTCGCAAGAAATCGACCGAAGGCACCTCCTCGTTTAATGGCGCTTTGTGGCGACGAAACTGGAAGCTCGTTATTGACATTGTTCCCCTTTTGAAGTGTTTTCAATAATGCAGCTCGAAAGGTATCTCGAATGAAACTATCCCATTGGTGAGGCGGTATTGCCTTTTGAAGCACCTCGTCATACATGAGTTGAGTGTCCATTGAATTAATTGCATCGAGAGCAGATTTCGAAAAAGCTTGAGTGCCGCTCGTGTTTTTCATGGAACTAGACAAGGAGATCTGAGCTCGAACTGCATTACACGTCATGTGGAAGTGGAAAAAATACGGATCTACATCTTGTGAAGCACGAGTTTCTTTTGCGACATCAGAATCGCTCGAGAGCGGATCCCAACTTAGTGATTTTTCAAATCGAAACCCAGGTTTCAAAGTCTTTGTGACATCGACTGTTTCTTCTGAGCCTATGGCACTTTCAAGTTCAGAGGCCAATGAATCTCCAATATCAACGTCATCCACTGGTGCTTCAGAGACGTGTCGACGATGTTGCCTGACTAGCTTGTGTTCTTCAAGGTCTGATGATAGAATTTGATTTTCTTGTTGAAGTGCTTTTATCTCCTTCTCCAGATTTTGAATTTCGTTTTGAAGTTCGTTTTCGACAGATTCACTGTGACGGCGCACTTGCGATACGGTTTCCGTCTCTTTCATTGCCATCAGTCTCAACTGAATTTTCAACTCTTCAATATGTTTATCGAGAGATTTTTCCGTTTCAGAAAATTTCAAAGAATTTGTTTTTGCAAGTTGTTCGGCTTCCATGGCTCTCGTTTTCCACGATAGCAATGTAGCTTCGAGTTCGTCCATGGCAGATGAGCTATCAAATAAAACCAATTTTGGTGCACTGCGAACTGTAACAGGCTCACGTGATTCAAATTCGAATTCAAGAGTTTGAATCTTGGCTGTAAGCTGGGCATTCACAATATCAAGCTCTCCAAGGGAATCGGTCAAAATGCCAATTCTGTTTTGAAGAGTTCGCTCATTCTGTTTGGACAGTCCCAGTGTTTCTTCTGAGTTCTCCAGTTCCATTCTTAGTGCTTTTGCCTCCTCTACAGCTCCTCTCATCTTCTCGTTTTCCTTGAGTAGGGCCTGACCTATGTTGGCTGCTAGTTCAAGGTCTCGCTCTTTCTCGGACAACAGCACCAGCGCCTGTTCTAACGTCATGGAAGAATCGGATGCACTCGCGCCTCCACCGTCCTCTGCGAATATAGGGGCGTCCACCATTCGGCTGATTTCATCCATAACGTAACAAATAACAAGAGTTTTTTGAGGGAACTGCGTTCATTTTCAAAATATCGAATTATGGATTGGGAGGATGATGAGGGGATGTTGTCGGTGTTGCTAGTTCGACTGATTGACTCACAGGCAGGTATTGAAACTCTTCCTGAATTATGCCTGCAGAATGTGGAGATATCACCAGGGTTGCACGCCCCTGTATTTGCCCGCATGTTAAGACAACTGATTCAATCTCAAGGCACCTTGTTGATTCAACTTATAACTGACAAGATCAATGATTCAAACAATGATTCAAGCATTCTAGCGGATGCTCTGGAAGTGGTAGAAATAGACCCGTTGCCTGAACCAATTGATGAACTACCTGGTTCCTTCGGTCAAAGGAACCTTGCCTCTCCTGTTTCTTCATTCATCAAGTCTTCAGTAAAATCAATGCAGCCTTTGAACTTGGCTGAAGAATTTGCTAAAGTAGCTGTGTCGCCTAAAGAACGGAGACACATAATGAGTTTAGCAAAAATTGTAAGTGACCTATTTGGAAACCAGCAAATATCTAATATTTTAAAAAAGTATTCTGTGCTCGTATGCATGGGTTGCGTCGATGATTTGTCGGAAGAAATGCGTTTTTTATTTAGATGCTTGGAAAAACTCGAGCTCGCTCATCATTCGAATTTGGACTTTACAGGCATTTTACATAAATTGACCTGCGCCTCGTTTCCTGTAAAATGCACTACCAGCCATTGGAGTATTTTCATTGGAGCCATTGTAAACAATATGGACTCGTGTTTAGCATCATTTGGGCCCTGCATCCAGAGTTTATTGGTTAAATTTCAAGTGATTCGGTTCCACGGAGGACAGTTTTATAGAAAAACTCTCGCGAAATTATCATCACTACCGCGACTTAATCCAAGTGCTTCTAACGAGACAGACGATAATAACGCCATCATTGGTTTCTCCATTCCTTTTCAAAAAACAATTGATTCGAGACATAATTTCAAAACTAAGGAATTGACAAGACTTTATAGCAATCGAGAAGCTGTTCGAGATTCTTTTCTTGGGGCCATTCGAGCTTTTCGTGAATCTAGGAACAAACTAAAAGGCAGCTTGGAAAATGCCGGGGGCAATAAACCACATGTTGAAGAATTGGTTTCTGATTGCATGAAATTGCTTGTCGCTCCTAATATCTATTGGTTTGCTCAACTTTTCGCATCGGAGCTAATTCAAATATGTTCTGCTCCTGCTACTGAATCAGATGAACGTGTCACTGAGCTCGAAAAGGATAAAAACAAACTATCTCGGTTGCAAAGAAGGTTCAGTGCAGCTCCGGCATCACAAAGCATAGGATTTGAAAAACCTGTATGCAAAACCGACAAACCTGTGCTGATACCACGAAGTAAGAAAGCTTCTGAATGGAAACGTATTAAGTTGACGACACCTGAACCCAAAACGAAGAAAGTAGAACCGGAGCAGGATGTTTCATTCGAAAATCATCCCTACGAACAAGGACTGTTTCAGGACGACGAGGCTTTTTTTCATTTATTCATCGCCACTTGCGACAGCCATAGACTAAACTCAATTCTGCAGGCAGTGATCAAATCCAAACTAATCAAGTTGAATGATTATCAGGAAATTTGCAAATCTGCAAGTGGTCCCCCTGAATCTTTTTGTCGGAGGTTGGTTGCAGCGAGATTGCTTGGAAAGTTTCTTGGTTATTTACAATTCTCGCCCAATTGGTTCAGTGATCATGAGGCATATGCCGATGACAGTCTTTCGGTTATTCAAGATATTATACCATTGTCTCAATCATTTGATATCGATGAGATTCTCGGAGCTGCTCAGAAGCTAGGTACTCTGTGTTTCACTCTCCCATGGGTTTGTTCCTATCTTGTCATGACAAAACCTGACCGAATTTCGCGTTCAACTGCTGAAAATATTGCTTGGATGAATCATCTTATATCCCTTCATTCTTTGCTAGACCGCAACAGAAGCGAAGATCTATTTCTAGTTACCGAATTGGATTTTCTCTTGTCCACCCTTGATTTATATCCAGAACCTCTCATTGTGGGACCTAGTGCATTGATACATGTTATTCCAGCTGAAGTTCTCATGAGCGATCAGTTTATCCAGAGGTGTTGGAATGCAGCGGAGTCTCTCAGGTCGCAATTGGCCAAAGCACTTTCACTAGCAATCGGCGTCACGAAAACGGATGGCTCCAAAACCGAATCTGCTCAGAAACAAAGCGCGCCTATTCGAAAAATTCGACCAAAACATGACGACGAGAATCGAGCTACATTGCAATCTGACTCTCTAGATAAGCAACTGGTTACAGCGTTTCTTCATCAAAACCCAGAGCTTTCCAAGATTATCGATTTTTGTTCACAAGTGCTGACTGATTCTTTTTTAGAACAGATCGCAGATGGTGATATTGGGAAAACCATAATCAAACTGGCGGTTGATGAATCTGTCGCACGAGATAGTGTGGAAGCGGTTGCTATTCATAAAGCGACTACTGCAATCATCCATATCCTTCCAGAGAAACTCACGTTCCAGTTCACGCAGGTACTTAAGGCCTGTTGTCCGCTAGATACTCACCAAGGGGTCATTAATGCTGCGTTGGAGGCAGCATTGCTTCTCGCCAAGAAGAGAGCAAAGTACACACTTCCGTCGAAACTTCCTTCCCTTATTTCGGCAGAGTTGAGAAACAATTTCACTAAATCCAAGCATACCGTTCAAGGATTGCGGGACGACCTTATGAACATGGAGGCAATGAATAAAATGCTTCTCAAGTTAGAACCTCCTTTTCCTGGAGTACAAAAATATTCATCCGATATGATGCAATGTATCGCTCGGAGAGATTTCGCTCCGTTCGAAAATGAATTCTTGATTATCCAGAATTTAGGAATTCTTGAAAAGATGTATTCTGCGGAAACATGTATTTCGGTATGTTTGGAGCTGGTTTTACAATGCAAGGAAGAATCCAACTCTTCGTCTGTCGAACTGATGATTACAGCGATAGGCTCATTTGCCTCGTCCAACCAACACTTGCTGCTGCACGAGCACTTGACAGAGCTATCCGTTTTCAACACTTGTGTGATATATATTTAAATTATTTCAAACAATGTATTATATGAGTCTCAGTATCGATTTAGGGAGTTTCGCCTTGACCTTTGCATATTGTCGCTGAATGTCCAAATATAGAAGATCTAGATTATCACTGAGAGTCTCCCGATTCGATTGGACTCCTTCAACATCTTGTTTGTAAAAGCGTCGAATGAGATCTCGCTTAAATTGTTTTGATGATTCCTCGTCATGCTCGGTATGTATAAACCTCAGGATCTCGTAACATCTTTGAATCTGACTGTTGGTGATTTTTAATTCATCATGAATTGCGTTCACTGCAATAGATGGAACCATTCCTGTTTTATATGTGTAGTTGTCACTTGCAACAAAGCAAGCATATTTAACACATTGTTGGACTTCCAACAAATCTCTCAATAAAATGAATTCTGGACATGGATCCTCCACATTAATCTCATATACATCAGAACTATCTCGACCACGTTTATATACATATTCCAACATCTGCCTCCCAAATCCTTTCTTTTGAAAACATGGAAAAACAACACTCTGACAAATGCGCCATGTCTTTGGCCTTTTAGTGAATGGGTTCGAAAACTCAAATACCGAAGTAAAGCCTGTAATGTATTTTCCACTGATGCTTAAGATAAGACTCCAAGATGAATCCGTTGCATCGGTTTGCTCCGATGTTTCTATCCACCAAACGGACATTGCTTGCATCCGACTGAGAAGTTCCTTTCCGAAAACCCTTTTACCCAAGTTGGAAATCCATACGATATCCTTTTCCCGCTCGTCACAGGGTAATTCCATATCTTCATCTTCAGCCTTCCACTTGGCGAACACATCCTCGCTGTCGGTGATGCCTCCACCTTTGGGTCCAGCAGGGGAACTCGAGATCGAGGTGAAAGGATGCGGATCACTTCGGCCCTCGAGCATTCGCTCAAAAGAAACCCTCACCAGCATACGCCACTTACATGTATATGTAATTTTAATAACAAGTTCCTTGTATCCAAAGATTCTCTTCCGAGGAAACACTTGGTGAGCAAATGAGGCATAGTGTTTACCTTCATTCACTCCATCCATGACTATCTCGATACATTCTTCTGGTATCGCAATGAATTCTTCTGGAAATCCTTCTGGGACATCCTCACTTTCTAGTCTTTGGCGTTTACTACAGGGGTACTCCATTTCAATGTAAACCAACGTTTTCAAAATCAAAATTTTATTTTCCTTCTAGTTGATGGAATCGTTTCCGAGTGTGGAGGATGAAGACTTCAAGCGGACCCAAACAAAGTCGGCGGTACACGAAGATAATGAAGCCGCTGCTCCTCTGGGTGCTATTCGAAAACAGTTTTGGATGGACGATGAAACTTGCAAGAAATGCCATAGCTGCGAAAAACCGTTTTCGGTGTTACGTCGTAAGCATCATTGCCGCGCCTGCGGCCGAATATTTTGCAGCAGCTGCAGTAACCGCAGTATTGACGGGGCTGAATATGGATACCAAGGTTTGGTTAGAGCGTGCAGTGAGTGCTATGATTTTGTCTGTCGGTTAAAGAGACAGA